>Ga0098051_1001125_pt1 | contig 9954 bp, 15 predicted proteins | sample 14BtaG_FD_77069 | JGI IMG/M metagenome (GOLD analysis project Ga0098051, IMG submission 77069) | Marine viral communities from the Subarctic Pacific Ocean - 14B_ETSP_OMZ_AT15311_CsCl metaG | ecosystem: Environmental > Aquatic > Marine > Oceanic | place: Pacific Ocean | collected 2015-01-18 | reverse complement strand
AGTGGTGATCCCATAGCAATTTCTACACATCTCATTGCTTTTTTAGTAGCACCATTTATAACACGTTCAACTGATCCACTACGTTCAACAGCAAGTTTACCTATATCACGTACTTTACCTTGACCGTTAATCTTATTAAAGCGTTCATCTAGTGCTTTAAACTCGTTTGATAACACTTTGTTTTGTGCTTGTAGTGTTTCGTTAGCGGCTAGTATAGCAGTAAAGTCTGCTTTCTGCTGTGCAATTACAGCCTTCTGTCCATCAATAGACGCTTCTAGTAATATATTATTTGCTTTAGCAGTTTCTAAGTCTGCTTTTACTGATTTGTAATGTAGGAAGCCACCACCCGCTGTTAACAGGGTGACGACAACCATAGCAATTTTAATTGAACTAAACATAATTGTAGTTAGCCTAGTAGCTCTCCGAGTGTAGCAGGTCCGGCTATTCCGTCTGCTGTTAAGCCTTTACTTGCTTGCCACTCTTTTAATTTGCGTTCTGTACCTGGACCAAAAATTCCATCTGCGCCAATGCCTAATGCTTCTTGCATCATTTGTACACCTTCGCCTCTGCAACCTTTGCGTAGTACTCCAATATCATCAACATCAAAATCATCATCACCTGCATCGTCTGCAAGTGTTACTGGACTACCAAATACTTCCATTGCTTTTGTATAACGCTTCTGACGTGACTCAAGTCCGATGTTACCACCGTTAATTTTCTTAGTCATTTTTACAACATCGTCTGTGTCTGCAATAGAATTTAAATTATTTGCGTCCCAGAACCAACATGCTGATTCAACAGCACCTTTTGGTGTAGCAACATATTCAGCCGCTTCTTCTGCTGTTAGGTCTACAGTCTTACCAAAACGTGTATAGTTTTCACGTCCGGTTAATTGCTTTAGTCCACGTCCTCTAAATAGCCAACCGTCACCTTCGTTAACGTTGCCCATTTTATATTTACGAAACTCGTCTTGATAAACATAGTTAGCAATCATCTCTGGGTTACGTGCATATTCTGCCGCATTGCGTTTTGGTGCTGGACCAAAGTATCTACCAAAGACTGCGTTAAGTGCTTTTTCACTATAGTTTAAATTTTCTTGTAAACTACGGAAGTTGTTAGATTCATGTGCGCACTGACTAATAAAGTGTGCGGCACGTCTTACTGTGTTAATACCATACTTAGGCATAATTGCTACAAGAGCTTCATGCCATCCGTCAACGTTATCGTTCCCTGGAATTAATTGTGCCAGGTGTTCTTTTTGTAGTTCAAACATTTTAGATCCTTTTTAAAACGAGACCCTTGCTTTCATTTTCAAACACAAGGTTATCTCCATACTTACTTATGTTGTAGTCACCTATATACTTGGTCAAAAAGAGTATTTCAGGATAGCTTTCCATTATGTCAAACTTGCCATCAATGTTGTCTTTTATTTTTACTACATCACCGAAATCAATAAATTCAAAGAATAACGGATCTGAATATTTCTTTGATATGCTTAACTTAGTTTCTTTAAGATTTACTTCATCTAAAAAGCTCTTGTTAAAGAACTCTTTGTAATTACTCATTCTTGCTTCTTCAACTTTAATACCGTAATCGTCTGGATCATTTGGTATAAGTTCTTCTAATGTTTCTTGTGTTACATCATTTGAACGCCAGTTTTTATAGTATCTAAATTTAAAGTCGTCCATTTCAGCAAGGCTTTTAACACCATCTATTAGTTCCATAATGTTATTGTGTACGTCTTTATCTCTAGCAAGTTCAACAAACACTTTATATGTGCCGTCACGTTGTTCGCCTGATGTTGCATCTGCGTCTAGTATAAATCCGTAACCTCTTTCTAAGAAAGCCATTAAGTCATCTGCCGCGGCTTTTTCTTTAAGACTAAAGCTCATTGTTACAATGTCTTTATCTTCACCCATTTTGCTTGCAAAAGAGTCAACTTCAAATGTATGATCTAATGTGTCTTTAAGATCGCCTGCTTTTAATCCCATTATACTGTTGCCTCTTCTGTAGGTGCTGGAGCGTCTGCTACTGCCGCGTCTGCTGGTTGTTCTTCTGCTTGTGCTTGTGGTGCCGCATCGTTTGCAGGTTGTTCTGCATATGATTCTGTATCCATTTGCCCTACTATATCTATAATAAGTTTCTTAGGCATTTGAATCTCTACTATCCAAATAGGCTTACGATCAAGTTTGCCTTTTTTACTACCAGGACGTATATCATCAGGGTTAGTAATTTTTCTAGGAACTAGTATTGTATCTTTCTTAAAGCGTACTTTGCAATCATAATCTAGTAAACGCTTGCCTCCCATAGGATCAGGCATATTTTCCTTTTCCCACATAAAGCCACAGGTTACCCAATGTCTATCAATTTGTGGACCCATAGCAAGTTCGCCATCTTCCCAGTTCTTATAAACGTAAAGATCAAGTTCGTCTAGGACTTTTTCAAAGTCTTTTAATACATTAAATGCTGTATTGCTATCATAGATAGATTCAACATTTTTAATAATATTCATTATATCTTGCATGAGTTTGCTTCCAATATTCTTATATACTTATTTATCCGCATAAGTTAGTTAACATATATTTTTATAATGTCTCTACAGAGGTAAATACTTTTGTAGGGAATATAACCTACGGGTAAACATTTCCTGCTCCAGTTATCCATATAGGAGGACAATTAATGGGTGCAAAGAGAAAAGCTCGCGATAAGCGGGTCGCAAACGGTAACAGCAACGTTATCGAATTCAATACTTTTAACAAAAAAACATCAGTACAACTTATTCCAAGAAATAAACACCAAGAAACATATATCCTAAAATTGCTAGATACGACCAAATCAATAGTTTTTGCTATTGGTCCTGCTGGCACGGGTAAAACTATGTTAGCAGTCCAAACGGCTGTGAAGAAGTTTAAAGAAGGTAATATTGATAAGATCATTGTAACAAGACCAGCAGTATCGGTCGACGAAGATCTAGGGTTTTTACCAGGTACGCTAGAACAAAAAATGGCGCCTTGGACGAGACCTATATTTGATGTGTTAAGAGAATATTTTGATGCAAAACAAATTGAAGGCATGATTGAAGAAGGCATAATTGAAATTGCTCCACTAGCATTTATGCGTGGTAGAACTTTCAAAGACGCATACATCATTGCAGATGAAATGCAAAACGCAACCCCTAACCAGATGAAAATGTTATTAACAAGGCTAGGAGATAACTCAGAGATGGTCGTTACTGGTGACTTAGCTCAAGCAGATCGTAAAGTAGATAACGGTTTGATTGACTTTATTCACCAATTTGAATCACACGGTCAAAACAAGCACCTGGACGTAGTCCGTTTCGAACAAGGAGACATTGAAAGGCATGAGGCTGTAAAAGAAGTTTTATCGGTCTATGGCGACGAATAGAATTTTTAGGGGAGGCTTAGGCTTCCCCGGTTTCCAACACTTTCATTGTAGCAATTAAATTATTAACACCATTCTGTCTGCCCATACTTAACAACGGTGCTAAACCTATATCGTTAAGTGTGTTTATACTAAATGATTGACGTTGTGTGTTAGTTGCTTGATTGTACCAATCACAAATCATACCTGCTAGTCCTTTTACTATAGCACTGTCTGCTTGACAAGTAAACTGACTATCGTTATAATTTAACCATAAAGAACTTGTGCAACCTTTTACAAGATCTTTACTATTCTTTTCAAATTCTTGTATACTAGAAGCAGTATTACCGTAATCCATAATGAACTCATACTTGTCCATAGGATCCTCTAGTTCAAATAATTCTTCAAATAAATTTTGAAATTCGAGCATGTATTTCCTTTATTGCTTTAAATGCTTGTTCTAATTCTTCTTTAGTAGTATAAGCACCCCAACTAACTCTTAACACACCCTTACCGTCGCTTATATTGCGTACTAGAGGCTCTGCACACAAGTTACCACCACGTACCATAATACGTTTTGCATCTAGTAACATTGCATAATCTTCCATAGTTCCTATAGTAGGAATCATACTTATAAGTCCTGTCTGACTAGTGTATGGATTGTTTTCACAAAGTTCATTTGCAACTGTTGCTAGTTCTCTATCGTGTTGTATAATTTCTTCTTGATGTTTGATAAGCCATTTTAATAATTTAGGCAATGCATATATTGCTTGTAGGTTTGGCGTACCACTTTCAAACTTTTGTGCGTTAGTCATATATGTTTCATGCAGATGACTTACTGCTGTTACACTGCCGCCACCTGGGCGTACTGGTGCTCTCTGCAACCACTTAGGATCAATTAGCAAACAACCTAGTCCTTGTGGTCCGTAAAGTTTATGCCAACTCCATGCTACGAAATCAAATCCTTCGTAGTTGTGATGTATTTTGCCCATACTTTGACAAGCATCAACTATTGTAATAGCATTATATTGACTTGCAATGAACCTTATTCGTTCTAAATCATTGATGGTGCCGGTAACATTACCAACGGCAGTTACAGCAATAACCTTAACTTTAGATTGATCATCACGCAAAGTTGCTTCTAAATCAGACAGATCTAATACACCAGAGTCAGTTAGTTTTATATAATGGCAGTGATTGTAGCCTGTTGAATGAAAAGGAAGTGTAAGACTGTGATGAAAGTCACCGCCTATAAAAACACTAAAGTCATCTTGACCTCTTGTTGCTAATTGTATAGCATCATATAGTCCTTGTGTTGCACCACTATTAAAAATAATCCTATCATGTGGATTGCTAATTTGAAGCCATTCTGCAATACTTTCTTTAGCAGTATGATACATTTGATCAACATATGCACCCATGCTATGTCCACTACGGTGTGCATTTGATTTATGATTTGTTAAAAAGTCGTTAGTATCTTGTATAACACAATTTAATGTTTGACTTGTTGCCGCACTATCGAGATATGTTACATCTTTGTTATTATCAAAGAATGGAAAATCATTTCTCATACAAACTTTCCTTTAGTATATCTTTGTAGTTTGTTATGCCTTTACTGTGCAAATAGTATCTATCTTCTTGACTAAGTGTGCCTAGTGCATTTCCGTGTGCCGCTTTGATATCATTATTCAACACAAACATTTCAGGTCGTGCTTGTATTCTGCTTTTATCAAAAGGCCAACTTCTAATTTGCATATCAGTGTCAACACCGCTTGCATCTTTTGCAACATAGCAACTAAGGATGCAGTCAACACTAGCATCGTTCTCAGCATAGATTCTTACATTTACTTTACTTAACGAATCCTTTTCAGGGTGTATATTAATATTCACAGGGCAATGGCCGTGTTCTTGTATAACAGTAATATTATATTCTTCGTGATTTTCTACATCTTGCGGATGTAAATTTAACGATATACCGTTTTCGTTTGTGTAAACTTTATTATAAGGTTTGGCCATTAGACAACTCTATTTTCTTAGTTGGATAACTATCTTGTAAAAGTTGATCGTGTGTTACTAGAAACACGATACCGCCATCATCACATACTGATTTAATTAAGTCAGTAACTTGTGAACGACTTGATTGTTCTAGCCCACTGTCGGGCTCATCTAACAATAGTACACTAGGTGTTTTTAACTTTGCTTGTGCTAGTTCATTCTTCTTACGTTCCCCGCCACTTGCTCCGTGGTTGAAATCTCTTTGTGTCCAATCTGTAGGCAACGATAACTCTTCGAATACGCCTTTTGTTTTACGTATGATTTCGATCTTACGTGCATCAGGTGCGTCAAACTTTGCAAACTCACTAAACAAGGACAATGTGTTTACTCCGTCTAGTGTTGGTGGTGATTGATGTGCAATGAAAAATCCATTACGTGATCTTTCAAAACATTCTTGCTCTAATACATCTACATCATTAAAAGCAATTTCGCCTTCAACTTCAATGTCTGGACGACCCATAATAGTATGTAGTAACGTACTTTTACCACTACCATTGTGTCCTGTAACTAATATACATTCGCCAGGGTTTGCTTCTATGTCAATACCATCAAGTATTGGCTTACCGTTTATACTTGCCTTAAGGCCTTTAATTTTCAGCATTCAATGCCTCCGCCAATGATTTGTCGTGGAACATATCTACCATAATATCACTTCCACCTTGAAACTCTCCGTTAATATACAGTTGGGGAATTGTAGGCCAGTCGCTATAGTCTTTGATATTTTGACGTAAGTCAGCATCTGCCATTACATTACGTGTTTCAAAGTCAGCACCCAATATTTCTAATATTTTTACTGCCTTCATACTAAATCCACACGCTGGTGCTTCTTTAGTGCCTTTCATAAAAAGAACTACTTTGTGTTCGTTTACTAAATTTTCAATTTCTTGTTTTGTCATCCTATACTCCCTTCCATTTGGACTTCTAATAATTTGTTTGCTTCAGCGGCAAACTCTAATGGTAATGTGTTAAGAACTGAATCACAGAAGCCATTAACAATAGTACTAACTGCTTGCTCAGGATCTAATCCTCTACTCATTAAGTAGTATAACACTTCTTCACTTACTTTACCTGTACTTGCTTCATGCTCAATTTGTGCTGTTTCGTTAGCAACATCAGTATACGGAATAGTATTACTAATGCTATTACCGCCTATCATTAAACTATCGCACTGCGTAAAGTTCTTTGCGTTGTCAGCACCGGCACCCATTTTAACTAAGCCACGGTATGTATTTTTACTGTGTCCTAATCCAATGCCTTTTGAAACAATAGTGCTTTTGGTATTCTTACCAAGATGCCACATCTTTGTTCCTGTGTCTGCTTGTTGTCTACCTTTGGTTACTGCAACACTGTAGAACTCTCCTACACTGCCGTCACCTTTGAGTATACAACTTGGGTACTTCCAAGTAATTGCACTGCCTGTTTCAACCTGTGTCCAAGTAACACGACTGTTGTTACCTCTACACATTGCACGTTTAGTAACAAAATTGTATATACCACCTTTGCCATTTTCATCGCCTGGATACCAATTTTGTACTGTGCTGTATTTTATTTCAGCATTTTCTAAAGTAACAAGTTCTACTACTGCGGCATGTAATTGATTTTCATCACGCATTGGTGCAGTACAACCTTCTAAGTAACTTACATAACTGTCGTCATCTGCAATAATAAGTGTGCGTTCAAACTGTCCTGTGTGTTCAGCATTGATTCTAAAGTATGTGCTTAGTTCCATTGGACACGTTGTGCCTTTTGGAATGTACACAAAACTACCATCTGAAAACACTGCACTGTTAAGACAACTAAAGTAATTGTCTTTTTGTGGAACAACACTACCTAAATACTTTTTAACTAAGTCAGGATAATCTTTTACTGCTTCACTAATACTACAAAATATTACACCGTCTTCTAATAGTATATCTTTAAAAGTAGTTGTAACACTTACACTGTCGTATACTGCATCAACAGCAACACCTGCTAGTTTTGCTTGTTCGTCTAGAGGAATACCTAGTTTTGCAAAGTCTGCTAAAATTTCTGGATCAACTTCGTCTAAACTGTTTAATAATTTTTTAGGACGACTATGATAGTACAATTCATCATAATTAATTTTAGGATAATTTACTTCTGCCCAATCGGGTTCTTTCATAGTTTTCAAAGCGTTAAATGCTTTAAGCCTCCAATCAAGTAACCATTCGGGTTCATTGTTTTTGTCGCTTATTAGTCTGATAGTTTTCTCAGAAAGTCCCTTACCAAGATATTCTGTTTCTACGTTAGAAGACCAACCAGCAGTATATTCCTGCGAAATTTCTTGTTCTTCAAGCATTTTGTATTACCTTTACTTTAGATTTCTTTAAAAATTCTACACCATCGCTACTACGATATGCATCTTTATAATATACTGTACTTATACCACTCTGGTATATTAACTTAGCACATTCGATACAAGGTGCATGTGTAACAAAAATAGTTGCATCTAATCCGCTTTCGCCACTTTTAGCAAGTTTAGCAATAGCATTAGATTCTGCATGTAATACCTCAGGCTTAGATTTAGTACTAGGAGCAATCTGTCCAGGAGCAGTAAACTCTAAAGTTTCACAAGTGTTATCCCATCCTGTGGGCATACCATTATAACCTATACTTATAATGCGATCGTCTTTGACAACAATAGCACCTACTTGTAAACGTTTGGCATGACTTAACTTTGCAAACCTTTCGGCCACATCCATGTATGCATCTATAAATTTTTGTTTCATCTTTTTAACTGCTCTACTAAGTGTTCATTCTTAGTATAGATGTACTCCCAACTTCGTCCTTTAATAGGTGGTTTACCTAAATCATCATAGTAAGTGTGTTGAACATAGTATGGCTTTAACCATATAAGTTTATGTGATCCACTACGTGTAGGCCACCAAGCAAACTTTTCTTCAACAGTTCTCTGCGGATCAGCTTGCCAGTTTGCTCCCATCATAAACTTTTTGCTATTGGAAATACTTCTGATATTACTGTTGCACATGCTTTTGCAACATCCATATGTTCTTTTTGTGTACCGTTAGCACTACGTAAATCGATGTAGTGTATCCAACTACGCAACGTACCGTTCATATACAAACGTGTTTTAGTAAGACCTTCTGGCAATACTTTACGTGCTACTTCTTTAGCAATACCATTATCGATTGCCCAATCGTATGCACGACCGCATGTATAAATTACATCTTGTTGTAATTCTTCCCACTTGACTACTAGTTCAGCCATGCCATCTTCTGACAAGTCTACATCAATAGAGTTTTGTCTATTCTTAGTATCTTGCATACGTGGTTCACTTGTAATAAACACTTCGCCCATTTCACCTGGCTCTGCATAGCGTTGACTGAATTCTTGAAACGCAAAACTTCTGTGTCGCACAATTTGATGTGCAATGTCTCTTGTAGTTTCAATTTCAATAACAGCATTAACCATTTCTAACGGTGACCAATGCTGATGTTTGATCAAATACTTAATCAAACGTTCACTTGTTTCTGTATTAATTTGTGCCGCAGGGTTTGATACCTTTGCACAAAATGCTACAAGCTCTTGAAGGTCTGTTAAGCCTTCAGCTTCAAATTCAGGTGTTGCTTGTGTATAACTTACTAGTTTAGCCATTGTTGCTTAAATCCTCTCCATTGCGGCCACGGTCTCTATTACCGTCACCATTAAGCTCTGTTAAATCTTGTTGTTTTATCTTTTGGTCTTTGTTGCCAAAGATTTTATCGTAGTTGTCTCGATACTTTTCTGTAGGAGTCTTGCTTCTTAGCTCATCCCCGGTTATATCATTCCGTGTTGTCATTTTATTTCCTTAAGAGGTATAATACCAAACTCTTCGTACTTGTTAGGATATCCATCCCATTCGGCGTGGTCATCCAACGGCGCAATTTGTTCAGCAAGTACCGGAGCACCTGACTCAACAACTTTACGGTTTATATCATCCCACTTCTCTCGTTCTTCACTACGCAATTCAGTATCCTCATAGATAGCATTAACTGGACATTCTGGAACACAAACTCCACAGTCAATACATTCTTCAGGATTGATTGCGAGAAAGTTTTCTGCCTCATAGAAGCAGTCTACTGGACAAACTGCTACACAGTCTGTATGTTTGCATTTAATGCAGTTGTCTGTTACTAAGTATGTCACTACAACCTCGCTAGTTTAATTAGCACTGCGGCTAAATTTATCTCCGGATCTACAACAAGTGTATGATCCACCAGTCCTTGTTTAATAATTAGCACTGCTTGGTCCTGCTGGGTATCATCTCCGAACAGCGATATGTTATCATATAGCCATCGGTAAACTTCTTCCATCTCTTCAGGACGAATAGCGCCACATAACAATTTACGTGCTTCTTGAATCTTGCCTGCCTTAAACAATTCAACCATGTCAAGTTTCCAATCAGCTTCGCCTGTATCGCCTTCATTAGGCTTTAGCAAACTGTTGTCTTGCACATTCATTTGTACTGTGTTAATACATTTACGCAAGTCTGGATACGTT
>Ga0098051_1001122_pt1 | contig 9960 bp, 23 predicted proteins | sample 14BtaG_FD_77069 | JGI IMG/M metagenome (GOLD analysis project Ga0098051, IMG submission 77069) | Marine viral communities from the Subarctic Pacific Ocean - 14B_ETSP_OMZ_AT15311_CsCl metaG | ecosystem: Environmental > Aquatic > Marine > Oceanic | place: Pacific Ocean | collected 2015-01-18 | reverse complement strand
TATTTACCGACGCCACCAACAAGTTCAGTCCTAACAGACAACTCATCATCACCAGCGATGGTCGATTCCAGTTTCTCTTTGAGCCAGTTGGTTGCGTCGATTCCAAGTGCCTTCTCCTCTAGATTTCTCGTCCTTTTCTCTGGTGTATCAACTCCTGCAACTCTAACTCTTTCTTTCTTGTATAAATCAAACCCAAGATCAATAGTTATATCCAGCGTGTCACCGTCTACAACTCTGTCAATTGCCACTACTCTAAAATTGTAACAGGACTTCCTGCTTGGTGGTGTCATTGCTCCCATAATTGATCTCCTTTGATTCTACTGCAGTTGCTATTCCGATTAGTGTAATGGCAGCAGTTATGACGGCACCGGCACCCCATACCCACTTCTCTAGTTTACGAACTCTTTGTCTGAGTTCTTCTTGAGTTTTCTCAGCATCTTCAATGCGATGTATCAGGAGTGCTATCTGTTGATCCTGATCTGCATCCTTCTTGTTGATTTGATCCGCCATCGTCCAATTCATCAAAAGCCATACGCATTATATAGACGATATAGTATGTAACTCCAATAAGAAGTATTATCAAACTAATGATAACACTCCATACAGGATCAGCAACATTAGAATGTGAATTTAGTAATAAGTTCATGAATTATTAAATTGGTCTTCAAGCATTATTTTAAATAAGTTATCTCTTAGAGCCCACAACTGTTCTTGTTCTTCATAAGGTCTGGCAGGAGCTCCTGGCCAATACTTAATGGTTTCTTTCACACAATGATGCATGAGTTTTATGTCTTCTATTGTTACACTTATTGTGTAGTCATAATACTCTTCTTCGTTCATGGATTTCTTGGATCGATTCCTAAAGTTTGTAGATAATCTATCCACCAGTTTTGATCTTTTATGTATCTCCAATTAGGAACAGGTTTTCCTTGTTCTACCACATAGTATTGATAGAGTGCATCATCTATAGTCTGTGCGATCTCCATATTCTTCTTCATCTTCGTCAACGTCTGCATATGCATCTGCCACGAAGGGTCCTCGTTTTCGTAAAGGTTCTTTTCTGACATAAGAAGATTCGGAGTTTACAGCAGAAACCCAAACAGCAAGTTTCATTACGATGAAAATTAAAACCAGTGGTGTAAAACAACCGATTAAAATTACTGGATTCATTTATGTCTCCTCACAAAAGGTTCCCAGTGCTGCCAACTATATTTATGAACTGCCCACATTCCTATGACGGGAACAAACACCAAGATAGTTGAGAGGAATCCTAATCCATAAGGGTTGTTTAATACAACACCACAAAATCTAGCAAACTGTAGTATCATTTTTTTCCTTGTTTAACTGACCATGTTGATTCCATACCAATAACTAACAGTATGACAAATGAAAATACAAAAAGTCCACTCATCATGACTTATAGCCATTGAGGAGTCCCCACCAAACAAATGATGTTATTGAAGTTAGTATTGTTATTGCCGTAATATAAATTTTCATTAATCCGAAATTATAGAAAGTGTGAATAAAAATAAACCAATCAAACTACAAAAGATGATAATGATTAATTGACCGTCGCCCATAAGTCTCTAAAATAAAAATCGACTTTTGTTAAACTACCTTCAGGAATATCGTTACTTGTATGGGCCCACTCTATACAGAAGGTTTGTATAGTTGGTGAGTTTAGCACTCCTTTGACTCCATACATTCTGGAGAATGAACTCATTGCAAAGTCATAACGACTTCTAATGCGCGGTTCCATTCCCGTCGTACTTATCTGATTCATAATAAACATTCTCTCCCTTATAAAATCCAAACAATACTGTAGTGACTACAAATGGGATTGATATCCAAACCAATACGTGTGATAAAGTCATTTAAATCCTATTCAACATGAACAACACCAGTCATACCTGCTCCCTGATGAGGACCACAGAAGAAGTTATAATCTCCTACATCGGCAAATACAACATCTTGAGTTTCTCCTGGAGCAAACAGTAATGATTCTCTAGAGAGATCAGGACGTGCTTCTACAATAATATTGTGAGGAGGTAATGCTTGATTGACAAAATGAACTGTTTCACCGGCAGAGATTGTGATCTCATTTGGTTCAAATACTAAGTTGCCACCAGCACCCATTGATACATCTACTGCCCATGTTGGGGCAGCAAAAAATAACGTGACAATTAATGCAAAAATAAACTTCATATTAGTTTACTCAACTACACTATCTATTATAGTGGCATTCTTTAAAAGTGTTGGTTTGTTGTGAGATCCTTACTTAAAACTTTCTAGGTATTCTTTCTCAATCTGATAGGGATGAACCTTACCTGTTTTCAATTCCCATGCATACTGAAGATCCTGGAATAACCATTGATCTACCCGATAACAGTATTCCCAGTTGACAGGTTGAACACAATTCACGATCACTACCTGATAGAAGGTTACAACATAATTAAAAATGGTATACATTACATCTTGTAATTGTCATCAGATTTAGGTGGTGCTTGAGTCAGTTGAACAGGAGTTTGTTCAATACGGATTGTTTGTGTAGGTGCGGTTTGGGCTGCCTTTTCAATTAATCTTTCCATGTCAGAACTACTGATTCCACCACCATTACTACTACCACCTTCTCCTGCTTTCTTTGCTGCTTGGACGCCAAAGGTCGCCAAGACTCCAGTGAAGACTGATGCAATAAATGTGGGATCTAATTTTTGTTCTGGGATTCCGATTGCAGGGGGGAGTTTAATATATGCCAACGTGAGGATTCCACCAGACCATACAAGGATACCAAGACGGACAAAAGTAGACAGAATTGCAAGTTGTTCTTCCTTATCATCTGTTGCTTCTTTTAATTTACCGAGAATGTTTTTCTTTTTAGGTTCTTCTTTTCCGATCTCTTCCTTCTTAATCTCTTCTGACATTTTGGTAAGGCAGTTAAAATTATTTATGAAAAAAGGGCCCCCTATCGAGACCCTGAACTTTGATATGCTGGTGTCATCATTCCACCGTCTGGTGGACCATCGTCTTCATCTTCATTAGTTAGTGCTAAAAAGATGAAGTATGAGATAATGATGAACACTATTGTTTGGAATAGTGTCCAATCATAATTCATGAATTTTGACCAGATGTTTCTCTTATTACTGCAAAAACTGGAACTAATGCCAGTAGTGCTGCTACTAGAAACCCCATCAGAATACTCCTGGAATGATTTGTCCTGTAGTTGCATATGCACCCATTGCTGCGATGATACCCAGCATTGCTGCCCAACCGTTAATGCGTTCTGCTCTTTCGTTCATTTGTTTTTTCCTGTGTTTTGTTGTAAATAATGACTCTACCATTCTCATGTGTGAATACTAATTCGTCATCATGGTCCCAGCAGAGCTCTTCGTAAAGTGCGTTTAGTCTCTCCATATCCTCGTATAGAGCATTAGGATTCGACATGATTAATATAGTTCCTCTTCCTTTTCAGTCTCGATCACACAGTCTGAAGTAGGATATGAAACACATAGAAGTGCAAATCCTTCTTCAATTTGATCATCATCTAAGAATGACTGATCACTTTGGTCAACTGTTCCACTTACAATCTTACCAGCACAAGATGAACATGCACCTGCTCGACAAGAATATGGAAGATCGATACCTTGTTCTTCGGCAACATCTAGGATGTACTGATCACTATCACATTCGATAGTTTGTTCAGATCCGTCCGCGGACCGAAGAGTAATATTGAATGTCATTAGTAAGTCTCTGATAATTTTTCTACTGAGTAAGCCAACAAAACAAAGAAGGCCACACTAGTTATAGTAAAGAAAAATTGTGTCATTGTCAAGTACTCCTTTTTACATGGATATGTGATGATATCATCATCTATCAGATACCAAAGGCACCGAAGAAGAAGAGACTACCAGTTGTTGCATAGGAAATGATACCGGCAACGAAACCCATCATGGCGAAACGACCATTCATTTTCTCTGCACGTTCTGCATATGTCTCAAGACCATAACGCTCTGCGTCTGTCTCTGAAACATACATTCTTGGTTCTGTAGCGTACATGTTTGTACGTCCACCGTCTTCAGTTGTTACAGTCATGTTACACTCCGTAATGTTTCTTCACATATTATATAGTAAATCTAAAGACCTGTCAAGTTTTGTGAAGTTACTTGGGAGTGTATTTGCATCTCTCAGGATTTTTCTTACACCATCGATACACATATGCATCAGGATCATTGCTCATCTCATAGTGAGCATGATTGTGTAGTATACCTATTAGTATCAGTATCCCTAACAAGAAGACTGATGCCTGTCCTGCAGGATGTGTAACTACGGTTAGTAAATATTTTTTCATTCTGCATCAATAGGGGGATTCGGCCATCCAGGAGGACACATAGGTACACTATAAGGTTCGCTCATAATAAATTTAATTACTGTTTCATCAACTTCTACAGGGTTTATAGGATCACTATCTCTCCATAGAGATGGCATATCTATAAGTACTTTACCTGTAGTATCAGAGGGTGTAATACTTCTGATACAAAGAGCTGGTGGAGTATAATCCATAAAAAAAGGGATGCCGTCGCATCCCCAGTATAACATCTAGATGTTTATGTGTCTATATTGAATATCAGAAGCTATACTTCAGACCCAACTTGGTGCCGTAACCGCGATCGATGTCACTGTCACCACTACCAACGAAGGAGACTTCACCATATGCACCGAGAGCATCGGTCAATGCAAGACCAAGACCTGCCTTACCAGAAGGAACGGTATCACTTTCAGCACCATCAGGACTGACGATAGTGGCACCACCTTGAACGTAGTAACTAGCAGACTCGCTAATGTCACCTTCGTAGCCAACGTGAAGATCGGTTGCGGTACCACCGTAATCAGAACCGGTCCAACCAGAATTAGCTTCTACATTGACGTAGGGACCTGCAAGGGCGGCACCAGCGGACATGGACAGAGCAGCGGTTGCTGCGAATACAGATTTGAACATTTTTGTTTACCTTTTTTGTCTCGTAGAGATTAACCTACGGATGTTAAGAGACTCGACTTGTCTCTGATTTTATCATATAAAACCTTGCTCAAGTTTGCGGAGATTGGTTTTATTACTTAGTGTTAAGATAACCCCCAACACCAGTATATTTATAATATATCATGAGCTCATGGTCTTGTCAACCCTTTTGTTGTGTTGGATCAGATACCCGACCCAGATAGGGATCAAACTCCATCAGTTCATCGATGGACATCTGTGCTCCCTTCTGACTCCAGAAATTCATCTGGGCTTGATAGTTTCCTTTGTGGAATGCATCAACATGGTCAGGGTGAATACTTGAACCCAGTTCCGTCTTATACAGAAGGAGTGGGAGGGCGTAGGTGTTACCTGAGTTGTATACTAGGTCATCAGCAACAGGACGTGGTCTGACACCATTGTCTAACTTGTACTTTTCACCTCTACAATGAAGACGAATTAACTTCTCAGCATGGTGACGTGTAATCAGATAACAAGCAGTAGAGAACTCATTCACAAACCTCTTGTGAACTTTGATATGAATATCTCCTGTACAGATAATTGCAATCTGACATACATCCCAGTCATAAGGAATCTTGGCATAGAAGTCTTGCCAAGTAAAATTCCAGAACCTCACTAGATCAAGATCACAATCATCCTCCATCATGATTGCATAGGGTTCACCTGAATCATAAAATTGTTTGATTGCTTTCAAGTGAGATGTGGTACAACCAATCTCACCAGAACTCATCATGTCTGGATAACGACCCTTCAGAATCTCACTCAGGTCATCATCTCTACCATCATAGGCAGAAACTCTAATGTAGTTTTCAATCTCCCAATACTTAAATTGGTTCTCCATGTACTCCCATCTTTCAGGTTGGTCATCGAGATTGATACAATAGATTGGACCAATATTTTTGAGTTTGAATACTGCCTTATTTTTGTCCATCGATTCTCACTTTATAATAATTTTGATTAGTGATATATTCTCTTAGAGTTTCTTTGTCCATCCTCTGAATCTTTTCCCATTCAACATTATTTGAATGCATAAATGGATTACTAAACCATGAGTTTGGAGTTCTAGAATGTTCTAAGTGGTAGATTACATCGTTAATTCTAGATACATTGTATCCCAGTGTAGTGTATCTATAATATCTTTCAACATCCTCTGGTGCATATGCAACAAAATTTTCATTCTCTAATCCACCTTCAATATAGACATCTCTGTTGAAGAACTGGACGAACCCATACTTTGCATCATAGACTTTTAATACATCTTTGAATGCGGAAAAGTCAAACTCATTTACAAGGAAGTTGGTAACAACTTGGTCATCACCAAACACTTGAAGTTGAAAGTCTCCACTACCGTAGGGATAAACAACATCAGATGTTCCAGTTACAATCCTATCATAGGCCTGCATATAAGAAGCGATAGGAAGGATAACATCACAATCATAATTCACAACCACTTGTGTGGTGGACATCATAATCATGTCATTCAGAACCTTCTGTCTATGGAAAGAAGGAGAGTCTGACTGTTCAAATACATGAGTTAGATTACTAATATCTCCACAGAACTCTTTGATCTGTGGGAGTGCCTTCTCATGAAACACAGAGGTCTTATCAACCTCTTTGATAATTACATTAGTATCAAAATTAGACAACAAAAAACAGACTGAGGTAATTACATTCCTCAATCTGTCGTCAGATTCTATTCTGATTGGGATAATAAAGGTCGCCCTTGATAAATCAAACTTCTTCATCTGGATACTTTCTTGTTTCTAAATGTTTGTCCACAATATAATTGAGCTCTTCGGCATTAACTAACCAAGGGCCTTCAGGGTGTTCTACTCTTGCATTATATTTAACAGTCGAAGAACTGATACGATTATCATGTTCTCTATTTGATGTTAGATGTTCTGCAAGGATGTATGGCATCCCATGATTATACCTCATTCTGTGATAAAAATCAGTATCCATAAGTAATACTAATTCCTCATCGAATGGGAGAAAGTTTTTAGTAAGAAAAGAAACACCAGAAGGACTACCAAGAAGATTACGACCTTCTAACATCTCTGGTGTCCACTTAGGTATCATTGGTCGGAAGTGTTCTCTACCATTACTGGTGTGTAAGAACCCATTGAAACACCACTTACAGTTTTGCTCCTCATAAGTCTCTACAATTCTTTCGAGTGCGATAGAACTAATGAGTAAGTCGTCCTGAAAGATAATCTTAGTAATGTCACCACTACACATCTCTACAGCAGAGTTAGTATTGGCAGGACCATTACCTCTCTTCCCCTCATTCTTATAGTATTGAACAGTAAAATAGTTTGCATACTCACCACAAACATCCAGGATACTATCATCCTGTGAGTGGTCAGATACACAAACTTCAATGTCTTGAAATGTTTGGAACTTAATAGTCTCAAACAACTCTGTGAGATATGTGGCACCTTGACCATTCATCTCATAGGTTGGAATAGCAATAGAAAGTTTAGTCATCAGATTTGAGTCCAACGATTAGGAACAATGTCAACAGTATTATTCTTGGCAGTATAACCAGTAGAACCAAACCAAGTCTTAGGAGTAATAACTTCTGGGTCAGGGTTCCGACTTAACCATGCTCCCCACCAAGAGAATGAAGAATTTGCAATGATGTAATCAGTACACATGGTCATCATACACAGGTCATACACATTATTATCTGTTTCAGACACAAGGAACCTATCTGGTTTGAAAATGTCCTGTTCTTTACACCACTTTGTATCATCAGTGAAGATGATAACAGGTCTCTTCTCATGAAAACGTTTTAGTGCAGTATGATAATACTTTAGACTACATGGTGGATGGTCTTGTGACTTCTCCACATAGTCAGTCCTACGAACATGAAGTGCAATAGGTTCTGACAGTTCTTCCATTACCTCCTCACAGTTTGCAATCACATCTTTCTTGAATGTGAAGTCCTCTTTAATGGAGTCTGCAATATCAGTGAAGTATCTTTCAGTCTGAAAGTAACCAAAGAGACTGATATCATCAGGACACTGTTCTACAAATTCAGAATCATAGTTAAACTGTCTTTCTTGTAGAAACTTATCTGCAACTCTACCTCTATTCTTCAGATGAGGGAGAGTGAATGCATCAAAGAGTTGGTGGTCATTCCACTCATCATTGAAATCACTTTCAGGAATAGTAAATTCGTATCCATGTTTCTCTGCAATACCACGGAGTGCAGCATATTGGAACATCTGGTTACCCAGTCTTCCTACAATACCAAGATGATTAAAACCAATCATAAGAACTTTAAAATATTATTGATTCGATTGATGTAGGTATGCTTGTCTTTAATGAACTGCATTGCCTCCTTCATGTTGATCTTACCACCTCTTTCAGCTTCGATCAAGTTATGGTAAAGAGTTTCTGGTGTTCCACCATAAACCACGTAGTCACCAAATGCCTCTTTGATAAATGGTGAGTTTGTTCCTTGAACTCTTCCATAACTGATGTTCTTCTGAATCCTACAAGGGATGTAACCACATTGAAGATGCCAGTCACTTCTGAAGTCAGGACAGATGTATGAGTTCCGAATCAACATACGGTTCTCTTGATGACTCACAGACTGTGTATAGAGTTTGACTTCTTTACGATCATTTCTTGCACAGTGTGCAAAGTACTCAATCCAATATGGACCTTGTTCATACATCATACCAACATAATTGATGTACTGATTACTTTCATCAAACTTTATGTTGTCATTAACTTTAATCTCATTGGGAAGAAGATCGGTTCCCCATGTTTGATATAGAGTTCTGGTTGACTCGTCCCAGTGACAGAGATCTTCTACCTTCTCAAAGTGAACTGTGTTGCGAATACAGTTACCCAGTTTCAGAACGTTCTCAAAGGGAACTCCACGGTCTGTGAAGTATTTGGTGTCAACATGGTGAGTGATGTACTTGGATTCAGGTCTGACTGGCATGTGAGACTTCTGAGAGTCCTCTACAAAGAAGACAGTATTCTCATAGTCTAGTTGTAAGTAATGGTCCTCATTAGAGACCCACATCACATCGTAACCAAGACTTTCAAATGCTTTGTAGTATGTGTCGTGAATATATCCGTGTGTCGAACTATGGAGAGGGTAATGCCCCCAAATAATAATTTTCATAATACAGTTCCTGGAGGAAGATGATAATGGAATCCGAAAGGTGTGATACCTCTGGTTTCTGGAACAGGTTTCTCATGGGCGAACCTGGCGGCAATAGTTACAGGAGCAAACTTACAACCTAATACTTCGTATATATGTCTGTTATGGACACAGATACATCCGTCTTCTGCGGTGTTGTTTGCACCCATGTGTTTATAGAAGTTACCCCAGTTCACATCGAAGTGAACGTAAGCATTGTTAGGAACCTCTAGGAGTTTCTTAGAACGGAGAGTGAACCCACCGTTACCAACTCTCTGATGTCCTCCCCAGGGGTCAATGTATGCCCCGTCAGAGTGTTCCCATGGTGCTCCAATATAATCATACTCTAACCACAATGGATCCCACTTCTCAGGGTTAATGATAAATCCATCAGCCTGGATAGTAATACAGTGAGTTGTGTCTACATGTTTCTGTAGATCATAGATCATGTAATGACTATACTCATCAATAGAAGTAATCTTTGGACACTTCTCTACAGTGATACCTGCTTCTTCAAAGTCAGGACGATCCTGATCTGATATTAATTTCACCGCACCAAAACGAATACCCTGCATACTTTTTTGGAAAGCATACAGGGTCTGTTCAAAGTTCACACTGGAAACACATATAAGTGTTACATCAGGTAGGTCAATCATCTTCTCGTTTAATGTAAACAATACGGTTAGAACTGTAAGTCTCCTCTACTCTTTGACTATCATCAAACAGGAAGTTGTCAGAGAGAAGAGCCAATCCTTGTTTATGGTCTTCC
>Ga0098051_1001120_pt1 | contig 9967 bp, 19 predicted proteins | sample 14BtaG_FD_77069 | JGI IMG/M metagenome (GOLD analysis project Ga0098051, IMG submission 77069) | Marine viral communities from the Subarctic Pacific Ocean - 14B_ETSP_OMZ_AT15311_CsCl metaG | ecosystem: Environmental > Aquatic > Marine > Oceanic | place: Pacific Ocean | collected 2015-01-18 | reverse complement strand
TTATTGTATAATCTATCCTATGCGTATAGTACAAACTATTATATAGGATTAACTGTTTTAAAGGTTCAATTACACTATCACCATTGGTTAAAGGTATCTGAATACTGGGACTATGATCCTTTATTACATGTTCGGTTTGATAGGTTAACTAGGGTCTTTGACCCTCTGTATAGGAACTATATCAGAATGCTATTTATCCTTATCCTGCATTGCTATTGAACCCAGTATTGCTAAAGCAGCTAATACACATAACCCTATATATGCTACAAGTCCCATATGCTACCTCTCTGCTTCTTGGCTATATAGCATCTTATTCTGTATACCATATTAAGGAAGCTCTTCTTCATCCCATTTGCTATATATAGCTATTGCCATCATGCCTATTACACTTATTGTTATCAACCAAGGTACTATACTTATTATGCTTAATACTATAGTTACTCCTATAGGCAATATGGCTATTGCTATTAATACGCTTGCTATCATTCTTATGATCTGCTTCTTGTTCATTATGCTATCTTTTCCCGTTGGCTTTCGGCTTCAATTCACTTGGCTCGACCTTTACTGAATCCCATGTTCCATCTGGATAATCTATTCTTCTAAGCATTATCTCATCAATCTTTCTATCTATTCTATTCACCGATTGATTCAATTCAATAACATCATCTTCCGTTTTCTTTACTTGCTCATAAAGGGAGTCCAACCATACCTTGTCATCTTCATTTGGTATCCAATAATTGCCTTCCGTTGGAAGTTCTGGTTGGCTATTCCAATGATGCGAAACATGATCATATAGTTCCGTACCTGCAATTGCAACAAGTACAATGATCATACCTATGCATGCTATACCAACATTCCTTGCTGAATCCTCGTATTGTTTATTTGTTTTTCCTTGCATAATCTTCTCCTAATATTGCACATACATCCGATAGCTTCACATACCATTCACCATCCTTCACATGCTTATTTGCTGCCCATATCTCATCAAGTATCTCCGATCTGCTTATTGCTCGTTGAGCCTTGGTTGCTTTAATATCATGTTGATCTCTTGATCTTATCTCTCCCGTGTCTGGGTTTCTTTCGTATATCTTTGCCATAACTTAATTCTTGGTAGTCCCTTCAATGCGAGCGAAGCGAGCTAATACCGGCTTCCCAAACTTAACCGCACACCACACCACTCCTACGGCTGCCAATCCAATCACTGATAAATTTATTAAATTCGGATGCCAATGTTCTCCACATAAACCCGTTGCATGATATAAAAAATCTAATACTCTTTCCATAATTTATTTCTTTTTTAGTTTAGGCATGTCAGGTGCTTGTTGTTGAGTCTGATTAGCCTGGTTCGATGCATTCACTATTGAATGTACCGTTTCTCTCATTTCTCTTGCTTCAGCAATATCCTTTACCAACTTATTACATTCTGCTACAATATCTGGATGTTCTCCTATACCTGCAGGATTGTTCATATAGTTTTGTAAATTAGCTATTGCCTTTGCTTCTTTTGCATTTGCTTCTGCAATAATTGCATTCATAATTAATTGTGTACTCATAACTTTTCTTTATTTATTAAAACGGTAATCCGCTATCTTTATTTAATCCATCTTCATAGTCTCTCATCTGCCTAAACCAATCTGAAGATACTGTTATACATATAATGTCCTTTGTCTCTTTTAAAGGACTATCAATTGCATCAAACCTTGTCCACCATGATGATGGGTAATGTCCTCTTGCAATCGTATCTAATGACTTCTCTCTAATCCAAATTTGTATTACTGGTTTCATACTTTCTTAATCTGTTCTATTTTTATATCATCATATCCTAATGATGACCAATCCTTAACTAGTTCCGTAGCAACTTCTAATGATAATTCCTCTGTACCATCAACATCAATAGGAATATCTCCTAACCAAACTCGATATTTTATATCATTCATTTCTTCAATTATTATAGTCCTGACTTCTGACCTTACTACTGTATTCAATATCCATTGTTCCAACTTCTGGTCTACTAATTTCATTTCTTGTCTTGTTTCTTTTGAAACTTCATGAAGTCTCTATCCTTGTCATTAGTCAATCCACCTACCGTGAATATCTTATCATCTTCTTCAGGCCATGGTCCAGGTTTATCTTCATTTTCTAAAAACTCTAACCAATCTGGATCTTCTTCCCATGGTAAATCATCTTCATAATCATCTGGCATTAACGGGGCTTTCATTGCCTCATATATACACCAAATCCATAATACAACAAACACTATTCCTATTATCATTTCCATATTACTTAATATAACAAATTTATTTCAATTATCCTAATCTTTATGCAAATATTTTAAATACCTTTGATTCATGTTATCATAGTATTTAGTCTTTGCTAATGTCTTATGTGCTTTATCTAATGCATCTCTGGTAGCTATATTGACTAAGAAGTAAGGAGAATGACTTCTTGCATTGAATCCGTTTATCTCTACTTTATCATTTGGATTGAAACATATACATTTCAAATGTCCGTAACCATGCTCCTTCATTGTCCTATTGATAAAATCTTGATACCTTACCGTATCAACATTAGATAGTTCTTCTTCCGTTACTTGCACTAGTAACATACTATCATAATCTGATTCATCATATGCCCTTACCTTATCCATCAATGTATGTTCTCCAATTTCAATTTCATTAGGATCAAACTTGTCTATCATTAATTTGCCTTTATCTAATTCAGGTCCTGCAAATGGGCAGGTAGGTAGGCCTCCATATTCTTCCCTAGGCTCTCTGAGTATTCCGATATAATCTAATACCTTACTCTTGAAATTAGTATATGGACATTTTGATTTAGCCATCTATAACTATTTGTATTATCTCTTGTTCACTAACAATGCCATCTGCAAAATATGCTTGGCCGGTTATTGTTATAGTATCTCCATCCATACTTTGTACTGGAGCAAACATTGTATTGATCTCTCCGTCCATTGTACTATAAGATGTATTGTTTATAGTTGTTACCTCTTGTCCATTGAACCAAGTTACATAACTAGTATCATTATTTAGATACAGATATCCGTTGTCATTTAAAGTCCAATTCTGATGTACAATATAACCTAATGTATCTCCTATAAGCCAATAATGACTACTTGTCCATTTAACTCTAGTTAACTCATATTCATTTACTACTTCAGACACTTGTCCTGATATCCTATGTAATGTCTGCCAATCTTGTCCTAACTGCAAATGATAATATCCATTCGTATCAATATCTAGTCTAGCATCTATTTCAAAGTCATGGCCTAGGACATATGATTCATCTTTACTACATGATGTGAATAATATCATAAATAATAATACTGCCCATAATATTATGTATTTCATATATTCTGGTATATCATTACTATTGTTATTCATCGCCTTTATTTACATGATTATACCACCATGCGGCCATTATAGTTGCTACTACAATTGACCCAAAGGTGTATAGAAGATACCACGGAGAATTTACTTCAGTAAATATTGCAGGTGCCCCCATTACTATTAACCATACTATGAATATGAATCCTACATTAGTTTCTAATTTTCTCTCTACCTTTACCGTAAGTTCTTTCTTGATAACACGGCTCAATGCATCTTGCATATCCTTACCATATACTGGTTGTTTATGGATTGTACCATCTTTCTCCCCAATAGTTATCATATATTTACAATAGCCTTTATGAGTACTAGATCGCTTCAACAACTCTGCTTTCATAGCACGCCTTCTATCATACTTTTGCTTCTTAGGCTTACGTCTATTTCCTTCTTCTGTAATGTTCATATTAGTTTACAAATGATATGTTATATAATTCTTTTCCATATGATGCCTTTTCACGATTCTGGCCAATGGCAATATCGAATCTAGTTTTAACATCACTTAACTTAGCCATACATGCTTCTTTTGATTTACAATAGAAGGATAATGTTGTATAAGTTTTATACCTACCTTTAACATCATCTCCCTGTCTCACTCCGGCTTTTTGCTTGGCAGCCTCTTCTCTAGCCAAATCTACTGCACTCTTTTGAGGACCTTTCTTACCCCTAGTTTGAATAGGTGCCTTAGTATCTACTCTAGGTTGATTTGCTAAATGGACTGTTAATCGATAATTGTTATTCATAATTGTTTACTATTTTTGTTATTAATTTAATTTATGCTACTTCTAAAAACTTCTTATTCATTGACTTTGCTACTTCATTGATCTTTTTGGTATTGATATATTGAGCTTCTTTACCATACATTGCATTGAATGCATTAGATTCTGATTCACTAATACCACCTGATCCTGTAATGAAGTAACTAATTACTTTGATGCCTTCTCTGGTCATCTTCTTCACTTGCGCTCTCGTATGTTTATGAGCACTATCACCATGGTAACTACCATAATATGGCATCCCATCACTCATATTAACAAAATATGCATCTCTACCTTTCGATGCTTCTAATACTTCTTTCATTATTGCATCAAAACATAAACCTTCTGGCGTCACTCCTGATACAATTACATGAGGAAAATTAGTTTTAAGTTGACTTATACCATGCTTTCTACTATCATATGCAACTAATATCACTGGCATATTCTTTCCACTAAAATCTGCTCCGGCTCTAAAACTAATAACACAATCCATATTCTCTATCATGCTACATGCCTTTGCAATTGCCACTGAGGTTGTAAATGCATTTTGGAATCTTTCTCCATTCATCGATCCACTATTGTCAATTGATATATGGATGATACCTGGATTATATGCAAATGATTCTACCTTTGCAAATATATTTTCTATACCAAATCCTGCACTTGATATTCTACGCTTATCAATCTTACCTGATCTCAATCTATTGAACTTAGTATCTTTCTGTTCTGCCCTAACCTTTAACTTCTTACCTAATGCAATACCTCTTCGTAAACCTTCATTCACCCATTGGCTATGAGTTTCAATTCTATACTCATTCCAATAACCGGTCCTAGCCCACATATCACACTCAACATTGTTAATCAAATCTTTGGTAAAATTCTTAATAACGGCTACATCTTCATGCTTAGGAATAGAACCACCTTCCCACCAATTCTCTTGCTGATATTCAACTTTCTTAATCTCGGTACCACTATCCTCCATTGAACTAATTGTCCTTTGTAACTTTCTACTTACACCGGTCTTTTTAATATCTTGGTTTTGGAATTCTTCTTGCTTCCGAATTGCTTTCTTAAGTTGCTCTAATTGCCTATCACTCAATTCTTCTAAGCCTTTTGGTGCACTTGATCCACCCTTAGTTCCTCCATCGCCTTTCTTTGCATCATCTCCTTCTGCTTTAGACCCATCATCATTTGCATCTCCTTCTGGACTATTAGGTTCATTACCTTGGCCATCTCCTTCGCCATTTTCACTATCACCATTTGATGGCTTACCTTCTTGGTCATTTTCTTTTTTATCTAAACCTAATGATGGTATTTGATTTTCAATAAGTTGAAATACTTCAAATGCTAAATCTCTTACTTCATTGGTATTCTTTAGTCTTGCAATATTCTTAAGATCAATCATCTTCCATATCTTATCTAATTCCAATACATCTAATCTACGATTTGGATTAGTTAAATTACAAATACGGAATAAGAATGAATCCCAATCTGCACTTGTATACTCATCACTCTTAAGACCCTTATCAATAATCTTTGCATTGAAGTATTTCTCATACAATGCTTGATAATATCCTTTGTAACCTGGAGCATTTTTATATACCCAAGCATCAATTCTTCTATCTTCTATAATATTAATAAGGCTACTTAACTTAGGCATTACATATTCTGCCGTCCACCATTTATCATATCCATCTAAATCAGATGCCTTTGCACCATGCTTCTCAGCCAATGATACCATATAACTATCATGGTCATATAACCATTTTTCTAAGGTTCTTATTGTTTCGAAATCGGTCAATTTAATATGCGACCCTTCATGTAATGCTAACCCAACGGCTGGGTCAAAATCTTTATCTTTCAATGATGCTGATATTACAACTGACTTACCATCGGTATAACTATCACCACTTGTATTGAATTTAACTGGAATGGCTTCTCCTGTAACAATTCTAACAAAGTTACCTATTGCTCTACGGTAACCTGCTAACTTCATAGGATCTTTACCTCTTGGCTTAGCAATCTCTTCTCCTAATATATCATATTGATCATCTTGGAAGAAATCATTATCTAACCAAAAACTTGAATTGGAATCTGAATAACTGGTTTTTCTCATATCTATCTCTTTTTATTTATAATATAAAGATAAGGACTTTTTCTGTAATAGGCAAATCTTTTTGGTGGTTTTTTTCAAAAAAGTTTACTTTATGAATACATTTAATGGCGGCACTTCCTCCATTGAATCCTTATATTCTGTTAATAAATTATACTCTAATCCTTTTGCAAATGAAGTTTCACATTTGTAACCTAATACCTTTTTTGTTTCAATTGGTAATGGTAATACATATACCCAAATATTTTCTACATCCTTTACATGTTGTCTTATACGGTTATTTGTTGTATTAGATATACATCTATAACCTTTATGAAATCTCTGAGTTAAATTCTGGGTCTCTCCTATTTTAAGCAACTCACCTTTATCATTTGCTAATATGTAAACGGCTGGCTGATTATCTGATTTCATTGGATTGCTAGGATACATTATATCAATACCTTGTGTATATTTATCTGATTTAATCATCATACAATATAACTCAAATCCTTTGTTTATGTAATTGTCTCTGTTCATATTATTATTTTTGTGATCGAGAAAGGATTCGAACCTTTGACCGTCTGCTTAGAAGGCAGATGCTCTATCCAACTGAGCTACTCGACCATTTTAAAAAGGAAGGGAGGCTCAAGAATTAACCTGATCTTTGTACTTCCCCCCAACCTATACTAATCACCAAATTAGTTATACATTTAATTCTTCTGTTTCTTCAACACCTTCTGCATTAAAGATATCTTCATCCTCTGTACTACCACAATACTTTTGAACTACTTGCTTCATAAAGGTTCTTTCACTATCTACTCCTCCATCTTCATCAAAGAAAGGATAAATACAAACCTCTGCCGCTTCTGCTAAATCAAATCCATCTTCTAACAATCCGGCCATCTCAACACTTATCCTTGTACTTATTGAATTTGTTATTCTAGGAGCCTCACCCTTTATCTCCTTTCTGGTCATCGATGCAATCTCTGCAATATTATCAGCTTGCTCCTGGGTCACACCTGGATGAAGATCTTTCAATAATCCTGACTCTTGTTCTTTATCTAATGTTTCCATTTCAACAATAATAAATCTATCTACTAATGCTCTATCCATCGCTCTGGTTGCGGTATATTCATTACCAATATTTGCAGTGGCAACAAATGTAACTCCTTCTGCTACCTTAATGGTTGGCGCATCTTGATGTTCATCTAATCTCAAATATCTTTGGCCGGAATCTAACACCGTCATTAATATGTTCCATGCTTCTGGATGTGCTCTTGATATCTCATCTAATAATATAATAGCATCTTTGGTTTGGATTGCCTTTACAAATAATGATTCACTAAACATCGTACCTTCTTCTTTCTTAAAATGGGTGTTACCAATCAATGTCCCTCTTGGATCTTGAGTGGCACCTAAATTGAAATAAAATTCTGGTCTATCTAATGCTTCTACTAATCTCTTAGCGGCCATTGTCTTACCACAACCTGCTGCTCCGGTCATCATAATATTCTTGCCTCTCATTGCTGATCGAACTAAATATTTCCATTTCAAATCAGGCATTACCAATGTCTTAGGACGAAGGTCTACTGACTTGTTATGGATAAAATCTAATACTGGATCAGATTCTAATTGTTTTGCTTTTGCTACTTCTTCTACTTTTGGTTTCATATCATTAAACAAGGCCATATCCTTACGTCTTGATCTTCCTGTTTCTAAATCATATTCTAAACATTGGTTATTCTCAACACAATGTGAACACATAATATCTCTAACATATAAATCATTACGGACTTTTCCGGTTGCATCTGTTAGGATGTACTTTCCATTTTTTGCTTCAACGGTTAAATAGATTAATTTTTCTTTCATAATTTGGTGATTTTCTGGTTATTTATTAATTTTTATTTCTTATATATAAAGATAAGTAAAATATTTCAAATAGGCAAATCTTTTTGAAGCTTTTTTTAACTTTTTTTCTGGCTTGATATTATCCATCCAATCCCATTCTCTGCCGCTGTTGATCATAATTTCTACCTTTTTATTATAATATAAAGATAAGAAATATTTCTGTAATAGGCAAATCTTTTACCAGAAAAGTTTAAATTATTTTAGGAAATCTTCTATCTGTTGTTTAGATGGCCAGCCGAGAATAAGACCACAACTTTCACAAACGTACCTTATCATTGTACTACTTTCATCTGCTACTTGTTTTATAACTTGTTGTTCGTGTTTGCATTTGTGCTGGAGTTCATTGATTTGTATATCAATTTTCCGCTTTTCTGAAAGTAGTTGTTCTACCTTCATCCTTTTAGCATCCATATCAATAAATATGTAAGATGCTGTGTTATTCTCTGATTTGAATTGTTATATCATGAGGTGCAAATTCATTGCCTCCAAAATAAGGATATAGATAATATCTCCTAACTAGTCCCCAATTACCTTTAGGTCGTCTCCTAACCAATGTAGTATCACCATCTATAACTATTTCATAATAGAATGTTGTTATATTGATAATAGCATTATAAGATTTATTTGGCTCTATAGTTCTTATTGTTGCTGAACTATGTCTACCATCTTCATGCCTTAACCAACATAATTCTATTTCTCCATTTATATATCTCCAGCCTAATCTTATAGAATATTTTTGATGACGCAGACCAAAATCGCTCATGCCATATATCTTATTTACATCATGTTGATTCTCTGGTATTTCACTAGTATATATAGCTGAATCATCTAATATGAAATCAAATGATATTCTAGAATTTGTTGGATGATTTATATATGAACCAGAGCTATGTTCACCTTTTGGTATTGTATATACTCTATAGCCTAAGTCATTGATCTCCTTCGTACATGCTGTGCATAAGATTAAGATCGTTATTAGCCGTTTCATATATGTATAAATATGAAACTAAGTATGCTATCTGTTCAAGTTCTTAATAACTATTTTTCATTCTGCCACCCAATGGATTGCCTACTTCTTGATAATAACAGTTGTAACATAACAATCTTAAGTTATCTCTTATATGATTTGTCCTATCACCATCAATCCAATCTAATAGTAATGGCACTGAATAATCTGATACTCTTCTCTCACAATAACCACATGAGTCACATTCTTCTTCTAGTATAGCATTTTTAAGTAGTCTTATCTTTAATCTGCTATGTGGATAATTAGGATACTTGCCTTCTAATATATCTAACAAACCATAATGACCTCTTAGTCTAGGCTTTGTTGCTCTAGGTATTCCTTTGCCGGCCTTGTTCTTATGTAATTCAAATAACGTTTTACCGGTTGTAGAGTCTGTATACAACTTAGAATATTTCCTAAATGCTTCATATGAAACCTTAAGGAATCTTGCTGCTCCTGCACAAGATTGGGTATTGGCCATTGCATATCGAATCTCAGACTCTGATATGTTCATTGGTGGTCTACCCTCTCCTGGCTTGAATGGCATTATACTATCCTTTTAATAATTCTCTAGGGTCATTATTCCTAGATGCGTTTTTTCGTCCTTCTTCATACTGAAGTTTCTCATCATTTGATAATGAACTATACCAATGTTCAAAATCTTCGCCATTAATTGTTAGAGCTTCGGCCCATATATCTCTTGTTTGAGTTATATACTTTGCCAGTACTGTACCTAAGATGGTTGATGCTTTAGGCTGAACTGATATCCCGTTCTTACCCATTGCAGTATACCATTCATCCATAA
>Ga0098051_1001116_pt1 | contig 9982 bp, 1 predicted proteins | sample 14BtaG_FD_77069 | JGI IMG/M metagenome (GOLD analysis project Ga0098051, IMG submission 77069) | Marine viral communities from the Subarctic Pacific Ocean - 14B_ETSP_OMZ_AT15311_CsCl metaG | ecosystem: Environmental > Aquatic > Marine > Oceanic | place: Pacific Ocean | collected 2015-01-18 | reverse complement strand
GATTATCAATAGACCCAAATTCTTATGTAGATGCTGTAGAAAAACAAAGTAGGTTATTTGACTTACAAAGAAGAAACCAACAAATAAAAGACGAATCAGAATTTTTAGCAAACATTAATCAAGCTCGTGGTGATATTGTTGGTGGTGCTCCTGATACATCTGCACCTCAGTCTGCGGGGCTTAGAAAAATGATAGAGCGAAACCCAGATGGAACTTACGGCACCCCAGTACCAGAACCTAAAATTGAAAACCCTATGGCTACTCTTAGCTTAGGTAATGCTTTACCAGCTAGAGATGAAGCTGTAACAACGTTTGATAGACAAAAAGCAGCAAGAGATGAAATAGTTCAAACAAAAGGTTTAGCTAGTGGTTTACTTCAAGATAAAGAAGGTAGAGACATAACTTTGTTTGGTTCTTTAACTAGACCTGGTGATTGGTTTACAGGTGTAGACACAGCAGAAAGTTATTTACTAGGTGCTAGAGATAAATTTGCTGACCCAGAATATGAAGATTATTTAAAAAAAGCTTTGCCTTACCAAACTTCTACAAGTGAAGATTATGCTAGAGAGTATGCTGAAGCTCAAGCTATAGGACCAGCAGTTATGGAAGCTGTTGCAAAAAGAGGTAGAGGAGAAAGCCTTAATGATAGAGAGCAAGAGCTTGTAAGAAGATATGATATAAACCCTAGAATATATTCAGATACTAGTTTTACTGATAGATTAGCAAGAGAAAGAGCAGAAGATATTTACAAAGGCTCTAAACAAGCAAGAGCAGAAATAGATAACTTTCAAAAAGAAAAGGAAGTAACAGTAGATAACACAGGTAGGGTTGTAAGAGTATCTGACGGTAAAACAGTTGGTATACAAAAACTAAAAGATACCAGAGGTTTTTGGGATAAAGCGTTAGACCCTAACGGTATTGTATCTGGTTTTAAAATTTTGCAAGACGCTGTAGACAAAGTTAATAAAGATATAACTGCAGATAAAAATTATCTAAAAGAACCAGCTAAAGCGGGTAAAGATATTAAAAAGGCACTTGATACAAGAAAAGACTTAGCTTTTTCTGCAAGAGAATATTATGGGCTTGCACAAATAGCAGCTCAAAACGGTAATATGCAAGATTACCAATCTTATATGAAAATAGCCGATGCATACAAAACTAATATAAACCAACAAGATGACCAAATAGTTTATCTAGAAGGTATGCAATCATTAAACGAATTAACACAAGGCAGCACAGGTCGTGCATCTAAAGTATGGTCTTTATTTTCAGGTAGAGATGTACAAATTATAAAAAGAGATGACGGTAACTTTGACGTTACTATTGATGGTCAGCAACAAAGAACAGGTGTAAGTCTTAAAAGGTTATCAGATGAATTAAGATTACAGTTTGATACTGGTCACAGAACAAGACTTGCACAAGCTGCAATAGGCAGAGCTGAATTAGCTTTTGCAAATAATTTAGAAATTAAAAAAGAATATGTAAAACTTCTAGCTCAAGCTAAAACAGAAAAAATGAAACTTGTAATACAAGGTATTATTGAGGAAGCAAAAGCTGGGAAAGCTAAACTATTTCAAGATAGTTTTGGGGAGTATAGCGGTACAATTTTTGTAAATAGAAACGGTGTTATAACAGCTTTACAACAATCAGAAACAGAGATAGACGGTAAAACACAAACTAGCTTACAGGAAGTTCCTGTAAGTCAGTTAGCAGGTGGTAATCAATTTTTATCTGCGTACGATTAAATAAATAAGGAGTTACTATGGTAGAAAAAGTAGGCTTAACAACTCCTCAAACAACTTCAGACATAACTACATCTGAAGGTTTAGGTGTAGGAAGTTTTGGTAATCCTTATTTACCGCAAGATTCTTCTGGTGCTCTCGAAAAAGATATCGCAAAAACTTCAGCTTTACTTGACATTGTTACAGATACATCACAACTAGAAGAACCTGAGCAAGTAGACTTAGGCCCACAAGTTTTATTTAGCCCATCAACTAAAAAGATGTTTGTCAATGGTGCTACTTTTGATGTTGACGATTACCAATCAGCGTTAGACGCAAAACAATTTTTAACACAACCAACGGCTCCAGCCCCTGTAGATGTAGCAGAGGATTGGGTTAGAGTAAGTCCAGATACTTTTACTAAGTATATACAAGATATAAAAAATCCTAGCTTAGGCAGACTAGCTTCTAAAAATTTTGATATTGGTGTAGATAATTTAAAGTTATTAGCTGGTAGAGGTTTACAATTTTATGGTAAGGAAGAAACAGGTAAAGAGTGGGTTGACGAAGCATTAACAGATTTATACAAAAACCAACCATTTCAAAGAGAATTCCAAAACGAATCAGGTGAGTTTGTATCTAATGGTTTAGTCGATTGGTTTGTAGCAAACTTAGCACAGCAAGGTCCTATGATATTAGAATCTATTGCTGTAGCTTTAGTCGGTGGTGTTGCAGGTGGAGTAGCTGGTGGAGGTGCAAACCCATTTACAGCCCTCGGTGGTAGTTTATCTGCTTTGATGAGTAAAGAATCATTTAAGCAAGGTGTATTGGCTGCTGCTAAAAAATACAGTAAAGGACAACCAATGACTGTTGGTGAGAAAAAACTTCTTCGTGAAGTATCAGGCATGGCTGGTGCAACAAAAGTTAAGAATGATGTTTTTTATAATAACCCGTTTACAGGTGCGAAAAACAGAGCTATTAGAGATGATGCTTTAGAATATAGTGGAGCTAAAATAGCAGGAAAAGGTGGTGCAACTCAAGCCCGTATAGGTGGTGCAGCAGGATTTTCTATACTAGGAGCTCAACAATTAGGTCAAGCTGACATTTATGGAGAAGTCAGAGAAACTGGTGTTGGTGATAGAGGCACAGCTTTTCTAGGTTCGTTCCCTTATGCTGCGGCTGAAGTTATACCTGAGTTTTTTTTAGCGGGTAAAGTACTAGGTTTAAATCCAGCTAAAATGAGAACAGGTGCTGACGTATTAAAACGTGGGCCTAAAAATATTTTTAGAAGAGCTGGTGAAGGTATTGCAGTTGGTGGTGCATTAGAAGGTGCTACTGAATTAGCACAAGAAAGTATACTATTAGGTGGTACAGACCAGCTAGGAGATGCTGGTACATATAGAAGATTACTCAATGCGTTTGCAGCAGGTTTTGCAATCGGTGGTCCTATCGGTGGTATTGCAAATCTTAAAACGGACAAGGTTGCTGATGTATTAAATCCAGAAAGTAACAAAGACCCAGAGCCAGAAACTACTTCACAGAAACCACCAGAGCCAGATGAGACTGGGCAACTTCCACTATTTGGGCCTGAAGTAACATCAAGAACTAGAGATACTAGAAGGAATCCAACAGGTGTTCCACAACCTGAACCTGTAGAAACACCACAACCTACACAGCTAGATATTTTTGGTGGAGAAGAAATTATACCTACACAACCAGAAGTAGAAACAGACCCAAATCAACTAGAATTAGATTTAGCTGGGCAACAAGCTGCTGCAACAGGACAACAAAGTTTACTTACACCAACAGGTCGTGCTAGAAACAGAAGAAGGCAACAAGCTGGAGCAACTGGAGCAGCTGCAACAGCTGGGCCATCTGCATCTAACCTTCAAGTTTCTGGCCCTATAGGTTCACCTGCATTGGTACCTAATCCAGTTTTGCAACAAGTTCAACAAAATAGACAACCTCCTGTTCAAACTACTGGTCAAGTTTCTGACCCTATAGGTTCACCTATACCTGCATCTAATCCAATTTTGCAAACAATTCAACAAACTAGTCAGCCCGAAGTAAAACCAGAAACAGATATAAACAACGATTTATATAAATTAAAAACAGGTAGAACTATAAGTACTTTTAACCAACAAGATTTATTAGACCAAAGAGACAGATTAATACGTAAGAAAAAATTAACTAAAAGAGAAGACAAAGACCTTCAAGCTGTTACAGCTGCTATTAGTAGGCGTGAAGCTGCTATGGCAACAGGTGCTGCAGCAAGTGTTGGGGCTGAAAATAGATTACAAGAAATTGTTAACGAACAAAAACAAATAGAGAAAGATAATAAACGAAACGCAGCTATTTTAAGAAAAGCTGAAAGAGAAGAAATAGAAAGAATCCGTAAAGCTAGAAAATTTGCAGATGATAATAATGTAGACCGAAACTCTCCAGAATTTTTACAACAATATAACGAAACTTATGGTGAAATGGGGGAAGCAAATGCTACTCAATTTGCTGCAGAACAAGTTATTAAAGAAAGAAACGAACAGGTAGCAAGAACTGCTGCTGCAACTACAGCTGCAACTACAGCTGCAACAACAGGAGGTACACAAGATGCCATTCAAGAGCAAAAAACAAATGAAGTGGTTACAGGCGAACAAGCCCGAGGTAGCGAAGCAGTTCCAGAAGGAGACCAGCAAGCAGCAGATGTTAACACTGCCGAACAAGGTCAAGAAGACCAAGGACAAGCTCAAGCTGGAAGCCAGATTACGGGACAAGAAACGAAAGCTGCTAGCCTTAAAAGGGGCAGGGAAAATATCAGCGAACAAGTTCAAGAATCAACCAATAGGGCGAGGGAAAATCGTGTAGTAACACCTGTTAAATCTAAAGCTACTAGAGACCCAGCTACTATATGGGCATCTTTAGGTACAGCTTTGACTTACGATAACTTGTCACCAGAACTTCAAGAACAGTTTCAAAATGACCCATCATTTACAAGAGCTGATGAGCCTAACATAGGTAAATTAAGAAGCAAATATATGTCGCTTGCACAAGCAGAAGTAGAAGCAAATAGAAATATTGGGTCTAATTCTGAAATACTGTTAGATGCACAAGCACAAATAGAAGGGTTACAGGGAGAAACTACAGCAGATGTAGATGCACTTACTGATGCTATAGCAGATATGATGGAGATTGCATTTGGAGCTGAAAATCCTAACGCTAATAAATCTCAAGATTTATTAAAAGGTAAATCAGAACGTAAATTTGTTAAAGATTTTTTACTTAACACTCAGTTTACTGACCAACAAATAGATATTATAAGGCAGGAATTTATTAGTTCGATTATTGCACAAGAAAGAAGAAGTATGCAAACAGGCGGTGTTGAATCTGACTGGGTAGTTGTAGCAGAAAAATTAGGAGCAATGAATACAATACTTAACACAGATACTTTAAGTGTAAGAAATAAACCTGCAAGATATCAAGCAACACAAGAACCAGTTACAGATGTTATCGGTGGTACTGAACAGGCAGGTACAAACTTAAACGAAGAACAAGCTACTCAAAGATTAACCGATATGATAGTTGGGTATTTAACAGATAAAAACCGTATAACTAAACCTACAAAAAGAGATGGTACAAAGATATCAAAAATTGTCGACATGGAAACTCTTTATGCTAGTGCAAACAAAGAAGCGATTGTCCAAGGAGTACCACTAAAAGATTACTTTGATAAAGATGGTAATTTAAATCTTGTGCAATCAACAACTGAAAGTGGTATGAAAGTTCGTAAACCTGCACCCATAAACAATAAACAAACAGCTCCTACTGTCAATGACATAGTTAATGAAGCTGATGGTAAAGATGGTAAGTATTATAGATACACAGATGGGCAAGAAATAAAAGACCCTGTGCCTAAAGGTAAAGCAGAACTAATAGTTAAACAAGTATTAAGAAAACTTAAAACTAAACCTACAGTTACTGTAGTTAAAAACAGAGAAGAATTACAAGAAACAAACCCTGCGTTGTATAAAAGAGCAACAGAAGCTAGAGATGATTTTGATACAGTCAATGCATCAGGTTATTCTTTTGGTGACCAGATAATAATATTTACAGATTTTGTTAAAGATGAGCAAATGCTGCGGAGCATTATTGGGCACGAAGCACTAGGACACTTTGGCTTTAGAGCTTTCTTACCAATGAATAGACTCAAGTTAGTATTTGATGACATCTACAATAGTGACCCAGCTATAAGATTAATAGCTGATATGAATATAAACAATGGGCAAGAAAAGTATGAGGCTATAGAAGAAGCATTAGCTGACCATGCTGCCTATGTTGATTCACATATACTAGCAAGATTTTGGAACGCAATTAAAAACTTTATGCGAGATGCATTTGGCATAGAGTTCCAAGATGATATGACAAGATACTTAATATTCCAAGCTCGCAGGAACTTGCGTACAGGCGGTAGTGGTGTTGTAACAGTAGGGAAAATGATGGAGAACATGAACAGACTAAGAAACGAAAGTAAGTATGGTCGTTACTTTGTCGAAACACACTCAACTGTAGCAGCTAAAGGTTTAACAAACATGGTAACAAGACTTACTAACCAGCCAGGTAATCTATTTAACTATAAATCATATTATGAGGGAGCTAAAAAAATTGGTAGGCGTATGTATGGTCAAGGTGATGCATCAGGAGCTTTTGGTAGGATACTTGAAGAGTTTCAAACATTAGATAACGTAGCTTTGCGTAGTGAAGGCTTATCAAAAATCTTTGCATTGTTCCAAGGACAAACAGCAAGGACAAGAAAGTATCAACAGATATATGGTGATATGACTAAGTTTACCCATAGTGCAAATTACTCTGGTTTGTTTGGGCAAAACGGACCTACAGCACAAGAGCTAGAAATAGCAGGTAAACTACTAGCATTTGGTGCATTGTTTAAAAGCGGTCAAATTAATAGTGACGCTGATATAAGAAACGCTCCGTCACTAATAACAAAAGACGGAGAAGGTAATCCAGTTATTGATTTAAAAGCTTTTGAAAAAATGAAAGCTGATAATATTATAAGTAAAGAAACTTTTGAAAAAGGTCTTGATGTTCAACTAGATTTTCTAGAAGACGGTACACCTAATCCAGATGGTAGACCTTTTAGATTTGAACCTGGTGCTATTAGCGATAGAGTTTATAGAATTTACCAAGAAAATAGAAACGCTGTAGATGAAGCTGCTAAAGATTTATTAGAGTCTAACCTAGAGGCTACCGTATCAGAAACTACAGATATATTACAAATGGTTAGAGAGTATGCAGAAGACAGTCGTGGCATAGGAGCTAGTGCTCAAGATGTAGCTGCGGCAAGAACTATCCTAAATAAATACAAAGAGATTTATTCTGAAGGAGCTACGCTAGAAGGTGTAGGTATTAAGTATGACCCTAAAGCTCAAGATAAAGCAGAAAGATTTATAAGGGACGTTAATCGTGCTTTATGGGAACCAAAAAAACTTGAAGACTGGGTTAGTGGTAATACCACTGAAGTACCTGTATTACAAGATGGCAGTGAACAGTTTACTGATGTAGTAAATAGTCTGCAACAACTACATGAAATCTATAATAATAAAAAAGCTGACGCAAAAACAGTAACAGAAACAATACAAAACTTATTAATACTAGATTTAAAAAATACTAATAATGAATTTAATGCAAAGAGAACTATACTAGGTGGGTATGTACCATTTACTAGGCGTGGTAAATTTCAAGTAACACTTAGAGCTTTTGATAATGATGGTAATGAAGTGGAGCTAGCTGACCATACTAAAAATGTTTTACCGTACTACCAAGTTGCTACTGCAGAAGATGCAAGAGCTTTAACAGAAGAGTTAACACAAGACTTTAGTGATACAAAATATAAATTTGTAGACAATAACTTACAAGAAGTAGAAGTTACTTTAGAAGCAAGAACAGCTGCTGTGTCAAAAAGTGCACCCGTATCTAGTGAGATGAATCTAAATGAATTTACTAGCATTATGGCTAGAGTAGTAGGTTCTTTAAATCCAGAGCAACGAAAGAAAATAATTACTGCTTTAACAAAACAAAGTGATAGAGCAAGAAAAAGTTTACAACGTTCAGGCACAGCTGGTTGGGACGCAGATGTTGTAAGAAGTGTATCAGAACATTTAGAAACTATGTCTCACGCAGCGGGTAAAACTTTTTATTCACACAAATTAAATAAATATACCACTGATGTAAAACTATGGAGTAAAGGTAATAAGAAAAAACTAAACAGACTTAGAGAAAACATGGAGCGAGTAGAACAAACAGGTAATGATGAGCAGATACAAATTGCACAACAACAGTATGATGCTTATGCAAACCAGTATAGATATAGTGCGGAGAAAGGTGAAACCATTACTGTATTTAAAGGTAGTGGTAGAGGCAGAGAGTCAATACAAGTTGCTACTGAAGGTGAAGGTAATAGATATAAAGACATAGCTAGTGGGCTACTAGATTTCTATGGTAGAGCAGGAAACATAGACGTATCTACAGAAGATATGCTTTCAGGTGAAGCAGGTTCTGCTATAAAATTATTAACAGTAACTACACAACTTGGTGGTTCTCTTGCAACAGGTATTATAAATACTATGTCTATGGTCACCCATAGTATCCCTTATTTATCTACGTATAACGCTAAAACTGGATATGGTGGTGGCTTTGGTATGGGTAGGTCGGCTAGTGCTATGACTATGGCATTAAGAAATATGAAGAACTTTAACCTAGAGAACTTGTCTCATGTGCAAAAAGTAATTGATGATAAAACATTACAGAATAAATACGGTATAACTCAAGATGAAGCTCAAGTATTACTTGAAGCTACTGAACAAGGTGTACTTCAAGCGGCACAGTTTAATGCTCTTGTTGGTACAGCTAGAGGTGGATTGATGGCTAAGAAACAATTAGCTGCTGGTGTCAGAGCATGGATGAAAATATTCTCATACACAGAGCAGTTAAACAGAAGAACAACTTTCTTAGCAGCGTACAGATTACAAAGAGATAAGCTACAAGCTGCTGGTCAGAGTTTAAAAGAAGCTTCTAAAAATGCAGAACAGTTTGCTATAAGAGCTGTTAACACATCTCAAGGTGAATATGGAATGTTTAACAGACCACAAATGGCTCGTGGTAATGTACTTCAATACATCTTTATGTATAAACAATTTGTAATTATTACTGTGGAGCTTATGAAAAACTTAGGTCGGAAAGAACAATTAGCTATGCTAACACTACTTGTTTTAATGTCAGGTCTAAAAGGATTACCATTTGCTGATGACATTACAGATTTAATTGATACTTTAACGCAGAAGTTTGGTTTCAAAACTGCAACCGTAGAAAAAAATGTTGTTGATTTTATAGAAGAAATAGCTCCTGGTGCATCTCCAATAGCCATGAGAGGTTTCTTAGATTATTTTCTTGGAGCTACCGTGTCTACAAGACTAGGCTTCGGTGATTTAATACCTCTGACAGGTGTAGGTAAAGCAGGTGCAGATCCTTGGCAAGAAACAAAAAACTTTTTAGGGCCTGTATGGTCAGCTGGTGAGCAGGCAGCAGGCACGTTGAGTCTAGTTGCAGCACAAGGTGCAGAGGCTATTGGTTTAAAATCTGATACAACCACTTGGACTGATGTTCTAAAGAACCAACCATTCGGTGCACTAAGAGGCGTAACAGATGGAATAGATTATGCAACTAGCGGACAGGTTACAAATAAACAAGGCAAAGTAATAATGGATGATGTGTCTACATTGCAGACTGTGTTTAGATTCTTAAACTTCTATCCAGCTGGAGCTACTTATCAAAACGATATAATAAGAATGAGTAAACAAACTGACGGCTTTGCTAAAGCAATTAAAAAATCATACACTGACGCTTGGGTAAAAGCTAAGATAAATAAAGATAGAAAGACTATGAGACAAATAGAAAGAGAAGTTAAAGAACATAACCAAGACCACAGAGGAACTGAGTTTGAGTTAAAACGCTGGTTACCTTCAGCACAAAGAGCATTTAGAGCTTGGTCAATGCCAGCTGCTGAAAGGTATAAGAAGTTTGCACCTAAAAACATTAGACCTGAAACACAATTTTTAATGGACGCTTACGAACAAGCTATCAACGACCACTAATCCTTATCTAATACTTGTAGCTGACCGTATGATAAATCATCAGCTTCTACATCTGCATTATCAAGCAAGCTCTGGAATCTAGGATGTGTTAAGTTAAAT
>Ga0098051_1001112_pt1 | contig 10001 bp, 6 predicted proteins | sample 14BtaG_FD_77069 | JGI IMG/M metagenome (GOLD analysis project Ga0098051, IMG submission 77069) | Marine viral communities from the Subarctic Pacific Ocean - 14B_ETSP_OMZ_AT15311_CsCl metaG | ecosystem: Environmental > Aquatic > Marine > Oceanic | place: Pacific Ocean | collected 2015-01-18 | reverse complement strand
TTTGTAAATCCAGGAACAGGTCCAAAAGGTCAAAAAGGTGAAAAAGGAAATACAGGAGCAGACAGTACCGTAGCAGGTCCAACAGGTGCAAAAGGACAGAAAGGACAAACTGGTGGAACAGGTACAACAGGGGCTAAAGGAGCCACAGGTTCAACAGGAGCTAAGGGAGAAGTAGGAGTTAAAGGAGTTACCGGGGGTACAGGTCCAACGGGTCCAACGGGTCCAACGGGGGCTAAAGGAGAAGTAGGTGCTACAGGTCCAACAGGTGGTACTGGAGGTACTGGAGGTACTGGTCCAAAAGGACAGAAAGGTCAAACAGGCGGCGGAGGTGCTAAAGGAGCTACAGGAGCAGACAGTACAGTAGCAGGTCCAACAGGTCCAACAGGTCCAACAGGTGCAAAAGGTGAAGTAGGAGTTACAGGAGCAAAAGGACAAAAAGGTCAAATAGGAGTTACAGGTGGAACAGGTCCAAAAGGAGCTACGGGTAGCGGAGGAGCAACAGGTTCAAAAGGGGATACAGGTCCAACAGGTCTAACAGGTCCAACAGGCGGTACTGGAGGAACAGGTGCTAAAGGAGCTACAGGTGCAACAGGCCCAACAGGTCCAAAAGGTCAAAAAGGTGAAATAGGGAATACAGGTGGAGCAGGACAAAAAGGTGCCACAGGTGGAACGGGTGTAAAAGGTCAGAAAGGTGAAGTAGGAGTTACAGGTAATACAGGTAATACAGGTGCTAAAGGAGCTACAGGTGGTACAGGTGCTAAAGGAGCTACAGGTAGTGGAGGTGCTAAAGGAGCTACAGGTGTAAAAGGAGCTACAGGTGCACAAGCAGGTATTACTGCAATTGCAAACTTTGCGAATGATCGAGTTTTAACTGCTTCTTCAAGTACTGCAATTAATGGTGAATCAGGTTTAACATTCAATGGTTCTACACTAGCTACTACAGGGGCTATAACATCAGCATCCGGGGGTAATGAAATACAATTAGGCACAGATGGTAATATTGAGGTTACTAGAACAAGTGGTGGTGCTTACATAGATTTTAAAGATAATGCTAGTGAAGATAATGATTTTAGAATACAAGCTATCTCTACAGGACACAGTTTTTCAGGTGATGTATTGCTGAATGATGGAAAGAAATCTCTATATGGCACAGGTGGTGATGCAGATATCCAACATAGTGGTACACATTTCTTTGTTCAGAATACTGTAGGTCATTTGTATATTAAAAATTATCAAGCAGATAAAGATATAGTTTTAATGACTGATGATGGTGCTGGAGGGGAGACACCATACATTAAACTCGATGGCAGTGCAGAACGAACAGTATTCAGTAAAAGTACTAGACATGATGATGGAGTGGTTAGTACATTTGGAACAGGTGAAGATTTACAAATTTATCACGATGGTACTCATAGTTATATAGACGATGCAGGAACAGGCCCATTAGTAATTCGTTCTAATGAAATACAGTTACAAAAATATACTGGTGAAACAATGGCATCTTTTATTGCCGACGGTACAGTACAGCTTAGATATGATAATGTTGCCAAACTAGCCACAACCTCAACAGGTGTAACAGTAACGGGGTTACTATCAGCAACAACAAAATCTTTTGATATAGAACATCCTTCTAAGAAAGGAATGAGACTACATCACGGTGTGGTTGAGGGCCCAGAGCATTCCGTATATGTCCGAGGCAAATCGAAAGAAAATATTATATCTTTACCAGACTATTGGGTCAATTTAATACATGAAGATACAATTACAGTACAACTAACGGCTATCGGCAGTGGACAAGATTTATATGTCGAAGAGATAAAGGACAATAAAGTGTTTGTAAATGGAGATAATTATTTCTATTATGTACAAGCGGAAAGAAAAGACGTAGAAAGATTCGAGGTGGAATATGAAGGTTAAGTTTAAATTAGACCCGGATAATACAATTACTATTCTACAAGAAGACCAAGATACAACTATCTCTATTGAAAATAATGGAGACAATAAAATAATTACAGTAGACATAGAAGAATTAGAACAATTAATAAATATAACATTACCACCAAGTGGAGGAGATGAATAATGGCAGCACTAACTTCAACACAATCAGGTAACTGGTCAAGTTCCTCAACTTGGGGAGGTTCAACTCCTGCAGACGGCGATACTTTTACAATTACAGCAGGACATACTGTAACAATTGACAGTGGAATAGCAACTCCGACAAATGGTTGGGGAAATATTACTGTTCGTGGAGTATTACAAAGTCAACTTAATGCAACAATGACTTTTCGACTAAACGGAGAGTTAAGAGTACGTGGAAGTGGTGGAACTTTTCATGCAAGGGCAGGATTAACAGTACAAGTAAATGGTGCACAAGGCGATAACCATGGTATAGTAATAGATAATGAAGCAGGAGCAGATTTAATTATTGAAGGAAGTGATGGAATGACATCTACTACAAGTACTTCTGCATTAGCCATTCACGATCAATATATTCCAGTTTCAGACGCAAGTAACTTTGCTGTAGGAGAACATATATCAATATATGATATTACAACTACGTATACAGGAACTGACTGGAGATTTCCAATAGAAAAGTATGCGGACGAAGGATTTTGGATTCATGACATTTCTAGTAACAATCTTTACGTAAGACATTATGTAAGTCCAGAAGCAACAATTACAAAGACAAGTGGAAATAACGCTGTGTTTGTCGATAATGCAAAAGTATTTAGAGTCAATCAACGAGTAATTTTTAACACAGGGTCAGATAGAAATTTTAGAACAATTAGTGATATTAATTATAATAGAAATAAAATAACTTTTAGTGCAGATATAACAAATAAAGGAAATCAAGTAGGAGAAACTATTTATCTTGGTGGAATTGAAAAACCTCATGTTACTGGTTCAAAAGTAAGAAAATTTGCTACAATGACTAGCGCACAAACTGCAAGTACAGGAACTACAATTACTGTATTAAACTCGCACATGTTTACTGCAGGAGATGATATTTATATAGAAAGAGTATCTGAAGCAGATGGAACAACTGATATAGAGGGCAGATGGAGTAATGCCGCTTTTAAAAACATGAAACATACTATTAGTTCTGTGAGTGGCAATAACATTACTCTAACTTCAGCTATAGACTATACAGTAAAAACAAATGTAAGAGTAGTTCGTCTAACAAGAGATGTAATTTTTGAAACAGTTGCAACAGATGGCTCTGACTACGGATTCTTATATATGGAACATACAGGAAATTGGAATAGAGCATGTATTATTAAAGATGCATACTTTAGAAACTGGGGAAATGGAAATACTAATACTCGAACTGGTGTGGTAATAAGAGGACTAAACTCATTTGATGATGGTAATATTGATGTAACACTTACAGAAACAATTCCAAGTAGAAAAACAGGGAGTTGGATTGAAGGAATTGCAATCGATTGTTTCCCAACTAGTGCTCACCAAAGAGACTATGGACCTCTTTGGGCGTACGACTGCAGATCTGCAATGATAAGAAACTGTATAGTTTTAAATGGAGATGATGGCATTTCAATTTACTATGAGCCTGGATATTGTGTTTATAATAATTTAACTGCAGGAACAGATAGTTTTGCAATGAGACTTGAAGGATTAGATGCTATGTGGGAAGTCGCTTACAATCACACTTCTAGAGGGAACATAGGGTATAGAGTATATAGTCCTTATAGTGGAACAGGTAGAAAATTCCATTCAAATACTACAGATTCATGTCTTTATGCTTTCCACACACCCGCTATGAGTTGGCCGATAGACTTAATATATAAATCTAAAGGAACTGGTATGCGATATGGAATTGATTTTGATTTAAGTCCAGCTGGTATGTTATATACTGAAGTTAAAAGTGCAAGTGGATTTCCTCAGCCCTATAATGATGCAACAACTAGAGGAACAGCACAAGATGGAGAATATAGATCAAGTCATATGTTTCAAGGAGCTGGGCAACCTGTAACAAGTTACGAGCATAATTTTGAGATAGACCACGTACGAAAATATGGGTATAGATGGGAAGCTTTTTATGACAACGATGAAGGAGCTTGGAGATTTTTTAGAAGATATGATTCTAGTAATAGTCCAGGATATATAGATCAAATATATGTTCCTGCAAATACTACATTAAGATATTCAGCAAAAGTAAAACTAGATCCTAGCTTTAATGGAACTCGCCCTTATATAGGAATAGTAAATAATGTTTCAGCACCATATAGTGATGGAAGTGTGTTATCTGGAGAATCTCCTGGAGATAATAAATGGGTAGGTAAAAGAATCACTACTCAGTTTAGTGCTGCGGCAGAAACAGATTATGAGGAAAAACAATTAACGTACGGGCCTTATGAATGGCCTTCTACTGTGATGGCAGGAGTTTACAGTAGTGCAAGTAGTGCCGCGGAAGGATTTTGGATTAAAGAACAAACAGCAAGATTAGATAACAATTATGGAAGTTCAGCAGTAAAAGTTGGACTGTCTAAATATACACAGAACATGGATACGGTCAAAAAAGCAGATAGCTTTACGGCAAGAAAAACAAGATTAGGAGGAAGACTCAAATGAGCGACAATCTACTGATTACCCCTGGGTCGCGTAAAATGGAGTTTAAAGACTCTTCTGCGAACATTGATGCAAAAATCGAAACAGACGCAAATGGTAATTTAATAATAACAAATGCGGGTGGAGATATATCCATCGGAGACACTACATCTGACATTTTTGTAGGGGATGGAACAGCGAATGTTGATATAGTATTTGAGCAGGCAGGAGAAATTCGTGGAGATACTGGAGTAACTTTAACTCTAGGACAATCAGATAGTAATATTCGAATGGGTACAACTCTGAATATGAATAGTAATGATATTACTAACTTAGCTGATATGTCACTTTCAGGAACACTTACATTAACAGGATCGATAGACTATACTCCCGACACGGGAACTATTCTTAAAGTAGATAACCAAGCGATCTTACAAAGAATGACTGCAAATGGAGCGCTTACGCTTGGCCATGATGATGCTATAATCATCGCGGCAGGCGATACAAGTGGTGTTATGAATGCAAATATTAGTAATGCAACTGAAACAGTCTATTTAGGAGCAGAGGGCGGTGTAACTATGTATGCCTTTCCCAATAATGATACTACTTGGACTAATAGAGTTGCACTTGCTTGGAATGGTACAAATCTTGTTGTTAATGGTACAAACGTAATTAATGCATCAGGGGCTTGGGTAGGGCCGTCTTCCGGTCTTAAAGGTGAGGTTGGAGTTACAGGTGGAACAGGCTCTAAAGGTGCTACAGGTGCTAAAGGAGCTACAGGTGGCGGAGGTGCTAAAGGTGCCACAGGAGCCAAAGGAGCTACAGGTGCTACAGGTGCAAACAGTACAGTAGCAGGTCCAAAAGGCCAAAAAGGTGCTACAGGTGCTAATAGTACAGTAGCAGGTCCAAAAGGAGATACAGGTGCTGCAACAAAAGGTCAAAAAGGTGAATTAGGCCCACAAGGAGGTGAAGGAGGATCAGGCGGTATAGGTCCAAAAGGTCAGAAAGGTGCTCCGGGTGGTAAGGGTGCTACAGGTGCAAATAGTACAGTAGCAGGTCCGAAAGGTGCTACAGGAGCTGCAAGTACAGTAGCAGGTCCAAAAGGCCAAAAAGGTGCTACAGGTTCATCAACTAAAGGTGCTACAGGAGCCAAAGGAGCTACAGGTGCAGCAACTAAAGGAGCTACAGGAGCCAAAGGAGCTACAGGTGCATCAACTAAAGGTCAAAAAGGAGCTACAGGTTCTTCCACAAAAGGTCAGAAAGGTGATGAGGCAGGTAATGCTGGATTACTGGACGGCAAAGATTCAACAGAATTTTATAGAAGGGTAGGTACTGCAAATGGAACAGCAGGCGCGGGGTGGATAACAGTTGCTGAAAATACTTCGGCTAGAAAACATGGTGAAATTATTGTAACAGACGGCGAGAGTAGTGATCACTCCTTTATCCGAATTGATTGGATGCGTAGTTATGCTGATAGTAACTTCTCTGTATTACAAGTTGGCGGTCATGCTAATAGAATAACAGGTGTTAGGGTTCTTTACCAAACTAACGATAATACTTATGGTACCAAATATCTGCAGGTTTATGTAACAACAAGCTCAAATTATCATGTTAGAGTTATGGCTATGGCAGATCTGTCATCTTATACCCATCACACAGCGCACACTCCAACAGTAGAAAATAGTATTAGTGGTTATGCCCTTCACGGTAAGGAATTAACAGGATTAGATGCAGTTTCACTTGCGGCAGAAGAACAAATACAATCAGGCTCTGGTTATAGAGTTAATAATGCTGAGGTAATTAATGCTTCGGGGGTATGGGTTGGTCCAAGTAGTGGTCTTAAAGGTGCCCCAGGTGCAAAAGGTGCTTCAGGTTCAAAAGGTGCTGCAGGTTCAAAAGGAGCTACAGGTGCAGCAACAAAAGGTCAGAAAGGTGAAGTAGGTGCTAAAGGTGGTACAGGAGCAGATAGTACAGTAGCAGGTCCAAAAGGTGCTACAGGTGCAAAAGGTGCTGCAAGTACAACAGCGGGAGCCAAAGGAGCTACAGGTGCAAAAGGTGCCCCAGGTGCTAAAGGTGGTACAGGAGCAGCTAGTACAGTAGCAGGTCCAAAAGGTCAAAAAGGAGCAGCTGGTTCAAAAGGTGCTACTGGTGCAGACGCTACTTTAGGTGGTGGTACAATGACTGGACATCTTAATTTTAATAATCTACAAATTACTAATTTAAACAACTTAACATTTAATGATCCTGGAAACAATGAAGGAATTAAATGGAATGGTGGTAATGAATGGCAGATTTATGAATCACCAGATAACCAAACAAATGCTGCAGGTAATTTACAATTTACTTCAGGTTCTGGTAACGGTACAAAAAGAATGACAATTACTACGGGTGGTCATGTGGTTTCTAGAGGGCCTTTTAGATCAGATACTGGTAATTACTATGGTAATGCAGGAACTTCTGTCCAGTATAGAGGATATGGCGATACTCCAATTTTAACTGGAGTAAATGGAGCAACATATCTATATCCGGGAGGGTCGAGTACTAAAGCACTAACTTTACAGTCAGGCAGAACAATAGCACCAATACTTTCAATTGGACAAGTAAATGCTTATACTGATGTTATAGATTCCTCTCTTAACCTAACTAATATAGCAAGTGCAACATTTTCAAATGACGTTGCAATTAATAATGGTTCTCCAGAACTTTATTTTGGTACTACAGGAAACCATTATAACTGGAGAATAGCGGCTCAGGAAAACGTAAATGCGGCACTTGAAATATCTGTCGGTAGCCAAGATACTAACTATGCAAATGATACTTATACTACAAAATTCCATATTACGAGTACAGGAGATGCAACTTTTGCAGGTAATGTAACAGCTTACTCAGATGAAAGACTAAAAGAAAATATAGAAACACTAGATAGTAAAAAAGTACTACAAATGAGAGGTGTTAGCTTTGAAAAAGATGGTGTAAAAGGTAGCGGTGTAATAGCTCAAGAGTTAGAAAAAATAGCTCCCGAACTAGTACATACAACAGAAGATGAAATGGGAACTAAGTCAGTATCTTATGGCAACTTAGTTGGATATTTAATTGAAACTGTTAAAGATCAACAAAAGCAAATAGATGAATTAAAAAAGTTAATGGAGAGTAAATAATGGCATTACAAACATCAGGAGCAATATCGCTTAACGACATATATGTAGAAGGAAATAGTCCTTATGCAGGGGGTCAAACAAGTCAAATGAATGATCACTCAATTAGATACTTAGTAGAAGCAACCGGTAGAGACATTTCTAAAGCATCAAATAGTCAGATATCATTTTCAGACTTCTATGGTGCAACTAAATTTGAATTTGGAGGAGCAGACGACTCATCCGCACCCGGATATGACACGGCAGGTACAAATGATTTTACTATGACGGATGATGATGAAGGCGGCGGCCAAGCCTATGCAGGTACTAAAATTGCTTTGCAAGCTTTAACAAATAATACAATTAATGTTTTCTACAAGGACAATACAGACGGGCCATCTATAGGTACTAATGGAGCTATTGATGATACTTTGACTATGACTATCAATCCTTATTATGACCCTTCAACAAGTTCAGTAAGAAACGCAGACCATGGATTACAATGGAGATGGGCTGTTAGTGGATTAAATGTAAGTTTTACCGCAGAACACTCAAATGAAGCTATTTATTTTGGATATTATAATGTAAATAGTTTTGTATCTCAACAAAGTTATGTTGGAACAGGAGGGGACCAAAGCAATGCTAGTTTTACGACTGCATGGAGAGATTGGAATCCTATACCAAATGTCTTATTAAATTTAAAAGTATATTGTAAAGCAAATGAAACCAGTACTAGTGGAGTAAGTCAAACTGTAATGAGGTTGAACTCAGGTGGATATATAAGAATAGAGCTTAGACAGACAGACGACGCAACTACTGCAGACCGTCATTATATTAGAAAAAACTATATAAGTAGTAGTAATCCAAGATTCCAAGCTTCAAGTTTTGACGATAGCGGAAGTTAATAGTGAGAAAGGTCTTAGTTGACTATTTAGAATTATTAAAGTCAAAAAATTTAATAGAACGTTATCGTAATCATACAATCTATATATGGAGCAATTTTATATTGAATGATAGCCCTGATGTAGACATACAATTTGTAGGAGAAGCAACTCCTGAATTAGCTTTAGATCTTTGGGACTTAAAAATAGAATGTTATAAACAATCTCCTATACCTTTAGATATCTGTATATATCCAAATACAAAAATTTTTGAACATATAGATAGATTTAATGAGTGTACAGAGGACTCTTATGTTTTTGATGAAGAAATAATAAGATATAAACTTAGAAATTACTCTTATAGAGATGAAAGAGAAGTTGAATACATTGCTCCCTATCTTTACAAAATAAAACAACTATCTGTTAGAAAAGATGGTAAATACAAAACACAAAATTGGCCACAACCTATATTACTAAAAAACTTACTATGAAAAAACTACTTATACTTGCTACTCCTCGTTCGGGGTCGTCAGCTTTATACAATGCAATTGCAAGCAACTACTTTGAGTATCATTCCTATTTTGAACCTTGGAGCAAATGGAATCCTGTACTTCCTTCAGGAGAACATATAGTAAAAAGCTTGATACACCATAGAAACGATTGGAAAGAAATAATTCCGCAATACGATAAAGTTATTTATATTACTAGGCAAGATGTAGATGCAGGATTTAAAAGTTATAATCAAGCATGCCACACAAAAAACTTTATAGACAAGTATACTCCCGATAATAATTTACCCGAAATTAGAGGTCTTAAGCAAAAATATATAAATATGCACGAAACTTTAGAGGAAATAGCTACAGATAGAATATGGTATTACGAAGACTTATTCTATAATAAAATTGCTATAGCTAAAATGATTCGATACCATAAACTTAATATTAGAGACTGTGATAATTTTGATAACTTTTTTAACACTAAATACGCATATGATAACAATAGATAAATTAAAATCCCTAGCAAACAAAGATCCTTACTATCATGGTATTGGATGCATACGGGTTAGAATACACACAGGAGAGCTATATAGCTTTTACTCGAAAGAGCATACAGCCCCTATCTCTAATTACATACACACGCATCAAAGAGATTTATACTGTGAGAGTCTGCATGGTTCGTATAAAAATACAACTTATGAATATACAATTACAAATGAATATACTGATTACTGTATGGAAAAGATAGCATGTAAAACAGGAACAGAACCTGAATTAATGTTTCCAAATGTATTAATTACTGAAAAACATGTTTCCATTCTTGACAAAGATATGTCGCATAGTCATTCTGGCTTTCATAAGGTGGATCTTATTGATGATATAGTAATTACAAAAGTTACTATGGGAGGATTTCGTCTACCCAC
>Ga0098051_1001110_pt1 | contig 10015 bp, 8 predicted proteins | sample 14BtaG_FD_77069 | JGI IMG/M metagenome (GOLD analysis project Ga0098051, IMG submission 77069) | Marine viral communities from the Subarctic Pacific Ocean - 14B_ETSP_OMZ_AT15311_CsCl metaG | ecosystem: Environmental > Aquatic > Marine > Oceanic | place: Pacific Ocean | collected 2015-01-18 | reverse complement strand
CGTGGTTGTCTAAGAACACTAGGCCAATGACTTTAATATTCTTAACTATATCTATGGTAATATTAATACTTCTAGATAGCTTTGAAATAAACTTCTCAGTGGATAAAGGCTGGGTTGATCTTTTAAAGTCTCTTCTTATAACCGTGTATGTTGCTTACTTCGGTTCTAGAGGAGCAGAAAAATATAAAGCAATAAGTAAGAATGGCTAGAATAAATACGTACTCATCAGACACTTCTGTACAGAAAGACGACAAGCTACTTGGATCAAACGCGGGTGGAGCTACAAGAAACTTTAGTATTGAGGATATAAGTACGTTTCAAGCTAATACAAACGCTACAGGTATAGTAGGTCAAATACCATACGTATATCATAACAACAGTTTTGGTGGTAGCTCTTCTAGGCAGTCTGGATCACTAACTATCAATACAACCGCTACATCTACTAGCTTTAGTGCTATAACTACGGTTAAGGTTAGCAAGTTTCCATATGGCAATACTTCTGAAATAGTCTCAGTAATTGAGAGCTTTTTAGATAAAGGTATTATAATAGCACGTAATGATAACCCTAACGAGTTTGGGGTTTATACTTGCACAGCTGTCGCGCAAGACTCTTCGGAAACAAACTTTTACGACTTAACGTTAACATATAAAAATGGTAACGGTAACATACAAGCAAACGAATTTTATTCAATATTATTATATTCTGGTGCCCAAGACAAAGATCACAGGCACAACCAAACGTCAGCAAGTTCTACTTGGGTTATAAATCATAACTTAAACAAATATCCAAGTGTCACTGCTTTTGATTCTGCAGGTAGTCAAGCTATTGGCTCTGTAGTATTTAACAGCAAGAACCAACTGACAATAACTTTTTCCGCTTCATTTAGCGGTACCGCATATGTAAACTAAAAATAAAAATAAAAAAATTATGGCATTAGAATATTACGCTAGTATTGATCTCAACAAGAACGAACTACAAAACGCAGTAGTGCACCCTTTAGGCTCTGCACCATCTTCACCAGCTGAAGGACAAATTTACTATGACAGCACGAGCGGCGACAAGCAGTTATACGTTTACAATGGAACTGCTTGGATAACACTAGGCGGTAGCAAGTTTAGCACTGTCGCTGTTTCAGGGCAAACAAGCATTGAAGCTGACGGCATAAATGATACTTTAACACTTGCTGGTGGTTCAAATATAACTATTACAACTAACGCATCAACTGATACTGTTACTATAGCTTCCACTAACACGCAGCTTAGCAACGAGCAGGTTCAAGACATTGTTGGTGGTATGGTTTCTGGTAACACGGAGACTGGAATTTCTGTTACATACGATGATGCTGGCAGCTCTTTAGATTTCGTAGTTAGTAATACTACATTTGCAGGCGATTCAGGTTCTGCTGCAATAACACCCGGAAGTACTCTTACTATCGCTGGTGGTGAAGGAATTGATACATCTGTATCAGGTAGCACAGTAACTCTATCTGGAGAGAACGCATCTACATCTAACAAAGGTATAGCTTCTTTTGCGTCTGCCGACTTCTCAGTTTCTTCAGGAGCAGTAAGCATTAAAACAGGTGGTGTTAGTAATAGTCAACTTGCTGGCTCTATTGCTAACAGCAAGCTAGCTAACTCTAGTATTACCATTGGTGATAGCACAATAGCTCTAGGTGGCGCAGATACTAGTTTAACGGGATTAACTGACATAGACTTAACGTCAGGTGATAAAACTATATTTGATGGCATTGGAGCTAATACCCTGACAATGGGTGCTTCCAGCACTAACATAGTAATACCTGGTGATCTTCAAGTTACAGGAACAATAACTACTAACAACGTAGAAACTATATCTACATCTAATGGTGTAGTATTTGAAGGATCTGTAGCAGATGCTAATGAGTTAACATTATTAGCTGGATCTTTAACAGGTGATAGAACTGCTACTTTGGCTGACTTAACAGGTCATGTAGCTATTTTTGCGGCAGTGCCGACCGCCACTATAACATCTACACCTGCTGAGCTAAACAAGTTAGACGGTTTTACTGGTGTAGTTGCTGATTTGAACTACGCTAAAGATTTAAGAGCAACAGGAGTAACAGCCGCTGAGTTTGACAAGCTAGATGGATTAACTGCATCTACATCTGAGTTAAACGTACTAGATGGCGTAATATCTACTACGGCTGAATTAAATATATTAAGTAGTGTTGTAGCTACTTCTGCAGAAATAAACTTGCTAAGTGGCATTACAACACTAAGTGGATCAAACACTGGTGATGAGCCTGATGCTAGTACTACTACAAAAGGTATTATAGAAATAGCTACAAGCACTGAAGTAAAAACTGGTTCAGATACTTCTAGAGCAATAACTGCTAGCGGACTTGCTGCTAAATCTGTAACTGCTCAGATAGTGGTAAGCTCTACAACTTTTGTTTCAAATAAATATGCTGAGATAACTCACAACTTAGGTACTGAAGATGTAATAGTTCAGTTATTTGACGCAACAACAAAACAAACAGTCTACGCTGACGTAGCTAGAACAGACAAGGCTGACTTAGCTTCTACTAACAAAGTAAAAATATCTTTCGGTGTCGTCCCAAGCAACGATGTCGACGTTATTATTACTTCAGTTAAAGGAGCTTCAGCTGGTACGGTAGCGTACGCATAACAATTAAATACAATTAATGGGAGATATTAAATTTTACTCACCGGTAGATTTCGACGATACTTCGTCAGGCGTAACAATAGAAGGTAATCTTATAGCTAACGCTAACGTAGGAATTGGCACTGCTAGTCCTCAAGCTGCCTTGCACGTAGGAGGAGCTTTTAATACCAATGCACCTACAGGCAATGGTGTATTAATGGGATTCTATAATAGTTCTCATGGTTACATACAGCTTAATGGTCCTTCTGGTGGATATATAGATTTTTCTACGTCAGGTACAGATCACAAAGGTAGATTACTATATGACAACACAAGTAATTACATGCGTTTTGATACTAATAGTTCAGAAAGAATGCGTATCACATCTGCTGGTAACGTTGGGATTGGAGTAACTAATCCTAGCAGTAAATTAACAATTGAAACAGAAGCTGGAGATGGTACTATTGAGCTTTTAGCAGTAAACGCAGCAACTACAAAAAATAAAATTATATTTTCAGAAGCTATACTTGGAGATGCAAGTTTCTTTATAGAACACGATGGAGCAGGAGCAGGCGCAGATAATTTGCTTAAAATACACGGAGATGGATCAGGAGGAACTGCTAGTGGTATAACTATTAGAAGAAATGGACTAGTTGGTATTGGGACGAATAGTCCTGGTCATTTATTAGAAATAAATGGTACAGGAGATGCATTAAGCGTTGGTAATGATACTAACACTTTGACCTATATGCGTTTTGCTAACGAAAGAACGATGATTGGCTACTCTGGAGCAAACGCTGTTGTTCAAGGTGGGTTAACTAAAGGAATTAGGTTCAACGTAAATAATAATACTTTTAACTCTGGTAATGCTATGGCTATTGATACCAGCGGTAACGTTGGTATTGGGACGACTAGTCCATTAAAAAAATTACATATCGAAGGAACATCAGGGTCTATACTTGTTAAATCAACAACTGCAAACCAAAATTCATCAATATACTTTAATTCAATGGTTGGAATAACCCAAGCATTAAGATGGGAAATAGGTACAAATATTGCGAATGGTGCAGATTTTGAAGTTTATGATAGAATAGCCAGTTCTACTAGATTTTTAATTGAAGGAGGAACAGGAGCAATTGGTATTAATACTACTAGTCCTACAGCTAAATTACATGTATTAGGTTCTTCAAGCGGAAATGCTACTACTAAAGGAGAAATGCTATCTAATTCTGTACTTAGTGTTAGACCTCATAACTCAAATTCTGGTACTTTAGCAATAGCTCAAGTTGATAATGGTAATTCTGTTGGTATGCAATTTACAAATGGTGCTGGTACTGCTAACTGGGACATATCGATGCAACCTTTTGGCGGCGACGTCGGGATAGGCACGACTAGTCCTAGTCAGAAGCTAGATGTAGATGGAGCTATAATAACTGAAGATTACCGTTCCGCAAACACTTTTTACTTAACTAGTGGTGATGATTGGAGATTTAGGTCTGATACAGGAAGTGAAAGAATGCGTATCACATCTGCTGGTAACGTTGGGATTGGTACTACAAGCCCTCAGGCTTTTACTAAATTAGATGTTAGATCTGGATATGCGAATGGTAACGCTGCTATAGCTGGCTATGGTTATAATGGTGTTGGTGGATTTGGAATTATGGGTCACGCGTATGCAGTTAATAACACACACGCTGGAAGTGCAACTGGTCTTAGGGGTATTTCTAATGGTGGAAGAACTGTTTCTGGATCTGTTAACATAGGTGGTTATTTTACAGCATCTGGATCTGAGAGCAACTATGCTCTAATAACAGATAGTGGCAACGTTGGTATAGGAACAACTAGTCCTGATTCTAAGTTCCACGTTGTAGCCGATAACAGTACTATTGCAACTTTTGAATCAATAGGAAGTAATGCAAACTCTAAAACGCTTATAGTGCAATCAGGAGGAGATAGGGTAATCTTTGATGCAAAAGAGGCATCTGGTGGTGCAGCTACAGATTTAGCTTTTGAGTTAGGCAATTCGGAAGTTATGCGTTTAGCTGATACTGGCAACGTAGGTATTGGCACTAGTAGTCCTACCGCTAAACTAGATGTAAGGTTATCTACAACAACAGGCAAAGTTGCTGAACTCCATAACAGCGTAGGTTATGGTGTTGGATTTACTGTAGAAAGCGATGGAGGTGTTAATACTATAAATTCAGAAAGTAACCAAGCGCTAGCATTTGCAACAAACGGAGCATCAAATGAAAGGATGCGTATTACCTCAGCAGGCAACGTAGGAATTGGTACAACTAGTCCTGCTGCGAAACTTGATGTAGTAGGAGGTCATATAAGATTAGATGCCGGTCAGTCTCTTCAATGGGATAACACCCATGAGAGAATAGAACAGTCTGACGGTCATCTTGAGTTCTTCGTTAATAATAGTGAGTCAATGACTCTGGATACCAATGGTTTAGGTATTGGTACTACTAGTCCCGTAAGCAAGCTACACGTTGTTGGAGCTGACGGCACTTATCAAACAAGAATAGGACACTCTACTCAAAGCTTTTATTTAAAAGTAGACGGAACGAATGTAGATTACAAGTCTTCAGGAAATAATTCGGGTAGCCACTCCTTTTCAACAGGAAATACAGAACGTGTTCGTATCACTTCAGCAGGCAACGTCGGTATAGGTACTACAGCCCCTTTAGAAAAACTACACGTTGTAGGTAAAATAAATTCTTCCAACAACATAGTTTCTAATTCTACCTATACCATGTTTACAGGTAGGAGCAACAGAACTGTTAATGACTACGGTGGGTTAAACAAACAATACTTTAAAGCCAATCTAGTTACCCCAGGTACTAACACAACGGGGGAATTATCTGCCCACGGTATAGCCGATTTAAGACTTCAGTTAGCCAACAATGCAGGAAATACAAACATGTCAGATATAATGACATTAAGGTATAACGGCAACGTTGGTATTGGGACTACGAGTCCTGGAGCTAAGTTAGATGTTTTTGACCCAAGTACAACAGCAGAAAATACTATAATTGCCAAAGTAATAAAAAACTATGTTGGCGGGTCCGGTATATTAAGAGTTGGATTGAGCGCGGGTAATACAACCGCTGATATAGAAATGAACTCAGGTGGAGCAGGTCCTTTTAGATATGGCTCTTACGGTGAGATGAATATTGTAAACAACAGACCAAATTCAAAAATAAACTTTGTAAACAATTCAAGTATAGCTGTTACAATAAATAAAGACGGCAACGTCGGTATTGGGACGACTAGTCCTTCAGGTAAACTGCACGTGGAAGGTCAAATCCGATTGTTTAAAAATGGAGATGACGCCTTAGCAACCTCCGGTGTTTACATAGCAAACGCCGCTAACAACAGAGCTTACAATTTTCAACAAAACGCGGATGGTAGCAGCTTAAATTTATGGGCTTATGGAGGTTCTAGTTGGGCAAATAGATTAACCGTACAGGCGGATGGCAACGTCGGGATTGGGACGACTTCGCCTGGTGCTAAGTTAGATATCTCGGACTCAATACCAACTCTTAGAATAACTGGGACAAGAGATGCAAGTTGGACTATTGGACAAACGATTGCTTCTTTAGAATATTTTAGCAAAGATTCTTCTGGCTCTGCTGCTAATTCCGTGAGAGCTAGTATAAATTTAGTCAATGAAACTAGTGTTTTCGGAAGCACTACTGGTTTAGCTTTTTCTACAAAAGGAGATGTCTCAGGAGCGCCTTCTGAAGCTATGCGCATTAATGCATCCGGTAACGTCGGTATCGGAACGACTAGTCCTAAAGACAGGTTAGATTTATATGATGCTGATGATAACGTAGGAATATATTTTCATACAGCAACAAGCGGAATAGGTGGTGGTGATGGATTAAGAGTAGGACAGAACAACGCTAATGCATTTGTTTGGAATTACGAAGCTACTCCATTAACTCTTGCTACAAGTGGGATAGCTAGACTTACAATAAATGCAACTGGAGGTATTAGATTTAATACTGGATATGGCGCAGGTACATTAGTTACTGACGCTTCAGGTAATATTACGGTATCAAGTGGCGGTGGTGCTGGTGGTCCCTACTTACCGCTTTCGGCTGGATCAAGTTATCCTTTAACAGGGATATTATATGCGGGCCAAGGTGTTAAGTTTACTGGAGGTACTATTGCATCAGCAACAACTGTTTTACATACAAATAATGTTATTTATTCTCGCGGTGGTAGTGGCGGTATGTTCTTACAAAACGCAGACGGTAGCGATGGTATGTTTATAGCAAATGATCATGTTCATTTTGAAACATCAAGTACAGAAAGAATGCGTATTACTTCTGGAGGAAACGTAGGAATCGGGACGACTAATCCTGGCGCACCTTTAAGTGTAGCTGGAAGCTACTCATCAAGTGATGAAATTATAGAAATAGGAGGTGGAACTGGAGCTAATACAGATTTTAAATTGAAAATAGGAGCAGTTGACCAAGATTATATTTGGTTTCAATCTGTGAAACCTGGAGACAATTATTATGATTTAAGTTTTAATCCATTAGGCGGCAAAGTAGGTATTGGCACTACTAGTCCTACAAGCAAGCTACACGTTGTTGGAGGAGGAGAAACTGTATTAAGAGTCGAAAGAACAGCTGGTTCTGGTTATACAGTGCTAGATATAAAAGATGGAATAGGAACTACTGGTAACTCAGTAATAAGATTTTCAGATACTGGAGGTAGTCCGGGTCAAATTAATTACGAACACGCTGATAATAGTTTACGTATAAACACTGATACCGTTGAAAGAATGCGTATTGATTATCTCGGCAACGTTGGTATTGGGACTACTACACTTCAAAATAGCTCTGGTTACAAAACACTAAGCATAAACGGCAGTACAGGAGGACAAATAGCATTCCAAACGGCAGGAGTTGGAAAACATTATATATACGGCACTGCTACAGATTTTAATATTTATAATTCTCAGGCAGGCAGTTTAACGCTACATACAAATGCTTCTGCACGTTTGACCATTAATTCTTCAGGCAACGTCGGTATTGGAACCACTAGTCCTGCTCAAAAACTAACAGTTTCAGGCAATGCTAACGTAACGGGTAAGTTTGCCGTAGGAGCGGCTTCGGTTCACGGAACTTATGATTTTTACAATCAATTAACTTCATACTTCAATGGAGCTATGACTGTAGATTCTACATTTACACAAACAGGAGGAGCAGATTCGACCTTCTCAGGCGACGTAGGGATAGGTACTACTAGTCCGAGTCAGAAATTACACATTAATAATAGTACCGCTTCTTCAGCATCTTACGCTAAATTTAGTAATGCTCAAACAGGAACTACAACTGCTGATGGATTTGATGTTGGGGTTAACACAGGCGATAATGCTATAATTTGGCAAAGAGAAAATAGTAACTTATTATTTGCTACTAGTAATAGTGAAAAAATGCGTATTGATTCAAGCGGTCGCGTAGGTATTGGAACTACGAATCCTGACGCTAAATTACACGTTACCGATTCAATTAGAATAGATACAGGAGGTAGTGGTCCTTCAGCTGCACCATCACCTCAAACTCAAGGGCCAACGCAGGCTCAAGTAAGGTCTGGTGGTAGCGCAGATTACTATTTATCAGAACCTGATGAGTGGTTGATGATCAACATAGGCGGAACAGATTACGTACTACCAGCATACGAAGCATGATAAAACTAACACCTGAATTAAGAAAAAAAATAGAAGATCAAGGTAAAAAACTAATACCTATAACTTTAGAACAACTTAGCAAAGCTAAAAAATTAACAAATAAAAACAAAAAAAATGATTAATTACAATTGGAACTGTAAAACAGTAGACGTAAAACCTACAGACGGAGATTTAAGCAACGTAGTGTACAATGTACATTGGATAGTTGAGGCTTCAAAAGGTGACATTAGCACAACATCTATAGGCACTAAGCAGATAGAGATAGATGAAGATGTAGACTTTGTAGACTTTGAAGATTTAAAAAATGCAACAGTAGTTGCTTGGGTCAAAGAAGCTATGGGTGAAGACGAAGTAGATGCTATAGAAGCTGGTTTAGCTGCAAACATTGCAGAAAAAGAAAACCCTACATCTGTAACTATGACCATAGAAGACTAATATTAGTAAAAAACGTGAAAATAGCGTAATAATATAGGAGTAAACAAATTAAATTTTATTATGGACTTAAAAATTAAAGACGAACAATTAACAAAGCTACAGGCTTTAGTAAATCAAATCAGCCAAACACAAATGGAGCTTGGCCAAGTAGAATCTAGAAAATTTGACTTAATAGCAGCTATCCCTGCTTTTAGAAAAGAATTAGAAGTTTTTCAAAAAGAGCTTGAAGAAGAGTACGGCAAAGTTACTATTAATGTACAAGACGGAACAATCAAGCAAGAGGAAGATGGAGCTAATAAGGAAGATTAGTATAGGTAAAGATTATAAGAACGAAGCAATGCATTACTCCGTGGGCCAAGAGGTCTACGGAGGACATGTAATAGACTCTATACTTGAAGAAGATGAAAAGTATAGGATTTACATTACTAAAAATAATGAGGTTTTGCCATGGAAAGACTTTAACAAGAACATGGCTATTGCGGTTGAATATAATTTAGAATATTAATGCACGGTTGGGATAGTTTTATAGTGTCACCTATTAGGTCAAGATACGACAACACTAAGAAAGTTGGCGATAAAGAACTAATATTAAACACTGAGATATTTACTCATAAGAACGTAAGCAATAACGCTATAGTTGTTGGTTTGCCAAAGAATAAAAAAACTGATATACAAGTTGGTGATGAAGTTATTATACACCATAATGTATTTAGAAGATGGCATGATGTTAGAGGCAAAGAGCAGAACAGTAGGAGCTTCTTTAGTGAAGACAAGTACTTTGTCAGTGACGATCAGTTATACATATATAAACACAACGAAGAATGGAAATCACTAGATGACTATTGCTTTGTAAAACCTATAGCTAACGATGATATGTTTTCTTTAGAAAAAGAAAAACCATTAGTTGGTATAGTTAAATACTCTAATGATATTTTAGAAAGCGTAGGCATAAAAGTAGGAGATAAGGTAGGGTTTATACCTAATAGTGAGTTTGAGTTTATTATAGATGGCGAGCGTGTTTATAGAGTAAGAACAAAAGTAATTACAATTAAATATGAACACGAAGGAGAAGAAAGAGAGTATAATCCAAGCTGGGTATAAAGCAGTCGAGGAGCTAATTAAAGTAGCACAAGAAAAGATCATAACAAATACCGAGGACGATGTTTCAGCTGATAGACTTAAAAATGCTGCTGCTACAAAAAAGCTAGCTATATTCGATGCCTTTG
>Ga0098051_1001106_pt1 | contig 10047 bp, 9 predicted proteins | sample 14BtaG_FD_77069 | JGI IMG/M metagenome (GOLD analysis project Ga0098051, IMG submission 77069) | Marine viral communities from the Subarctic Pacific Ocean - 14B_ETSP_OMZ_AT15311_CsCl metaG | ecosystem: Environmental > Aquatic > Marine > Oceanic | place: Pacific Ocean | collected 2015-01-18 | reverse complement strand
TTTAAAAGATCAGATTGATGAACAGTACCAAATACTGGATGAAATAGAATCTGCTCCTGATGCCGCTAATTTAAACTCAAAGGACTACCTAGAGATGTTGCGGAAGGAAAAAGCCGCAGACGATGCGGACGCTTTTATTTTTCGCAGTCAAGACGAAATAGTCGATGAGGCAATTAATATATTGGAAGATATGACGCCTGCCGATTTAAAAGGAGCTTCCGACGAAGCAATTGAAGAAGTTGTTTCAATTCAATATGATCCTAGGAATGGACAATTTTTTGATTTTGGATCTCTTGAAGCAGATAATTTACCTTTAAATCCAAAATACAAAATGTTATCCGAAGAAATTCAACGTCGTGGGTTGGATAAAGCAAAAGATAGAAACGGGATTGACCGTTTTACACATGCAAGAGCTTTTGTAGAAGATGTAAACGATAAATTAAATGAGGGAATTACTTTTTCTTCGCCTAATCCGTCAATGCAGATGGTTCGTGAAACGCCTGATTTTGCAGATGATTTCTTAAAAACAAACGAAAAAAAAATAAATGATGAAAATATTCAAGAGATTATACTTAACGGAAGAATTGATAAGAAAAGCACTGACGAGATAAATCAAAACATAGTTCGATATGCAGAGAAAAACAATATCAGTGCCCCAAAACGAGTTTTTGATAATCCAAAAGTTGAATATGTTAGTACTCAGGAAATTGCAGACAACATAGCTCAATTTAATTATCCAAGATACGACGTTGGTAAATTTGGGGGAGATTTACCCTATGGTAATTTGGGGGAAAACCCGGACATTCTTAAAAGGTTTGAAGATTCTGGAAAAGAAACACTCAAAGAAAACATTTTTAATGAAGGTATAAAAGAACCCATTGAGATTGAATTACTTTTATCCAATGGAGAAATTTCTATAGGTTCAGGGCACCATAGATTGCAAGCCGCAATAGAACTTGGCTTGCCGGAAGTGCCTGTATTTATAAGGACAAGAAATCTTCGTAGAGATGGGTCTAAGAGTTTTGATACTAGTGTTGCACAGGTAAAACCAGGAAGGATTGATACTTCAGGAATAAATAAACCTACGGATATGTCTTATAATGAAGATCTTAGGGATTATTCTTATTCTGAATTAGATATTTCAAACAGATTTATTTCACCTAAAGAAACTGGCGAAGAAATTCAACGACGAGGCGGCTCTGGGTATACCGATCCTGAAACTGGTGAATTTTTTGATAGAAGACGACCTAAATATTACACACCTATGAGAGAAGGGTTTTTTAGAAGAACCGATAAAAAGGCTATGGGCGGACCCGTCGAAGGCATAGCGTCCTTGAGCGACACGGCTCGTGACATGTACCGTGGCCCACGGGGCATCGGCGCTTATCAACAGTTTATGTCAGGTTAACCACTGCCTTGCGTCCTCGCCCAAGACCTTCTCAGCTAAATTAATTTTACTACGCAACGCCTGAAGTATCTTCTCGTCTATTGTCTTAGGCGATACCAGATCGATGTAAGTTACAGGATGGTGTTGCCCGATCCGATGTGCACGGTCCTCCGACTGTAGCCGTATCTCCAAGTCATAACTATTACTGTAATATATGACCGTGGTGGCCTCTGTCAGGGTAATGCCATACCCGCCCGTCTTGGGTTGACCCACAAAAAAGCGTAACGGGCTATCCTTGTCTTGAAAGCTCTCGACAATAGCTTGCCGTTGATCTTGTGGTGTCTCACCGTAATAAAGTGCCACCGCCTCGACGCCAAAGCGGTGGCGCAGGGCTGAAGCTATCTGTTGAATATCGTGGGTATACGATGCCCAAATGATTGCTTTTCCCTGTAGCTCGTCTGTAATGTCCAAGAGTTCATTCAGACGGTTGTTCTTTAATGTGCGGATCTCTCCAACGTCAGGAGTAAAATGCCCGCAGCAAATCTGTTGTAATCTCATAATCTGTGTGAGAACGCTTGCAGTTGTAGCAAGCTCTCCGTTATCCAGTTCAGCCAAAGCAAGCTTACGCATCTGCTCATAGACTTTGCTTTGTTCCTCCGTAAGCGGGACAAACCGCTTCATGTATATCTTCTGAGGTAAATCCAAACATTCTTCTTTTAGAATACGTTTAGAAAATAGGTCGAGCTTTTCTGATAGTTCCTCAAGCCTACGATAGCCCGTTATTTCCTGAAAGCTTTTAGCCCCCATGACACGCTTCTGCACCATTGCGTAGCGGTTCTGGAAAGCAAAGTAACTGTTAAACCCCAGAGCCTTTTCTGCCAGAAAGTTACACTGACTAAATAAATCCATAGGACTTTTAGTTACAGGAGAGCCTGTAAGTATGCGGCGATACTTGGCGTACTTGGTCAAGACCATGAGGTTCTTGGTCCGCGAAGCCTTGCGGTTTTTTATAGTTGTGCTTTCGTCAACCGCCATGAAGTTATCTGGGTTTTGAACTAAAAACCGCCCCGCGGTTTGTGCGCCGCGAGGCGTTGAAAAAGCTTCTACGTTCATCACAAAGAACTTAATCCCGTCGAACGGCTCCATTATATGCTCTTCCAATTCTGCCATATAAGTCTTGGTTGTTTTTGGTTCCCAACGCAAGACCCTTTTATTTATATGATCCGGGAAGTGTACGGGTATCTCTCCTTGTACCCAGTTATCATACACACCCTTTGGTGCAACGATCAGAGCAGCATCTATTTCGCCCTGTTCAAATAATACACCGATATTATCTACAACGACTTTTGATTTCCCTGTACCCATCTCCATAAAGAGTGCATAGTACTCCTTATCCCAAGATTCCTGTAGCGTGGATAACTGGTGATCGAATGGTTTTGTTTTAAATTCGTATTTCTTCATGCTCTACCTCTTGACTATAGGAATTTATAAGAGTATATGAAAATATGTCAAGACCCCAAAAAGGTCTTTAACAACGAACCACGAACCGCGAAGGAGACTAAATGTCGGACGATCTAGTAAGACAAATGGAACAAGACTTTGAAGATAAGTTTGCTTCCAACTTAGAAAAGGCAGACGGAGGCGCATTAAAGACAGTCGCTGAGTTAGCCAGAATAATCAAAGGAAAAGAGATGGAGGTAGCGGATCTTGAACGACAGTTCAAAGAGTCTAAGAAAGAACTGCTACGTTTAACCGATGAGGAGTTGCCCGCGTCTATGGCAGAAATGGGGCTTGCCTCGTTTACCTTAGACGACGGCTCTACCATCGACGTAAAGCCCACGTATGGTGCATCGATTCTGGTTGCTAACCGGGAGAAAGCATACGATTGGCTAAGAGATCATGGGTATGATGACATTATAAAGAATAATGTGGCTGTATCTTTTGGTCGGGGGGAAGACGATATGGCGGGAGCATTCAAAGCTCTTGCTGAGAAAGAAGGGTACTCTGCGCAACAGGATACCAGTATTCACTCTCAAACACTAAGAGCTTTTGTCCGTGAAAGAATTGAAGCGGGCGATGAATTTCCAATGGATTTATTTGGGGCCTATGTAGGGCAACGTGCAGTTATTAAAGGAGCGAAAAATGGGTAAAGCTGTAACTAAAGTAAACAAGTCAGAAATGGCTGAATTTGATCCGTCTATGTTTGAGGCGGATGCGGGTGATGGAATAAGAGATTTGACGCAAGATGATCTGGCACTGCCGTTTCTCAAAATCTTATCTGGCCTTGATCCGCTGTTGGATGAACTTGACACTGCACGACGCGGTGATCTTTACAACACTGTGTCTGGTCAGGTTTATAGTGGTAAGGATGGGATACGTGTTATACCCTGTGCTTACCAACGGCGTTTCATTCAGTGGGCACCAAGAGGATCAGGGAGTGGTGCGCCTTTAGCTATATTTGAAACGCAACAAGAGTGTCCTCCTGTTAAACGCAGCGAGGATGACAATAAGGACTACGTTGTAAACGGCGACGGTTCTTACATCGAAGAAACGCATCAACACTTTATTGTCATCATCAATGAAGATGGTTCTGCTGAAACTGCGTTGATTGCGATGAAGTCCACTGCGCTTAAAAAAAGCCGTAAGTGGAATAGCATGATGTCCTCGGTGCAAATGCAAGGGAAAAACGGTCCGTTTACGCCGCCTCGCTTTAGCCAAGTATATCATCTTAAAACTGTTCAAGAAGAGAACAGTAAAGGATCGTGGCACAATTGGGAGATGAGCCGCGAAGGACCTGTGACCGATGGTGGATTATACAAACGCTCCAAAGATTTTTTTGAGAGCATCACTAGCGGTGACGTGGTCGTGAAACATGAAAACGAGAATGCCTCAAAACAGGATACCTCAAATGACAAGCCTGAGGCTTCGGCTGAGTCTCCGTTTTAGTTTCACAGGGCGGCTCTAATACTCCTATTTTAGGGTCGCCCACCTTTTGAGGTAAACCATGTCAGTAGAAAAATTCTCAGCCATTTTTGATGGCTTACAAGAAGCATATGGTACTTACAAAGTAGAGAAGAAGCAGTCCAACGGTAAGAATACAGGCAAAGCGGCGATAGTTCGCGAACCACGGACCAAGAAACTCTGGGAGGGCCACCTGTCTGGTAAAGGCAGTTCAGTCGGCATCATTCCCATCAATGCTGAAAACAAATGTAAGTGGGGTTGTGTCGATGTAGACCAATACCCATTAGACCATAAACTTCTGATAGAAAAAATCAGGCGTTTGAAATTACCTTTGGTCGTGTGTCGATCAAAGTCAGGCGGAGCACACTGCTTTCTCTTTTCATCCGAATGGGTGGAAGCAAGAGATATGCAGAAGTCGCTGCAAAGTATTTCATCAGCACTTGGCTATGGGGACAGTGAAATCTTTCCCAAGCAAGTAAAGCTGCATCTAGATAGAGGCGACGTAGGGAACTTCCTTAACTTGCCCTATTACAACGCAGAGGAGGGCCTACGGTACGCCTTTCTGGATGACGGGACCTCTGCAAGCCTAGAAGAGTTTATCGAACTGTACGAGGCTCATAAGCAGACGCCCGAACAGATCACAAAGATACAGGTTGAAAGCTCTGCGGATATTGGAGATTTTAACGGTGGACCTCCGTGCCTAAAAATCTTGGCAAAGATGAAAATATCAGAGGGTGGTCGCAACAACGGGTTGTTTAACGTCGGTGTGTTCTTACGCAAAGCTTTCCCTGACAGTTGGGAAAACGAAATATTAAAATATAACATGGAATATTTTGAACCACCGCTACCTTTAAATGAAGTGAATGTCGTAGCCAAACAGGTTCAGCGCAAGGACTATGCTTATAAGTGTAATGACGCGCCGATAAATGCACACTGCAACAAGGACCTCTGCCGCACCATGAAATTTGGGATAGGTGCGGCGGTTGCGGGTGTACCGATTGCAAACTTACGCAAATACAACTCTTCCCCACCCGTCTGGTTTCTAGATGTAAACGGAGAGCCGTTGGAATTAGATACCGAAGCTCTGATGAGCCAACCCGCCTTTCAAAAGTCGTGCATGGAACAACTCAATATAATGCCACGGTCTGTAGCAAAACAGCAATGGGAGGCTCGCATCGGTGCGCTGCTCACGGAGATGAAAGAAAACGAAAGCGCGATTGTCGAGGTGGCACAAGACGCCAGTATCAGCGGTCAGTTCTATGATTACCTTGAGGAGTTCTGTTCTTATCTACAAAACGCCCAAGACAAAGAAGAAATCCTGTTACGCAAGCCTTGGACAGACGATGAGTCCAAGTTAACATATTTCAGACTGAAAGACTTTGAGGCGTTCTTACGCAAGAACAAGTTCTTTGAGTATAAGTCCCACAAGGTAGCGCAACGGCTACGAGACATTAACGGCGAGTCCACGGTCCTCAAGATCAAGGGTCGAGCCGTCAGGGTATGGCATATACCTTCTTATGAAAGTGGCGATATGGAAATAGATCCACCCAAATTTGGAAACGAGGCACCATTTTGATAGACGAGTTTAAAAGGACGAGAAACAGAGAAATCGTTCGCATGATAGATGAGCAGCATATGACAGCAACTGCGGTAGCTAGATGGTTCAACATCTCTAAGCAGCGCGTGTCACAGATATATAACAGGGAAAAGAATAATGTTCAGAATATTCGGACCACCGGGGACGGGAAAAACCACGACTCTGCTTAATATGGTGGACAAGGCTCTTGAAGAGGGCACTCCACCTTTGAGCATTGCGTTCTTGGCGTTTACTCGTAAAGCAGCCGCGGAGGCCAAAGAGCGGGCAGCGGCACGGTTCAAGTTAGATCCAAAGAAGGATTTGTTTTACTTCAGGACTTTGCACAGTCTTGCACTGACACTTTCTGACATAAAGCCCGAACAGATCATGCAGCCTGAGAATTATAAAGAGTTAAGCTTGGCTATCGGCATTAACCTTGTATCAGGGAGCGTATCCATAGACGATGATATATCCGACGTACTCAACAAGCATGACCCGATCATCAGCTTGATTAATCTAGCCCGTATAAAAAAGAATGATCTGCGGGATGAATACAACCATAGCTCCTTGGAGGACGATTGGAATACAGTTAACTTTGTTGCCAAGAGCCTACACGAATACAAAACTGCGCTAGGTCTGTATGATTTTACGGACATGCTGCAAAGCTTTGTGGATGACGGGCACCGTTTCTGCCCTCCGTTTGATCTATGCTTTTTAGATGAGGCCCAAGACTTGTCTCCACTACAGTGGGACATAGCCCACCTGATAGAGCAAAAGACCAACCGAATGTATTGCGCGGGGGACGATGACCAAGCCATTTACCGTTGGGCGGGGGCAGATGTAGATCACTTCATAAAACTCGACGGCCCCTCAGAAACCTTATCAAAGTCTTATAGAATACCCTCTGTCGTGCATGGCATAGCAGAACGTATCTCTAATCGAATAAAAAACAGATACCCAAAGAAATATGAGCCTAGAACCGAAACGGGTAGATACGCTAGAATAACAGATGTAAATGAGTTGGACATGTCTAAAGAGAGTTGGCTTGTACTAGCGCAAGCGGGATACCAACTACAGCCCGTGTCTGCCGATCTACGCTCAAACGGATACCTGTTTACCTATCGCGGCTCACGGTCCATTGGTGAAAAGATAAGTGACGCCGTTAACGGGTGGACCGACCTGCAAAAAGGTAAAACAATCACAGGGAAGACAGCCCGAAACATCTACAGTTTTATGTCCGTAGGTAAACGGATTACTCGTGGATTTAAAAAGCTACCCGCTCTTGAAGATAATGATATGGTAAGCTTGGCTGAGTTACAGATCCACCACGGGTTGGCAGTCGAGGAAGAAATGATCTGGTCCGAAGCCTTGGATAAAATACCCGATAAAGATAGAGCCTACCTTACATCTTTGCTGCGACGCGGAGAAAAGTTCAATGGCATCCCCCGTATAACAGTGTCCACGATCCACGGATCGAAGGGCGGAGAGGCCGACAATGTCGTGCTTTACACAGATTTATCTACAGCCGCAGACGCAGCGATGCAGATAAACCCAGACGATATGCACAGAGTTTTTTATGTGGGCGTAACCCGAACTCGTAAAAACTTGTATATCGTAGAACCAGAAGATGCACACAGGAGTTATGACTTATGAAATGTTGGCACTGTAGAGAAGAAGTAATATGGGGCGGCGATCACGATATTGAGGAAGACAGTTACATGTCCGAAGAATATCTGATTGAAACAAACATGTCGTGCCCCAAATGTGGATCTTTTTACCTAGTATACTACCCAAAGGAAAATAATAATGAAACGTGACGAAATATTGAGGCAAGCAGAAAAACTTATTAACGGTGACCGAGCGCAAGACTACGGCGACGCTAAAGAAAACTTCCAAGACATAGCCGATCTCTGGTCGGTCTTTTTAAAAACAGAGGTAACAGTAGAGCAAGTATCCGTCTGTATGATCCTAATGAAGTGCGCTCGACTGATGAAGTCAAACCACATGGACGGTTGGGTGGATATCTGTGGCTATGCTGCGCTTGGCGGAGAAAAGTAATGCCCCTACAAATGCACATGTTTGCCCCCAAAAGCGAGTGGGTTCCTCCGCATGATCTACCCGATCTGACGGATGCCAAACGAATTGCCATAGACGTGGAAACAAAAGATCCGCATATAAAATCAAACGGACCAGGATGGGCAACTGGAGATGGTGAAGTTGTAGGCTATGCAGTAGCAACCGACACATGGTCAGGATACATACCAATTCGCCACAATGGCGGCGGTAATTTAGACGAGAAGATCGTCAACCGTTGGCTCAAGAAAGTATTCGAGTGCCCCGCCGATAAGATTATGCACAACGCACAATACGATGCGGGTTGGATCAGGCGTATGGGCTTTGATCTCAAGGGTAAGATATGTGACACCATGCTGATCGGATCTCTGTTAGACGAAAACAGGTTCAGCTACAGCCTAAACGCTCTAGCCTTTGACTATCTGGATAAAACAAAGTCAGAAAAACTACTCAACGAGGCCGCGCAAGCCTTTGGTTTGGACCCGAAGTCAGAGATGTACAAGATGCCCGCCATGTTTGTCGGCCCCTACGCCCAAGCCGATGCAGAGATTACTCTGGAGTTATACAACTTCTTTCAAAGTAAAATCATATCTGAGGGTGTGTCGGATATCGTGGACCTAGAAACCAGACTATTGCCATGCCTAATCGATATGACATGGCGCGGTGTTCGTGTTGATCTGGACAAAGCAGAGCGATTACGGGACGAGTTACTCAAACGCGAGAAAGGTGTACTGCAAGGTATAAGAAAACTAACGGGCATGGATGTGGAAATCTGGGCGGCGCAGTCTATAGCAAAAGCTTTTGATAAGCTAGAATTAAGTTATCCACGGACTGAAAAAGATGCCCCGTCGTTTACAAAATCGTATTTATCGGACCATGTACATGAACTTCCCAAGTTAATCGTTGAAGCTCGAAACCTCAACAAGACTTCTGGCACGTTTATCAATACAATACTCAAGCACTGTCGCTCCGATGGTCGGATCCACTCGCACATTAACCAGATTAGGTCAGATGATGGCGGTACGGTTTCTGGTCGGATCTCTATGAACAACCCAAACCTTCAGCAAATCCCCGCCCGTGACCCAGAGTTAGGGCCGATGATACGCGGTTTGTTCTTGCCGGAAGAAGGGGACCAGTGGGCCGCAATAGATTTCTCGCAACAGGAACCACGGATCTTGGTCCATTACGCACATGTATTTGGTAAGAATAGGAACAGCCCGCTCCGCGGTGCAGAAGAGTTTGTGGACATGTACAACTCTGATCCAAAGACGGACTTCCACACAATGGTTGCAGAGATGGCTCAAATCCCTCGTAAACAGGCCAAGACCATAAACCTTGGTATGATGTATGGCATGGGCGTGGCGAAACTAGCCGATCAGCTAGGTATTGAGACAGATGAGGCCAAAGACATAATCAAGCAGTATCACGCGCGTGTTCCATTCGTGAAGGGTTTGATGAACGGCGTGATGAACAGACTGAACGAGAAGGACAGCAACGGTGAGTTACGCTCCTTACTTGGGCGTAAGTGCCGTTTCCCGCTTTGGGAGCCAGATGGTTTTGCTATGAACAAAGCATTGCGATTTGCAGATGCCGTCAAAACATATGGTGATACAGTCAGGTTGAAGAGGGCTTACACCTACAAGGCATTGAACCGCTTGATACAAGCTTCAGCCGCCGATATGACCAAAAAAGCTATGGTGGATCTGTATGAAAGCGGGCATCTGCCCCTTATTCAAATACATGATGAGATAGCTATGTCGGTAAAAACTGTCGCAGAAGCTAAAAATATTGCCAAGATCATGGAAAATGCGCTACCATTAAGTGTACCCAACTTGTGTGACGTGGAGATAGGTCCAAGTTGGGGGTCTGCTCGATAGGCTTTGACAAGCTAATATCTCCCAACTGCCGCGGTTAGCTCCATTACCGCGGCTTTTTTCTTGCAATTTCCCATAACATCTTATATGTTCCTACATAATCAGAGGGGATTTGTTATGGATACTGAAAAATGGAAGAGTGTTTTGGTTCCGATAGAGATATATCAGGAGATCAA
>Ga0098051_1001105_pt1 | contig 10056 bp, 18 predicted proteins | sample 14BtaG_FD_77069 | JGI IMG/M metagenome (GOLD analysis project Ga0098051, IMG submission 77069) | Marine viral communities from the Subarctic Pacific Ocean - 14B_ETSP_OMZ_AT15311_CsCl metaG | ecosystem: Environmental > Aquatic > Marine > Oceanic | place: Pacific Ocean | collected 2015-01-18 | reverse complement strand
GTGTTGTCACAGGGGCCATGACGGGAGCATTCGCCGTGTGGCTGGGGCATGAGAAATGATACAAGCACTCATAGGTCCAATCGCTGAGCTTGCTGGCGGATGGTTGAAGGGCAAAGCTAGCGCGCAAGCAGCTACCGCAAACCTCAAGTTAGTCGAGGCTGAAGCCAAGGCGGCGGTTATGAAGTCCGCCGCAACGTCAGAGGCCGACTGGGAAAAGATCATGGCGCGGGGAACCCAAAACTCCCTTAAAGATGAGTGGCTTACAATATTATTTTCGATCCCTCTAATACTCGCGTTTTGCGGAGAGTGGGGTCGCCAGATTGTGGCAGACGGATTTGCCTCTCTCGAAACGATGCCAAGCTATTATCAATATACTCTTGGAGTTATCGTGAGCGCTTCATTTGCGACAAGATCAGCGACTAAGTTTTTCGGAGGCAAGAAGTAATGTTTCTCGCGGTCATCATGATATGTCAGACACTAAACTCCAAGTCTTGCACGGTGATCGCAAACTCAAATAATTTATGGTATAGCGAAGCTGAGTGCCAAGCCGACGCGATGAACTTTGCAATGGAGTTGGCTGAAAAGGGCTTTTTGGTCAAGCCGTATTGCTTCAAATTAGGAGAAGGCGCATGAGCAAATCTACACCGGCGAAGGGCAAGGCCCGCGTCAAAGTCACCGCCAGCGGCCGTAAGGTCAGCTACGGTCAAGCTGGCAAAGCGAAGGGTGGCGGACCACGGGTCAAGGCCGGCACTAAGAAGGGCGACGCGTACTGCGCACGATCCGCGGCGCAGAAGAAGAAGTTTCCGAAGGCGGCGAAAGATCCTAACAGCCCGCTAAACTTGTCACGCAAACGCTGGAAATGTGCCGGCACAAAATCGAAGAGGTCATAATCCATGAAATACGGCAGCAAATCAGGCTTCAAGACCTGCTCAACATGCAATTCTAAATCACTTTGCACCGCCGGCGGCGCGTGCAAGAAGAGCGTAAAAATCAAAATGGCGTAAGGAGTGCCGGTATGTCACTTTACAAAAACATTGCTAAAAAGCGTGCGCGCATCAAGGCCGGAAGTAAAGAGAAAATGCGCAAGCCCGGCAGCAAAGGAGCGCCAACGGCCGGTGCATTTAAAGCGGCTGCCAAGACGGCTAAGAAGCCAGCTAAGAAAAAGGCTAAAAAATGACTTATAAATTATCACAGCGAAGTTTGGATCGCATGGAGGGCGTCGACGAAAAGTTGGTGTCAGTGGTTAAACATGCAATCACGGCGACCAAAACGGACTTTGGCGTCATCCAAGGTCTTCGCACGATTGAGATGCAAAAGGCGCTTGTCGCTAAAGGCGCGTCACAGACGATGAAGTCCAAGCACTTAGACGGCCTTGCGGTTGACTTGATGGCTTACATTGGTGGTCGTGGGTCATGGGAATTGAACCTGTATGATGACTTAGCCGACGCGATGTCTGAGGGCGCCAACGCTGTTGGCTGCAAGGTGCGATGGGGCGCTGCATGGCACATTGACAGTATTGGCCAGTACAAAGGCACGATGCAGGAGGCCATGAATGAGTACATTGACTTGCGTCGTTCTCAGGGCAGGCGGCCTTTTATCGACGGCCCACACTTTGAACTTATGGCCTAGTCTATCTAGGTTAGCTAAGTGCGGGTCCAAGATCAGAAGGCCAGCGCGTCGGTAGGGCGAGCGGGCGAGCATTTAGCACTCGCCCGTCTTTCGCTTGCCGGCTATCTCTGCACACTATGTCAGATCAAAGACCACGATGCGTATATACAAATGGCCACACGCACGCTCACATTGCAGGTAAAGAGCGCCAGCAAGACACACGGAATAGAGCAGAGGTACAAATTCCACACAGTTAAGAAGAGCGGCCCAAGGTCAGATGTGTACGCCTTCGTCGCGGTGGATCTGGATGCTGTAGTTTTTCGCCGCGGCGACGAGATAATCAAGACGACAACATATGTGTCTGAGGCAGAATTTATGAGCGAAAGCCAGTCGATGCAAAAAACTTTGGACAGCTTCAAATAATCTCTGGCGCCCATGTGTGGGCTTGAGTAGAAAGTTTGAGCGGGTGGTTCAACATATTGTTTGTTGGTTAACGTGCTCCGAATGCGCCAATCATTCCCACGACCACCCGCACGATTGCTAAAATATAACAAAGGCCAGAGCCATCAAGAGGGCTCCACTAAAGAACCCAAAGACAGCTCCGATGAAGCCTGCCGCGTTTATCATGCGCTCGATTTCTTTGTCATCCATTACTCGTCATCCTCAAAGCAGTTATTGATCGCCTTAATGGGCTGCTTGCTGAACACCCAACGCCATTGGCGCTTGGTGCAGCCCGGAACCTCGACCAAGTCGCGCACGCGGTAGATTTTATCGTTCTCCCACATTTTCTTCAGATAGCTTGACGTGCGCGGCACGCTCTCGCCAAGAAGCTCTGCGGCCTCTGACGCGGTCACACGCCGGTCGTATGGGATCAAAGAGAACAGGCGGTTCCCTTGGTCGATGCTATGCTGCTTCATCTTCTCAGCGGCCACCAGCATCGACGGTGAGGTTGTCAGCGGCCTGCGCGGGCCCGACGGCAGCAGGTCACGTTTACCCGCCCGATACATAGACTGCTCGTATTCCCAGACGCAGTGACCGTATGTGATCTCGTACCGTTCATGTTTGTCCGTCACGCCCTCCAACTTTGCCCTCAGTCGCTCTGCGGCTTCACGCTGGTCGCGCGCCTTAGTGCGTCTAATAGGGCTTGCACTTCCTCCAGACGCTGCTTCAGATTGGGCCGCATCGCCGTCTTCTGCTCCGCCAGCATTATGCTCGTTATCCGCTCGAGCCGACTGATAATGATCTGAGTTTGGTCCGTATTCACGGGGCTTCCTTTCCAGTTTGATGTTCAACTTGCTAGTGATGCGGTGGATCGTTGAGCGGGATACGCGCAGCAAGTCTGCGACGTCCGCCTGAGACATTCCCTGCTCCGCGCAGTCGATGACGTGGCGCGTCAGAGCCTCTGGGTCATACTTCATTCGTCTTCCTCCTCTTCCTCTTCTTCTTCATCAGGCGGCGGGATCTCGCCCATTCCGCCGCACTCTGGACACGATACGGTCTCCATAATGATTTCGCCGATGTCGCGGCCCGCGTTGTGCGGGTATGCGTACCCCTCCTCTATAGTGCCCTCACCGTGGCACTCAGGACACGCTACCAGCCTCGGTAAGATGGCTGCCCATGCTTCGCTCATGTCGAACCCTCCGGGCGCTCAGCGGCCAGCTCACCGCCGCAGGCAGCGTATCCGACCAGATCCACCCAGTTGTCGGCGTGGGCGACATTTGACTTGAGGCGCGCGAGCTTTATCTGCGCGCACATGATTGCGCAATCTGCGGCGGTTATCTCGACCCCGAGGTGGATGCTCCAATAAGCCGCAATCGTCGAGAAGTTTTCCTCCATGTCGCCGTGCGTCGCAGCGCGGTCTCTTGTGATACATTCGCTCGCCATATCGAGGATGTCGGAGCGTGAGTAGTTGTTAGCCATGCGTGGTCTCCCAGTGTGTTGGTCGCGCCTTTGGGCGCATTGTTTCATCATTTACATTAGCGGCCACCGTGCAGGCGATCAACAGCCCGCAGAGTGACATCCATATGGCGAGGATCGCCCAGTCTTGTTTCGTTGGCATCATATTCTGCTCTCCCAGTTTGCATCACGCGGCGCCAAAGTAATCCTTGCGTGCCGCGTTGATCTTCTCTTCTGGCGTTGCGCCAGCCTTCATGCGCTTTGTGTTGGTGATCTGGAACACCTCGCCAAACTCTGCAAGGTCGGATGTGTCGGCGATAAAAAAAGCGCCGTTTGACTTAAACTCAACAACCGCTGTTTCGCCGTCTGCATCCAAAACGCAAAGGATTGTGATGTCTTCAGCTGAAATTGTGGATGTGTTTAACATTGTCATATCCGTGTTCCCTTTGTTAATGTCTATACAGCTAACCTAATGTTAACATCTACACCTTGCAAGCACAAAATGTTCACAAAGCGAAAAAAATGTTATAGGCTGCCAGAGTGACATTTATGGAGGATCACATGCTCGACGAACAAACTAAGGAACTGGTGCGCAATCTCAACAACCCGCACCGCGTAACAAACATCATGGCGCTGTTTAAATTTTGCGAGCAGGCGGCCACCATCATCCAAGACCAGTCTGCAATGCTGCACCGCGCGGCCGCAGACGCGCTTGAGGCGCAGCCAAAGAAAGCCGCGCCTAAAAAGTCTGCGAAGAAGTAGCGTTTAGCGGGGGCCGGCGAGTAGCCTTAACAGATCCTGAGATGGGTCGATTGGTGGCTGAACGCCGGCAGCCTGCGCAGACGCTCCCGCGCCCAGAAGCCCGCTTATGACGTTGCTCTTTGTCGCCTCTCCCGTCTCTCTGGCTGCCTGTATGCCCGGAGCTGCGCGCTCCATAGCCTGCGCTTGACGCATTAAGTCGTCCGGCGTCATGCGGCGGGACAGGATTGGCGCCAGCTGCTCCTGCGCTGCGCGGATGCGATCCGCTTGGCCGCCTCCTGCCAGCAATAGGTCCGACGCCATCGCGGTCGGAGCGCCCAGCAATCCCTGATCCCCAATGCGCTCGCCCATCGTCGGGGTGATTAGCTCCTCAAAGCGCTTCTGCACCGCCTGTCGTATTGCCGTCTTGGAGTTTTGAGCTACCGAGGCTGCCATAATCATGGCGTCACTGGCTTCTCGGATCTTGCTCGACATCTTCTCAAAGCCGACGTCACCCAGAACCATCTGCATTTTTGTGGCCACGGCTCGAGTATTCATCGCCTTGAGTTGCGCCAGCGCCTCGACCACCTCGGCGTCGGTGCGCTTGGATGGGTTGATCTTTGCGTTTGCAGCAATCTCGTCTAGGCGATTTCTCAGCGCAGTCCTGACTTGCTTGAGCTCGGTCGGGCCCATGACGTCCAAGGCGATCTGCACCTCTTCGCGCGTCACCGACGGGCTCAGCAAGTCTGTGCCAAGGTCCGCCGCAATTTTCTGGTCGATGGCGTCCTTGCCAGCAGCGCGAGCTGCGCCATAATCTGGGCTGACCTCGTCAAGCGCATTGCGCATTTGAATTGCCAGCGCAGTCTTTGAGCGGTAGCCCTCAATGTCGCCAGACCGCTTGAGCTCTTGGGCGCGGCTGTGCAGGCGGCGCGTGACGTAGTCCAGCGTCTCAACCGTAGGCGTCCGCATGGCGATGTAGTTCCCGTCGACGTCGTAAGTTATGTTCACGCCGTCTGCGCTTTTCAGTATCTTGTTTGCCTGCTCTTCGCTGACGCGCGTCGGCACCATGTAGCTAAACTCTCCGCCGGCCTCACGCATCAGTGTGGTGGCGCCTGTTAAGTCGTCCGGGGACACTCGAGTGTACAGGTCCAGAACTACGTCTGACGCGTCTTCGCCGGGAGTTATCTGAGAGGTGTATGCGCTGCCGTACAGCTCCCTGCGGGCCTGTGCTGTGTCCGCCATGATGTCGGCCTTCTGGCCAATCTTACCAGCCGTAACTGGCCCGAGCACATCATCCAGCGTGGTCGACAAATCTCGTGACGCGGCCAGAGATGTTTCGTTTAGGTTTGAGCGGACCACTGCCGCACCCTTACCCGGAGTGTTCGCCACGACGTCAAGGAGGTTTGACATATTGGGCCCGAGCGTTGCTATATTTCCGTAAGGCGTGTTTGCCGCGGCCGCGGCTCCAACACCGTCAGCCTCCACGGCGTCCTTTATCAGCAGCTTAGCGTCACCCTTGGCGCCGATCTTATTAATGTCAGAGCGGAATGGCATTTCGGCTCTAAAGCGGCTCACGCCGCCGGCGATTGATCCGACAACAGGCGCAATCGCGCCCGCAATGCCTCCAAATTGGGCGCCGGTTTGCGCCTGCTCTACTGCTCCCGGCAATCCACCCTCACCGTATCCCGCAACAGCGCCTTCAGCGCCACCAATGCCTGCCCCATACCCAACGGCTTGAGCGGCGCGCCCAATGCGCGTCGGCGCATTGATGAGGCGGTCGGCGCCAGACGCCAAGCCAGTGGCTACACCCGTCGCGAGGCGACCAGTGGCAGTAAGGGCGGGGAGCTCTGCCTCTTGTGACCCTATGGCCGCGCGGATAGTTTCCTCGCTGACAGCCGGTGTTCCCGTAAACTGCTCAGCAAACTCACTGACTTTGGCCATTGCTGGCTCAACATAGCCGCGAGCAAACGGAACACCTTTGCCGAACATGCTGGCCAGCGATGTGAAGCCCTCGCCAACAACGTCGCGAGACATTTCGCCTTTTACAACTTTCGCAGCGTCTCCGCCCTCACGCATGATGCTGGTGATTGTACCCTGATCGGCTGTCACATATGCGTCGTTAGGATTAACGTAATTCATCTGCCGCGTCTTGCGGTCCTGCGTGATGTAGCCGCCGTCCGGGTACTGCTTCAGCAGCGTGGAGCCTTCGGGCACGTCTATAGCTGAGGCGGAGGCTTCCGCATCTCTCGCGCGCTGCATAAAGCGAGCGGCCGCGGAGCTGTCGCCCGCTGCATGTGCCTGCCTCGCCTGATTTCGTAATTGCTCTGCCGTGGAGGCCATGTTAATCCCCTAGTTTGCTGGCGTTGGCGGGTAAAGATTGTCGAGATCTTCATCGCTAAGTGGGGGCGTCGAACCGCCTTGCGGATCTTGCCCCGGAGTGTAGATCATCTCGTCGGGGATGCTCTCCCCTTGCAGCCTGCGGGAGAAAATATCAACGTAGAAGCGCAGCTCCTTGAGTGAGTTGACGTAGTCTTCATAGCTCTGCATCTGGCCAAGGCGCGCCATAGCTTGCTCAGCCTTCATGCCTTCCAACTCGGTGATCTGGCCACCGCCTTTTAGCTTTTCAAACGCTTGCAAGAAAACGTCACCGCGAACCTGCTTTATCATTTCATTAACTCGCGCCACATTCGGGTCGAGGCCAATATTTGAAGCAAATCCTCGGACAATGCCCTCGAAGCCTAGAGCGTCTTCCAAGTTTGGATCGTTCATCAGCGCGTCAATGCGCGCAATAAGAGCCGCCTTGCCAGATACTTCCGTCCCTTGCGTCTTCTGGCGCTCCAGATCCTCGATCATTAGTTTGGCCGTCGGCCCGTCTATGAGCCCCGCAGCAGCCGCTTTAAGTATCGCCTGACGGCGCGCCTCGTTATCACCGCCACCGCCGTCAAGTCCCATTCCGCCTAAAAACTGAGTGCGCTGCGCCGCAGCCGTCGCCTTGCGCTGGATGTCGGCCTGCTCGTTTAACCGGCCCAGCATGGCGTTGAAGTTGCCGCCCTGCCGCCCCGCCAGTGATGCCCCTGCGTCTTCTAAGGCAGAAAACGCCAACATGCGGCGCTGCGTTTTGCTCAGGTTCGCGTATGGGTCTGTCGGGGTCGCCGTTTGCGGCGCCAAAAGCTGCTGGAGAGTTGCCGTGCCGCTTGTGGCTGTATCAGCGGCAGTAGCGGCGAGCGGTGCAGCGACGGGCGTAACGGCAGGCGGAGTGACGGGCGTAGCGGCAGGCGCAGTTGGCTGGATGCCTAGTGCCTCGATCTCAGTTGACGTCGCCTCTGTTCCCGGTGCGACGCCGTTCATGTCCTTGTTCAGCGCCACCAGTTTGTCGATGTCTTCTTGTGTTAAGAGGTAAGGTTCCATGCCTATCGTCCAATCCGTTTACATAAATCACTGCGCTTTTGCTCGCAGCTACAGCATTGAGTAACCCTTAAACGCTGAGCCAGCGCCGCCGAGCACGTTGCCAACCGCCGTCAACCCGCCAAACGGATCGCGGGTTGTAGTGGTCCCGAGGCCCGCCGGAACGCCAGAACCTGCCGCCAGAAGCGCGTTAAGCTGCGTGAGCGGATACGCCTGCTCTTTCTCGAACATGGCGTAATCTGATTGAAGCTGAGCCTGTTCGAGCGCTCTCGCCTGCTCGCCCGCCGCCATCTGCGCGTTGAGGCCAGAAAGCTCTGACTGCAACCGCTGCCCTGCTAAGCTGCCCATTGCGTTTGCCGCCGCCGACTGTATGCCGGCAGTCTGAAACTGTCCTTGGTAGTTTGCAGCGTTTGCCGCCTGCTCGAATTGCGCCTGCTGCTGCGCAAATTGGTTTGCCGCCGCCATGTTGCCTGCGCGTGCCGCCTGATCTCGTGCCGCTGCCGCTTCGCGCGCCTGCTGACCGAGGGTGTTGGCTGTCATCTGTTGACCCGACTGCAATGCGCGAGCCTGCTGCACGTTTCCAATATCAAACCGGCCGGAGCCAAGCGCCTGCGTAAACGCCTTCTCCTGCAACCCGGCGACAAGGTCTGCCGCCTGCTTCGCGTAAGCCTCGCGCGTGCCGGCCTCCGCAACGCCTTGGCGAGATCCACCAAAGGCGCGGGCCGCAGTCGCCTGCGCGCCCAGCTTGTTTAGCGCCTCCTCTTGGGCGCCGCCCAGCGTCTCGAGGGAGCGGTTGATTACGTTCTGAGTGTAGGGAGACATATAAGCGTCGAAGTCTGTCGTGGCCAATTGGTTCACGCCGATCTGCCCCGGAGCGCGCGCGGCGTCTACCGCCCCGACGCCCTGCATTGTCTGCGCCTGCCCGAGCTGAGCCGCGGCCATGTCGGCCGGGTTGAAGCTGGTGAGACCTTGCTGCACGCCTATCGCCTGATCGTATGTCTCGCCGCCCATGTTGAGATTACCGAAGCCCGCCATAGCCTGATCTTGCAGCGGCGTCATGCCGGCAATCATCTCGCCTTCGTATGGCGTGTATGGCGTATCAGCTATTTCAACGCCGCGCGGCAGGATGTTTTCGCGGATAAAATCTTCCTGCCATTGAGGCATTTTGGTTTCTTGCGTCTTAGTCGAACTCATCAGCTCAGCTCCATCTCATAATGCCTGCGCGTTTCACGGAAGGAAGCCGCTTCTGCGTATTTCGCAAACCCCTTGCGACCGTCAGTTTCAATCGCGTCCATTTTAGCTTCTTTCGCTATTTTTGTCAAAGTGGCCAGAGCCTCGCCGGCCCAGAGGTGCATGTCCTCTCCGCCCATCCACTCAATCTTCATATTGCGCCGCAACGGGTGGTGCAAAATGCAAGTCACGACCGACGCCATAGGGGTGCCGTCAACGTAAACCATCCAGAGCAGGGACATTCCGTCGTAAAGGTCTTGGACGATGTGATCGGCGTTTACATTGTCTTGGCGCGCAGTGGACATCGCTATGAAGCGCCGCGCGTCGTCGATCACCGATGGAAGGTTCTCCGGCAAAACGGCGAACATTTCCACCATAGGATCTTGCTGCGGCTCGAAGCTGACCTTTATGACGTTTTCACTGGTCATCCATGCAGCCTCGTTATTGACAAGGTTGAGGCCGGAATATTCGGCACGGGCGACGCAGCGGCAGTGGCATTAAGGAAGCCAGAAGTGCTGTCCACCATCCAATTAACCTCAAGGTAATCATTGGCCGCAACGGTAAATACTTGCGTCCGAGAGGTAATCAGAGTTGCGTTGTTTTGATGCAAAGCAGTAGTCATTGCACTGTTATTAATATCTGTGCCGTTGACGCTGGGCCAAAAGTAGAAATGGACAGTGCTTGACGATGTAGATGAAATCTGAGCGGAAAAGGCTATGACATACTGCCCCGCCTCCTCGAACACGATGCGCGTTGCTGGCGTGCCAAGCGTAATGCCATCGTTTGAGGCTTCCGCTGTGTAAGTCAACTTGTATTCTGTGTTTGCGATTGCCGCCGTTACATCTGCGTTAATGAAGAAATCGCCGTGGCCATCCTCCAGCACAATCTGCCGCCACTCGCCGTTTTTACTGACCACCGGGTAGCCGTTAATCCGATCCCATAGCAAAACGCCATCCTCTGCCGCCGACACAGACGCATCTTTGGCGTCAAGCTGGTTCAGAGCCTTGCCAAGGTAGCGCCGCATATTCTCTGCCCACGCCGATAAGTCCAAAGTGATCGGAGGGACAACTCTCATCGACGCCCGCCCTGCCGCGCATCAAGCCGCATGATGCCGACACGCCAATCCGTTGCAACACTACCCTCAACCCGCATACGCACCTGACGCCCTTGGAAGCGCAC
>Ga0098051_1001100_pt1 | contig 10066 bp, 13 predicted proteins | sample 14BtaG_FD_77069 | JGI IMG/M metagenome (GOLD analysis project Ga0098051, IMG submission 77069) | Marine viral communities from the Subarctic Pacific Ocean - 14B_ETSP_OMZ_AT15311_CsCl metaG | ecosystem: Environmental > Aquatic > Marine > Oceanic | place: Pacific Ocean | collected 2015-01-18 | reverse complement strand
TGGTTAGTATCTATGCTTGACCACTTGCCTTCAAAACCAGTTTTCCAATTACCATATGTACAGAACATATTGTCGCCAACACTATTTACTACATAATATCCAGACTTCTGATTACCAGAATCAGGCTTCGATGCTATTGCTTTTACTGGCACTCTGATTATCTCGCCAGTTATTTCTAAAAAGTCTACAAGCAATCCTTGTGCTTGCATCTCGTTTATTAAATCTTGTGTACTCTTACCTGTACTAAACCCTAAGTCGTTATAGAGTACGTCCTTCTTCAGGTACTTTGTTAAATCCATTTGCAGCTCTCTCGTCATCTAACTCGGCTTGCACGTTCGCCCAGTTAAGATATTCCCTAACTATATTAGTGAAGATCTTTTTTCGTTTATCCCTTTCCCATTTATGTAATGGTTTCTGATCTTCTTCTATCGCTAGTTTTGTATATAAATCTTTGGTTTGTGCTATGGAATACTCTATCCCTAAATCATTTAATTGTGCTTTGTTGGGTAGTCTTTCTCCCTCTCCAATCTTTTTTAAATGAGCCATACAGCACGCTCCAAGCCAATGTTCTCCATCCTCTTTTAAAAACGGACCTGCTGGGCGCTTACAATAAGCACACAGCGTTGGCCTGTTCTTAGGGTTAAAATGGTAAGTCATCCTCGCTAGCCACTGTAGTACCCATTGCATTTAAGTCTGCTTCACTTGGACCAGCTTTGATATTATCATCTTCTACAACTGGCTTAGCTTTTTGATTAGTAGATTGCCAAGTCTTACCCCAGTCCTCGTTAATCTTTAGATAACCATTGTCATCTTTAATTAGTTCAGCAGATACACTCTTACCCATAAAAGCAGATGATGTATCTTTTGGTGGCTCTTTCAAACCCATGGCTTGACCCATGAGTAGCATAGACTTGATACCACTATCTACATATTTAGGGTTGTCGTGACCAACAGTGAAAGTATGATTGAGTCTGATGCTCGTACCATCAATCTCAAAATACATCTTGCACCCACGCCAGCCATTTCTACCTTCTACTAACGCCTCTTCCTCGCCCTGCCAATGCAGAACGTGTCTACCTGGCTCTACTGCTGTCTTGCCTTCGCTAGACGCATCTACATTAAAATTTGTTAAATCCATTTCTTTCTCCTTTTTTATTTAATCCAACATTTATATTCTGAACACTCATCTTCTTTTGCGCCACAGTAGTTACAGAAGCCTTCTTCATACTGTGGCTTGTCATCACAAAAGTGTTCGTTTACTTCGGCTACTTCACTCATCTCAACATCTGCTCTCTAATAGCCTGCCATTCAAACGGCATTTCATTATCCAGACCAAAACGATTTTTAGCTTGGAAGCCAGGTGTTTCTTGCGTAAAGATAGTTCTATCTCCTTGCTTCAGTTTAGTAGTCATACCACCACCTTTACCTTTTACTTGGATAGTACCTATCTTGTAGTTAGCAAAAAATACTGCATCACTATGTTCTATAACCAAGTCAGCTGCTTTTCTATGCAACTTAATCTGGTGTCTGTCATGTGGTTCGCTTGATGGATCTTCATATCTTCTTACTTCATTATGTGCAATCTGTAAGACAGTAAAACCTTTGTCTCGTAACTGATTTAGTAAACTTAAATACTCTTTCCATATCTCTAGGCAAGCGGCATAGCCTTTACCATAAGCTGGTGAAGATATATCTGGCCATCCATTCTTTTCACACACATAGTCTTGCATTAAAGTTTCTAACCAATCCAAACTATCTACTATGACAGTTTTGTATTCGCTATCTTCTTCAATCAATGACTTTAGGTTATCTTGTAGTTCAACATAAGTTTTCGCTACAGGAAAATGAGGACACTCAATCTTACCTATACCATCTTCTGCTTGTACTATGATTGGTTTATTCATAGTTGCACCAAAAGATGTTTTACCAATACCACCAGGACCATAGAGAACTATGATAGGTGGCTTAAGTTTTGCCTTCTGTCTAATATTAGCTAAGGACATTATTGCACCTCAATCTTTGGTTTATCTTCTGGCAGATGACCTTTCAGCTCATTTAAGTAATGCGCTTGTAAGATGTCATTCTTCTCTGCTTCAAAGTTTGCGTTTGCTACCAGCTCATTCTTCTGCGCTTGTAACAGGTTTAGTTTTCTATAAACAGTCTGACCTTCTTCTGATAAGTCATCTAGGTTATAGTCTTTAGTAACATCATCTTCTGTAATGCTAAAAGTTATTGGCTCTTGATCTGCCATATTATTCTCCCTTTTGGTTTAGTTTATAAGTATCACATTCAGCTTTAGCATTACACCAACGGCATCCGTCTTTGCTATAGTTGTATGTGGGTATTTCTTCGTAGCAAGCTTCAGCAGCTGGCTTCAAAGTTTCATAGGCCCATTCAACCAAGTTAATGGCTGATATGGAATATGATCTGATAGGGCCGTCTTTGTGCCAGCCTCTAGGTTGTACTATTGTGAACTGCACTGTGCAGTCATCTCCGTATCTGGATAAAGCACCAAGTGCATAGATACGCATTTGTGGGTTGTCAGCTTCAACTGCCCACTTACCAGTTTTAAGATCTATTACTTCTATCATATCTTTACCAATGAGAATCGCATCTGCTGTTCCCCATAGGTCTGTATGTATTTCTGGCATATTAACTTTTTCTTCAATCAATGGTCTTGCTACATCCAAGTCCATCATTCTTTGGTCTATGTAATCTACATAGGTATTAGCACAATCAATCATTTCTTGGTCAACTGTGATATCAAAGTCCTCTACATGGTGTGTTGTACCAAGATAGTATTCTTCTAGTGTTAAATTGTTTAGCCTTCCTTTTAGTAGTGTCTCTACCATTTCGTGAATCAATGTACCTGTCGCTGCTGGTATTCCAACCTTGTATTCTACTTGCATAGAAGCTAAGAGTTGCGGCATACCTGGACAAGCCATCCATATCTTCGCTGCTGAAGGACTTAGTTTAGCGTGTGCCATCTACAGAAATATAAGAATCGTTTTCCATCTTTTGCACATCTTTAAGATCATAAAGTATCTTTCCACCAATCTTAAAATAGCTAGGACCTTGCCCTCTATATCTTCTATTATCAATTGTTTTCTTGCTGACTCCCCAACGCTTCGCTAGTTCATCAACTTCTATGGTGTTTGATATGTCAAAATTCTTTTCTAATATATCCATAAATTTCCCTTTTATTTATATTTTTGTTTATAATAAACCAATATTACTAATTTACAAGTAATACTAATAAAAAAAGCGGAGAATTTTTATGAATAAAACAATATATGCACATACGAATATGGGAACAGAAGAGGAATGGGATCAGGCTATAGACAGGCTTGCTACCAACAACCAAGTAGCTGGAACGCATTACAAGCAATCCAAGATACAACCTATAGACTATATATATGCAAACAAACTATCTTATAATCTAGGTAGTTGTTTAAAGTATATAACCAGAAGCAAAGGCGAGAAGTCTGATAGAGTAACTGACTTGTTAAAAGCGAAACACTTTATAGACTTAGAGTTGCAGATGGTACATGGCGTTGATGCCAAAGGTGCTGACATTGGTAGATATTCTGTAGAGTTTTCGCTAGATAAATGAGGTAACTATGAATCTATATGAGTTTGATGATCGTATCTTAAAAGAAAGAAATGGTAGGAAACCTGTATATATAAACAAGCATCTTGCTAAAAAGTTTAAGGACTTTTGTGATAGTGAGCAGAAAGAACCAGCTAAAGTGGTTGAGTATCTAATATCTTTAGGTATGAACTCTGTGAAGCATTACGATAATCCTAAAGTGTCTGTTGACATCGAAGCTCTTTAAATAGATTTTTGGTATTCTCCAGCGAGTCCATCGCTTGTAACTTCTTGTCTGTAATAGTCATTTGCTTCTTGCCGTTTGGAAAAGTAAACAAAACCTTCTGCGGATCTAAAGCAACCAAAGCATAAACATCTAATGCTTTGTCCTCGTAGTATCTGTCTTTGGTAAATGCACCACGCCTAAAATCAAACTGCCATGACACTCTATGTGTTTGTATTTTAGATTGTGTTTTAACCTGGCACTTGTATAGCGTATGGTCAACATCAAATATGATGTCTGCCTCCGCGCTGTGTGGAACTACCAATACAGTATCGGCATATAAAGAAAGCAACGAGGCTACTAAGTATTCTCCAGATCGGCCAACTCTTTCAGATTGGCGTGGCATGGGTTTATTGTGGCGTTATTCCCAAAGGAATAGCCTGTTCTTCTTGCCTTTCCATTATTGGCGCAACTATATCTATTAGATTAAGAGTTTTTATTATAGCCGCTTTAGATTGAGGGTTGGTTTTTCCTAACTCAACTAAAAGCCTAGTTGCTTCTGGATCAGCAAGTAACCTACCTAAGTTTTCATATGTACCACCTGCTTTTATTTCTCCATATCTTGTAGCAAGTCTTACATAAGGATTAAATGTTTTCATCATAGCAACGTCTTTAACCACTGCCTGTCCAGCAATGCCCTTAACATCAAAACCAGGTTTATTTATATTACTTACTCTTGCTGTTCTTTCTAAAATATCAAACATATTTTCAAAACCAATTTTAAAATCTTTTCTGCTAACATTATTTGCATCTGCTACATTATCCAAGACTGCTAAAAAATTCTTTCTTTGTTGTGGTGTGTTAAAAACATTTTTTACCAACTCAAAACCCTGACCTAAATCTTTTCCTTTTTTCTTAATTTTAGAAGATTTATTTATAGCATTTCTAAAATAAAGATTAGCAATTTGCTTTACAGCTTCAGGGTCAGTTTTTGATAAAGTACCAAGTGTTGTGTTGATGTCTTTTACATTTACTGTTTGTGGATTAAAAACAAAGTTTTCTATTTTATTTAAATTTAAACCTTTTTTAGAAAGTTCTAAAACATTTCTTTCTACAATGTTTACCAAGGTCTTGGTTATTTCAGAATATTTTTCATTTGCTGCTTTATAATTTGGATTGGTATTTAATTGAAAATTAAGATCATCAAGAATACCTGTTTGATCAGAGTTAAATAATTTACCTCTTAGATCTTTAGCTATAAATCTCTCTCCTCCTATAACTAAATTTTTATTAGCGCTGGAGACATCATCTCTGTATTGTTTGAATGTACTATCTAATTTATTTATATTTGTAACTGGTGTTATTACTTTTTCTTTTTGACCCTTTACTTTAGTTTCCTTTTCTATCAATTGTTTTCTGATTTGTAACAGCTTTGCCCTGTTAGGACTATTTGGAGATGTTTGTGTTCTTATAATGTTATCAATATTTTCTATTACATCCAATACCTGATTGGGTTCTAAGAACTCATTATTAGAAACACCATAACCAGCTTTTTGTGATTTTGATGCTCTGACAGCCTTTGCGCTTTGTATAGTTTCTTTTGCTACGCCTTCAATCATATCAAACACGGCTCTTTGGCTTTCAGGCATATCGGCAATTTGACCTGCCTGTTTATTGATTAAGGCCTCAACCATATCTGGTCTATTTTTTACAGAGTTGTATATGTAGGCAGAACCCTCATCTGTTTTTAAAATATCTTCAATTAATTGAATGGCCATAGGGTCATCTATAGTTTCTCCAGGCAGAAGCTTAATACCAGAAACCCTTGCAGCTTCCTCTAAATTTATTGCATCTTTTAATGTTTTTGGATCTATGTCTTTCAAAGTTCTTTCAGCGAGTTTTGCTGCTTGGGTTGGACCTGCTAAAATACCAGCGGTAATCATAGCTGGAATACTTGTTGCAGACGCAGCGCCTGGACTGCCAGTAGCTTGCTCTACGCCCTCATACACCGCGCCACCGCCAGCGCCTAACTGCACGCCTAGTTTCTGTGCGGCTGGTGTTTTTCCTAGAAAACCTGGAATTGCAAATTCTGGTATAGACTGTAAAAACCCTCCCAAAGAAGTTTGCGACTGGTATCTTCCTAATTCTTCTAAACCAGGTATTAAAGCTTCTACACCAGTTCTTATATCCTTTGATGTAGGAAATACCTGAACTGGTCTGTCACCGCCTATAAATGGCTTCGTCATAAATCCAGGCAAAAATGTTTTTCCTAATTTTTCTATGTCTCCGACCATACCAGGTACATACGAAGCGCCTTTATATACGCCAGAGCCAGCTGACTTCAATATATCAGCAGCCTGCTGTCTTTTAGTCAATGGTGGTAATGCTTGGCTTCTTTCTTCCATGCCAAAACCAGTTTTACTATAAAACTCTTCAATCGGCATATCAGGATAATATTTGCCATGTAAAGAATCTAACAGTTCCTTATCTGACAGGTCTTTGTATTGTGGATATTTAGACCTAACTTCTTGTATGTTAAGCATTGTAGTTATCTAATTCCTAAAGGATCATTTATTGTTGTTCCTGTTGCGCTTGGTGTTTGTTGCGCATAAGGATTTATATAAGTGTTAAATGGAGTAGCATCTCTTAACGCATTTAATTGTAAAATTTGCTTATCAAAATATTCTCTTTGATTTTCCGCGGAATTATTTTTTAAATATTCTAAAGTTTTTACTCTATTATCTACAGTTTTGCTTACCTCTCCACCAAGTCTATTATAAACGCTTTCTATTACTGCAATTTTTCCTCTCTTGCCAACACCGCCAGAAACTATTAATAGGGCATTTTCATAATCTTTGTCGGAAAGACCTCTTCCCTCCTGTCCTCTTGCCGCTGCAAACAAGTAAGCTAAATCTCTAACCTGTGATTCATTTACACCATATTGATCAGAAACTACATTTAGTCGTTCCATAAAATCATTACCTTCTACAGTAGTATAAGTATCATTTGCAACTTGATCATTATAGTAAGATTTTGTATCGGAACTTGCTAACTTTAAAAATCCTTTTGTGTTTTGTATAACACTTGTTGCAAATTTCGCGCCTGCTCCCACGCCAGTCAACGCGGCCTCATCCATCTTATCAAGCTCATTAGTATAGTTTTGCAAATTATCAAGCAAGGTACTTGTAGCCTGCCACCTATCAGCAAAAGGTTTGTTTTCTGCACTAAACACCTGTGATTGTTTAGATGGAGGCGATTTTGTATCTGTTGGTATATTAACTATTGTGCTACCTGTTGGATATAAGCCAGAAGCTTCACCCTGTACAAATTCGTCATAAGTTCCCAAACCGATACCTGTTCTGTCTGGACCTACTATCTGATAAATTTTTGGTGCAGATGTTTTGAGTAATTTGTTTTCATATATTTTTATATTTCTTACATCTGTATCGGTTCTTTGTTCTTCAGGAATGTTTTTAAGTTTAGTAAGTTCTGCAATATTTCTTTCAAATTCAGTTGTCTCGTCTTTATCCCTGTCTTTAGGACCTGTCAATGGAGCAACTATAAAACCACCAGCCTCTGCTTGTTCGATACCTTGAAAATCTGATTCTAAGACAGTAGCAACTGGTTGCCCTGTTTTTGGATCAAAAACACTAAGCCTTTTGGAAGAACCAGCTTGAGTAGTACCAGTAGCAAGTCTAGGATCTAAACCAGCTTTTAATAGTTTTATTTGTTCAGCATATCTTGGGTCTTTACCAAGTTCTTGTAACAACCTTTCTTGCTTTGCAGCTTCATCTCTTTTTGCAGATAGCGCCAATCTTTGTGGATCGCCAGATAATATAGCTGAAGTACGACCTAAACTTCTTTGTAGGTTCTCTAAACCAGCCTGTCTACGAATCTTTTCTTCTTCTGGAGATACTTTTTGCATTGGGTCATAACCGCCAACCTCTGTTAGACCTCTGCCTACTCTTTGACCCAAGCCTGTTAAAAAATTTCCTATTGCCATTTAGAATAATCCTCTTGATGTTCCTGAAAGTGTTTGTACTGGTGCTTGTGGCGTTTGTTGAAATAAATTACTGAATATTGGCGCAACTGTTTGATAAGCATTTAAACCAGCTTCAAATTTTTCTGATCTGCTGGGGTTATATTGATCTGTTCTTGATACTGGTGCTTCCATTCCAGCTATAGAGCCTTGTAATAAACCTAACTGCTGTGGACCATAGGCAAGCGCCCTGCCAAACTCTCCTCTTGACGCACCAATTCCTGCTTGTTGCAGTGCTTGTTGTTGTTGACCTATACCACCTAATAAACCAAGGCCTCTCAATTGCTGTCCTTGTAATCCACCTAGCAAGCCTGCTCTTTGCGCACGCGCCTGCATTTCTAATTGTGGTTGCGTTAATGCTGCTCTACCAGCTATATCTAAGCCACCCATCTGTCTTTGTTGTTGCATTTGTGCTTGTTGCATCCTTCTTTGCTGTCCTAACTCTGCACCAAAGATACCAGCCTGCTGACCAAGTTGTGCTTGTTGTACGGCTCTTTGAGCTGCAATATCTTGACCTGCAAGACCTGCTTGTTGACTAAGTTGAGCTTGTTGTATAGCTCTTTGTTGTTGTTGTTCTGTACCCATTAATCCAGCTTGCTGTTGTAATTGCGCTTGCTGTAATGCTCTTTGTTGTTCTTGACCAGCACCAAATACGCCTAATTGTTGTTGTCTTGCTAAGTCACGTTCCGCTGCTGCTTGTGCTTGTTCAAAACCAGACTGTCTCAAACCAGCAGCTGTTTTAGCCATTTGTTCTGCATAAGGTCTTTGTGATTCAGATTCTATTAATGCAGATCTTGAACCGCCGAAAGCACCTGCTCTAATTGCTCTGTCTTGCGCACTACCACGAGCTATATCAGCTTGTCGCTGTATGTCTCCCATTGCAAGGTCTATAACCTGTTGCTGATACGGAGATTGATATGCTCCTATATCTTGACTTAATAAACCTTTGAATTGTGGAGTAGATACCTGTCCAATTTGTGCAGCTGTTGGACCTGATACAGGACCTATCTGTGCGCCACCAAAAGTAGGTGTAGTTTGTATTTGTTCTGCACCTGGAGCTTGAGTAGTTTCTATAGTTGGTGCTTGAAAACCAGTAACAGGTTGTATAGTAGGCTTGAACTGTTCTTGAGCCATACCTTGTAAAGCTTTGGTTGGGTCATAACCCATACCAGATTCAAATAATCCCCTGGTAGCTTGAAACTGTCGCAGTTGATCTGGATTAAATCCAGCAACCATTGGTCCTGTATAGGGTAAAAATGGCTGTTGTGCTACGCCTTTAGCTCTATTGAAAATATCTTCGTATCTTGCGGCCGTAGCTGGATCTAATGTTTGTTGCATGGTTGTGCTTCCGCCTGGTCCAGAGCTGCTTCCACCAGTTAATCCTTTTACTGCGCCTACTGCTCCTGCAACCGATCCTACAGTTTGTGCTACTTTACCCACTGTTGCTAGCGATGGTAATGCTGCTATTGCTGCTTGTGGCATGTTATCTCCTATAAATCTTTACTTAATAACACTTCTTGTTTTATACCTAAGTGTTTTGCTTTTCTAATCCAACCTTTTCTGCCACCACCGTATAATCTTTTGATGCCAGATTCTCTTGCAAATGTTTCTATATGTTTAAACATTTGTTCAAATTCTTTAAAGTTTCCTGCAAATACCAATATATTCATTGATAACATTTGCGGAAAAGGTATTATCTCTGTGACCATTGCTGACTTCTTGCCTGGCCATAAAAGAGCCATACCATTTCTTATTTTATCTTCTATGTCATCAATTGTATAGGTATCTTGGTATTTCATAGCCTTTACAAGCCATGGCTTACACCTTTCCCATTCAACTTCCCAAGGCTCTTTTTGTGCCTCTTGTATGTCTACTACGTTACTAATCGCCTTTTGCATACTCTACAAGACCTGCATATACAGTTAAATTACCAGCACGATCTGCTTGTACCTTTACAACATCGCCTTGGTGTAACACTAAACTTTTGCTTAATAATTCTTTAGTGTCATAAGCAGCAATTGTAAATTCTTTAAATAAAGTATAAACAGTGCCATTGTGCGTTACAGTCACTGTTATATTAGTTTGTTGGTTGTCATGGTCACAAACCAAAATAGATTCAATGATTGCAAAAGTAAAATCATCACCACTTGGGGATGTATATAATGTTGTTAAATCTGTAGTGGTAAGTATTTCATGCGCTGTTTCAGCTCTTTGT
>Ga0098051_1001096_pt1 | contig 10086 bp, 22 predicted proteins | sample 14BtaG_FD_77069 | JGI IMG/M metagenome (GOLD analysis project Ga0098051, IMG submission 77069) | Marine viral communities from the Subarctic Pacific Ocean - 14B_ETSP_OMZ_AT15311_CsCl metaG | ecosystem: Environmental > Aquatic > Marine > Oceanic | place: Pacific Ocean | collected 2015-01-18 | reverse complement strand
CAGATTCCTCAATCACTGGTGCGGGGAGTGTTGTCGCAAATAGTCAAGTCGCGGGAACAAATTCCGCAGGTAGTAGGTCAGCTTTTGTGTTTTCAACCACCAACACTGCTGGTTCAGTATATGAAATGGGCAAATCAGGCAACGCCACAATAGGAAGTCACACCATCGTTGCTGATAGCGAAACACTTGGGGCACTACGATTCAGTGGATCGGATGGGACAAACTTTATTAGAGGGGCAGAAGTACGATCAGATGTTGATGGCACCCCAAGCACGAATGACATGCCGACACGTTTGGAGTTTTCAACCACGGCCGATGGTTCGAGTTCCCCATCCGAGCGCATGAGGATTACGAATGGGGGGTTCGTGGGTATCGGCGGCGCGCGGGATGCAGACACGCCTTTGCACATTTATTCAACAAGCACCGGCTCGATCATCCCGTCAATTAAGTTGCAATCAAATGTTTCCTCGAATGACAGTAGTGAGGGCGCGTCGATTGATTTCGTAGCCAGTGGAGACAATTCCGCGATTGGTTCTCGGATCATCGGAACGCGATCTGCATCTGGCGGTAATATGGATTTAAGATTCCACACCGGTCGGGATGCTTTCGCAATGCGAATTGATAATTCGAAGCGAGTTTTGATTGGGACAGATTCGGCTCTTACAACGGCAGGTTCCGAACCTAGATTTCAGGTCACAGGTTCTAGCTTTCCAGAATCAAGTATGCTTCTCGGGCGCGGTGCCGCGAATGCCAACGCATCTGGTTTGAATTTTGTAAAATCCAGAAACGTTAATTTTGGCGGCAACACCATTTTGCAAGACGACGATCAGGCCATGTATATCGCGGCATACGGTGATGATGGCACAGACTACAACACACCTATGGCAACCATCGTTGCAGAAGTAGATGGAACACCAGGTTCAAATGACATGCCTGGTCGGATTCGTTTTTCGACCACTGCCGACGGTGCGTCTTCTGTAACCGAGCGTATGCGGATTGATAGCGCAGGACAAATTTTTCAATACGCGGGAATCGTAAGAGCGCAAAACTTTGCTTATGCGTCCATGTCAAGCGGTACAGCCTCTGCAACTCTAGTTTCTGACATGGCAACTATAATTACTGGAGGCTTTGGGATGTGTAAAATTCTTATGCATGGTAATGAAAACGCTGCGACCAATTCATCGGCAAGACAATACATTGTTTTAAAAAGAACAGGTGGTTTTGAAATAACTGAAATAGGCACTGGAATTACATACGGAAACACTAATGGACACGTTGCTCTTTCCATTAACTCAAGTGACGCTTTAATTGCGACAAGGACAGGAACAGGTGGAACGGGTAATTGTATGGTGTCTTTTGAAGTTCTTTATCGTTAACCCTCAACAGCACAGGAGAAACAAACAATGGCTGTCACACACACTTGGACGGTTGATCCCAACCTACAAACCAGAGATCAAGATGGCGAAACCGATGTTGTTTATTCGGTTGTCTGGCGTTTGCATTCAGAGGAAACCGTTGGCGATCAAACATATTCGATCACATCGGCAAATCAAATCTCGCTCGATACAAGCGATCTTTCAAACTTTACCGCACTCGCTGATTTAACCGAGGCCGATGTTGTCGGATGGGCAAAAGGCACGATCGATGCCAACGCCGCCGAGGGCGAGGGCGTTGATTGCGATGAGTGGGAAGCGGGACATGAGCGTAACATCGCAAAACAGAAAAATCCACCAACACGAACTCAAACCGCGCCTTGGGCGGCAGAATAAAAGGAACTAAAAAATGGCGGCAACCATATCAATCAACGGCAAAGAATACGACATCGAAGCCGATTTAAACGATCAACAGCGTTATTTAGCCTCACAGGTTGAAAGAGCGCAGCGCACAGAGCAAGAACTAAAGATGGATCTAGATCGGGCCATAATGTGCAAAAAGGGTTTCAGTGAGGCGCTTATGGCGTCCTTAAATAGTGAGGAAGGCAATGGCGAGAACGTCGGAACAAGCGCACCAGAGGATTGATGAATTGGAACCGCGTGTCACCAAATTGGAAACCACGGTTCACATTCAGTTCAAAGAGGTATTCGCCAGGATCAAACGGATCGAGGCGATCTTGATTGGTGCCGCCGGAACCATCATCGCAATGCTTGTCGCGGTTCTGACAAAAATGGGTTGATCGTTTTATATCTCTCTTTTGTTGCCTTTGGGCATTCTCATCCTGGCGGGTTGTATAAGGCGTGTATATATTACGCGCCTTATTATGTTTCAAAACGCTATTATCACTATCCGCACCGTGTTATAGTTCACCCATCGGCGGCTTGTCCTGATTGGGTGAGCGTAAAAAAATGATTGCGGAACTTGCGGCATTCAATGCCGCGTTTGGTGTGGTAAAACAGGTCTTATCTAATGGCCGCGACATCGCCGATTGCGCCAAGCAAATCGGGGTGATGATTGGCGCTCAAGAAGATTGCCGCATCAAAAGCGAAAAGAAATCAAAATCAATCTGGTTCGCGCTCGCCGGAAAAGACACCAATGATTTTGAGGAATTTATGGCGCTCGAGAAAATGAAAACTCAGCGAGCCGAATTGCTGCAAACCTTGCAACTATTTGGCCGACCAGGATTGAAAGGCGATTTCCTAAAATTTGAAGCCGATGCGAGAAAGCGGCGGCGAGAGGAAGCCGAGGAAGCGAAAAAGCAAAAAGAGAAATTATTCACTTGGGTCGCGGTGTCTCTCTTGTCCTCGATCGCCATCGGAATCTTTGTTGTCATGGTTTACTTGATCGGCCTCGAGCGGGGGCGATGGTGATGGCCGATGGATTGACCGGAACCGGATCGGCACCGTTTAACATCGGGAGCCATATTCATGAGCAAACGAGGATGCGTGAGGCGATCGAAACTCATTTGGCGGATCAGAGGGCGGAAAAAGAGCATCGGGCCAATCACCGGCGCTTAGAGGCGCTCAGGGAGCAAAGCCTCGAGCTATCCAAATCTTATAACAAATTCGGGGCGGCAACCAAAGCAACCAAGCCGGAAGGCTCAAACGTAAATATTGAGGTGTGAAATGAGCGCGAAACAATTACAGCCCGACAGCAAACTCGACGAATATGATTTCGATCACGATGGCATTGTCACCGATGCGGAGATCGAGCGAGCCAAAGAAATCCGAGAGTTCGAGGATCAATCCCGAAAACACTTGGCTCAATTACGGATCGCCAGGTGGACATTGATCGGCATGGGAGCCTTCACCGCCGCGATGTTTGCAATGCCGGTCGATCGCATCGAGGCTCTAAGTGATATTTCTAATTTGTTTTATATCTCGGGAGCGGGTATTGTGGGGGCGTTTATGGGCGCAACGGCATGGATGAGTAAAAAATGATTGATAAATTGATCGGGCCAGTCACCGGACTGTTAGACAAATTTGTTGAGGACAAGGATCAAAAGGCGGCACTCGCTCACGAGATTGCCACCATGTCCTCTAAACACGCGCAAGAGATTGCCCTCGCTCAGATACAACTCAACACGGCAGAAGCAGCAAGTGGAAGCACTTTTAAAGGTGGCTGGCGCCCTTTCATTGGTTGGATCTGCGGGCTTTCTTTTGGTTGGCATTTTATCGGCAATCCTGTTGCCCTTTTTTTTGTAGCTTTAACGGGAACAGAAATCCCGCCATTGCCGGAATTTGACATGGGAACCCTCTTAACCGTTCTTGGCGGAATGCTCGGCATTGGCGGTTTGAGAACATATGAAAAGCAGAAAGGTTTGACGAAATGAGACACATCGACGAAATCATAATTCATTGCACCGCGACCAACTCGAAATGGTACGCAGACCGACCGGTTGAGGATGTGGTCAAGGAAATCCGCCGGTGGCACGTTGAGGAACGCGGATGGCGCGACATAGGCTATCACGCACTTATTCACCGCGATGGCTCGGTGGGATATGGAAGACCGGTCGAGCAATCGGGGGCGCATGTTGCCAAGATGAACAGAAACACCATCGGGGTCAGCCTGGTCGGTGGGCGCGGCGGTTGTGCCGATGATGAGTTTCTCGATAATTTCACACCGGAGCAAGAGGAAGCCTTGCGCGAATTAATCGTCGAATATAAAGCCAAGTTTCCGACGATCGAAAAGATCACCGGCCACAATTCCTACGCAACCAAGGCTTGCCCATGCTTTCACGTTGAGAGTTGGCTATAAGTGAATGAGATCGATGTCACCGACGATGGCGAGGTTTTGATCTCGAGCGGTGGCAAAAAGATCATTCATTTTTTCTTGCCGGAATCCGAGCGGCTCGAATTGGTTTTAAAGTTGCTCGAGAGTGTAAAAGAAAAGCCCGCCAAGGATGGCGGGCAAGTTGTCAGTTTTCAAGGCAGAGAGAAAACTGATTAATTAAAACTCTTGGCCTCGAGGAACTTGATCAAGACATCGCGCAAATCAGGTTCACCCCAAAAGGCAATCACCAACATCGCAAAGCCAACCCAAAAACCGGAAGCAACCACCGGCGCGGAATATCTTTTGCGGTCTTTATATTCCCGCCGAGCCTTTGCCAATTCTGTTTCGGCTTTTTGATTCTCATCACTCATCACTTTCATCCTCTTTTGGTATTGCGCCAATTCCGGCGCACGTTTCGCATTCGCCTTTGATCACATCGATCACCCCAACATCACGATCGAAAGAGTGAGGCCGAGGTCGTTCGATCTCAACCTCACCCCATCCGAAGCATTCGGGGCAATCAATGGCCTCGACATATTCACCGCCATCGATCGACATCAAAACGGTGCCGTTGAGCCGTTGAACGGTTGAGCTATTGATCGACATATGGGAAATCCTTTGGAGTGAGATCAGGCAAATTCTTTGCGGTTTCGCTTTCACTGGTCAATTCCCGAATCCGGAAAAAACCTCGATGCTCGGGGAATGCTTGCATATACCACCGCGCGTAGTATGGCCGGTGATTGTTATTCACTTTAAACGTCGATTTGCCATCGACATCGGCCTCATCGGTTTCCCACCGGATACGCTCAAAAATGGCATAGGCCGAATAATTGTTGAAACCTCGAGAGGTCATTTCGCGGGTGAACTTAACAAACAAAATCCACACGTTCGGATTTTCCTGGTGGAACTTCAAAGCCGATTCCTCGAGTTCATCCTTGCGGGTTTTTACGCGGGTGAATAAATCCATATCAATCACCCCGCGATCAACGGCACAAAAACAAAGAGGCCGATGCCGAGAATGAACAGGCAGATCGCGCCAATGATGTCGCCGATGATGCCAAGGCTATTTTCCATATCGCGCATCAGAGCGCGGAGTTTGTTAAGGTGCGTCATTATTCTATCCCCCAATATTCAGAAGCCTTTTCATCCATAAACGCATGGCCACAGGCAATGAACGTTGACTTATACCAGTCGCGGAAGTTTTCGCCCTCATCCTTAACATCGTCAAAGTAAGCGCGAAGAACATCTAAATCGTGGCCGGTGATCTCTATGGTTTGCTCAATCTTGATTTTCATAGAAATGTCACCTCTATGCTGATGTCAATGCAACCATCACCGGAGATGGTTCCGATGGAATCTTGCGGATTATATTCAACATTATCTTGCGCCAGTTGCTTAATTACTGCGTTCGCAATTTCACCCGCAAGCTGTCTATCCATCATGCCAATGGTGTACTTGAACTTGCATTCTTGGCCGAGGTATTGGTTTTCATTTTCCATTTTATTCAATCCTTATTCAGTTGGTTCGTGCCGCTAGAATATAGACCCCGAATATATTTGCAAGAGGTTTCGGAAATATTTTATTGATCTTAGATATATTTTTGTTAATTTAGGCTCGAGCAGCAAAGAGGAAAAACATGGCTTACACAAATTTTATGATGGTGATCCGCGAGGATGTGCATGATGCCTTGCATCACCTAAAGAAAAGCACTCGGGTGCCAATGGCAGTTCATGCCGAGCAATTCATCATCGATGGCTTGAAAAAATACGGCATCAAGGTTCCGGATTATCAACCCGATCCAATCGATCAGGATCGTTCCAATGGTTAATGTAAAACAAAAAGGCGCAGGGTTTGAGCGAGATGTCGCAAACCACCTCGAGGATTTGCTCGGAATCAAGTTCTCGAGAAACCCATTCGAGCAGCAACGCCAGGCAAACCAACCCGATCTCATTGCCGATGATCCGGATTTCCCATTCTCGATCGAATGCAAGAGATACAAAGGCGGCGAGTTTATGAAAGCCTGGTGGACGCAATCGGACAATGCCGCTCGAGCCTCAAATAAGTTGCCTTGCGTGATTTATAAGTTCGATCGCAAACCGGTGATGGTGGCCGTTGATTGGAAAGCCATCGCAGCAATGACCGGAATCGGCCTCAATGATGATGGCCTCATTTTTATGAATCTCGAGTCATTCGCTTTTATGGCGCGGGAAATCATGGCGGGGAGATCAATCGGATGAGCGATCAATATAAAGGCGATCGATTCGTTTATTTCGATCTCGAGACAATTCCAAGCCAATCGCCGGAATATCTCAAGCGATGCCTCGGGAAAGTAAAACCGCCGGCATCGATCAAGAAACCGGAGTCGATCGAGAAATGGTACGCAGAGAGCGCAGAGGGAGCCGCACAGGAGCTTTTTGGCAAATCATCGTTCGATGGTGGCCGAGGGCATATTTGCACCATTGCATGGGCAAAAAACGATGATGAGGTGAAATGTTTTCACGCGGCAACCCTCGAGGATGAAAAGCCGTTGATCAGCGCGTTCTTTAACGATCTCGATAAATACCATTCGGAAACCCTGGTCGGTCACAATATCATCGGATTCGACATCGGATTCATTCGCAAACGCGCCATCGCGCTCGGGGTGCAATTACCAGGCGCATATAAATTGCCGCGTGATCCGAAACCTTGGGATAAAAAAATTCATGACACGATGATTATGTGGGCCGGATCAGGAAAAACGATCTCGATGGATGATCTTTGTGATATTTTCGGCATTGCCGGAAAAGATGATTTCGATGGCTCAATGGTGGCCGATGCATGGGCCAACGGTGAACACGCAAAAATCGCAGAATATTGTCAACAAGATGTCGCTCGAACTCGAGAGATACACAAAAGATTTCTCGCGGTTGGGTGGTGATATGAAATTGACGAGAGAAATATACGAATTGCATTATCGGAAAAAATGGTTGGAACAGAGGCAAAGAGAGAAAAAGAAAAGATTCGATGATTCGATCGATGAATCAATCAACGCAAAAGATATTTCGCCAATGAGCAAAAGAGCCGCGCAAATCAATGAAATGATGAAAGCGGGGATGAAGCAAAGAGAAATCGCAAAGGCGCTCAATGTATCGCCTCGAAATATTAGCGATATGAAAAGCCGCCACAATTTGCCGAGATAAGAAAAAACCCCGAAGCCAAAAGCCTCGGGGCAATTTAAAGCCGCTCGAGAACCATAAAAAACGAATGATGAATCCGCGCATGTTTTTGCGTCTTTTTGCGTTCGTTTTCCTTTTGCGGAATCGGCATTCTATTCTTTGCCGATAGAACGAACAAATCTTTCAACCGAAACATTCCACCCATCCATTGCGTGATGTTGATGTGGGTGGGATGATGCCGATGGTTGTGAATTATATCTTGGCATTTAATGACCATAATTCCGCGTTTTCTTAAAACACGATAAGCCTCGACGATCGTTTTAGTGTAATGATCTTGCAATTCATCATATCGCCAATATCCGCCGAATCTTTTTGCCATGATCGAATTGTGATCTCGGGCAGCTTTCACATAGGTTAAAAATGGCGGATCAAAAACCATCGAAAAGATCGAGGCATCATCCAAAGGCAAGTGATCACTCGAGGCTTTCACAACGTCTTGACGTTGGGGGTCGATGTCGAATTTCAAGGCCGGTTCATTTATGTTTTTGTAAAACATCCCATTCCCAAAAGTGACATCGGCATCAAAACGATCGATGCCACATAATTCCATTATGTTGAGAATGATTTCGGTTTGGTCGGTATTATGTGATTTTATCATTATTCAATCCTTATTCATTTGGCCGAGGCTCGAAAGCCTCGACCGTTTTTGACCAACTAAAGCCGCCGAAAGCCGGTCAAAAATTATGGTTTCGGTTTCGGGCGAACGAATGATGAAATCTTGTCGGTTTCATAACAGGTTGCCCGCGTGTCCGAATAATTTTCATATATAGGTTCATAAATCCATTCGACCGAGGCTCGGCAAGCCTCGAGCGATGGAAAGATGATTTTCGATTCGAACAATTCATCATCCGAATTGCCATAAATCAAAACCAAGATTGTCCAGAAACTAGCCATTAAAAGGGAATTTCATCATCCAGATCGGCGGATGGTGGCGGTGGTGGTGGCGGTGCTTGGAAACTCTTGGCCGATGGCATTGGATCAGGATGAACCGACATCGGAGCCATTGAATCGGTAAACCGTTTCAATCCGGTTTCGATCCGCTCTTTCATCCGCTCGGAAAGCAACTCGAAAGAATTATTGTCCTCGGGAAGCGAGTTTATATAGAGCAACTCACCGGCAGGGGCCAAAGCCTGTTGACCTCGACCGAGCGGCATCATCGCGCCAATGTTGGCATATTTGCCATCCTCAGAATGAACCACCGAGATTTGAAGCGGCTTTCCAAGAACGGTTTTAAGATCGAAACCTTGCAATTCCTCGCCGGTAAATGCGCGGCCACGCCATGCCTCGAGGTCTTTCCGGAGCCTCGCTTTGGTGTTTAAAGACACGGTATAATTTTGCATCATAAGAAACGGGCGATCATCCGCCATGTTCTCATCAATCTCAAAGGCGAGGTGAATTTGATGCTTCACGCCATAATTCGTTTCTTGCAAACCCATATTCAAAAGACGGGTGCAAACGGCTCGATACACCCCAACAGGGGCCAATTCATATTCACCGGATGTTTCTGCTACTAACATTTGTATTCCTTTCATATTCACACACAATATATAGAAAATATATCGCTCGCCTATATTGGGGCTTGATTTTGGTGGTGTCAAGCGGCAAAGATGGGCGAAAAACAGGATTCCAAAATGAGCAAAACATTCATCACCGGTTTCGGTGCCTATGATACAAAGACCGGCACCGCCGAGAATTATCGGGAAATCACATTCCTCGATGTGGTTAAAATGGCAGAAACGCCATCGAGCAAACCAAAAGAAAAAGCGCAGTGGGCGATTTTCTCAACGCACAATCACCCCGAGGCTCGATCGCATGATCAACAGCGCGAACACGGTCAATTCCTCACACTGGCCGGAGACATCGACACCGGCAACCCAAACAAACGCCAAGTGATCGAGGCCATCGAAAACACTTGCGGCCAATGTTCGATGATCATTTATTCAACATCCGGATCAAGCGAGGAAAACAAAAAATGGCGTTTTCTGTTGCCGGTCAACAAACCGATTTCCGGCGCTCAATATGCCAACCACCAAAAAGCCTTATTTGATCTATTGGCCGAGCAAGGCATCGAATGCGATCGCGCTCTCACTCGACCAGGCCAACCGATCTATTTGCCGAATGTTCCAATGGACAAACGCAACGCGGCGGCAATCCCACATTTCTATGAATACGAAATCATTCGCCGATCGGTCTTTAAGCTCGAGGGTTCAAAAATCAGCGAACGCGAATACCAAAACCAAGCCGCCGACATCGAGGCGCAAGCAATGGCCCTCAAAGCCGCTCAGAGGCGCACAGAGGCGCGGAGAGAGCGGTTCGGCGATAATGATGAACAAAGTGTGGTTGACGCGTTCAATGAGCGTCACGCCATCGAAGATTTGTTGATCAAATATGGGTATGATCGGCTTGGTGCCACCGATTCATTTCGATCGAAATATCAATCAAGCGGATCATACGCCACAAAATCATTCGGCGAATATTGGGTTTCCCTATCGGCATCCGATGCGACCAATGGCCTCGGGCGAGAAAAGGATGGTTATTGCGCCGGAGATGCGTTCGATCTTTTCGCTCATTATGAACACACCGGAGATTTTACCGATGCCGTTCGTAAATACGGCGCAGAAATCAATCCAAGCAATCCAACCGCCGCTCAAGTTTTAAAACCAATT
>Ga0098051_1001095_pt1 | contig 10086 bp, 10 predicted proteins | sample 14BtaG_FD_77069 | JGI IMG/M metagenome (GOLD analysis project Ga0098051, IMG submission 77069) | Marine viral communities from the Subarctic Pacific Ocean - 14B_ETSP_OMZ_AT15311_CsCl metaG | ecosystem: Environmental > Aquatic > Marine > Oceanic | place: Pacific Ocean | collected 2015-01-18 | reverse complement strand
TCCGTTATGTTTAAAGCTATTAGGAAGTTTTTAAATGGACGTATTGAATTAGTCTTGTAGTCTGTAGGCCACCCTGTTAAATCTAACATCTTAGAAGTAGCAGTGTCATAGAACTGAGGAGCGTCTGTGTTGTTGTTCATTATAACAACACCATTAAATATATTACCTGTCCAACCTTTCTTAAATGTACCTGTGTAAGCTCCAGCAGTACGTGTTATGTCTGTTTGAGTTGTACCTTCTGTACGATAGATGGAAGTCTCATCTGCGTAATACCAGTAGACAGGACTACCTACCTCTAAAGGCATAGCAAACAAAGGTTGTATGTCTAAGTTAGGGAACACTTGACTATACCCTAACGACCTATTAGTACGGAAGTTAGAGAAGTTGACATCTATACCACCTGTCCACTTATCGTTAGGCAGCTCATAAGGAGAGAGGTCTTTGTTAATTCCTCTAGGTCTAGTGATTTCTAATCTTTTAAAAGGCATTAGTTATTCCTATAATTAAGAGTTACGCCCTACTACAAGCCAGTAAAAGGTGTGATTAGAGCCTCCCCCACTAACGTAAGCCCTAAAGCTATTATCAGTCAGAGATGCTACAGCCCATGTTTTAACCGTTGAAGTACTAGATCCTCTATCCGTAACTAGGACAATTTCTGCGTTCTGTATAGAGCTATCAAATGACACATCTTCATAACCACTAGAATTGCTAGTGCCTGTCCCCCAATTAAGTATGAAACCTCCAGCAGAAGTCCAGATATTGTTAGTGAAGTTGCTTGTATCGTAAGGAGCTTTATCTGAATTGAGTGCGTTTATCTGTGTTTGTATGGCAGATGTTACACCATCTACATAATTTAACTCAGTAGTACTAGATGTTAGACCATCAAGCTTGTTAAACTCTGTAGTAGTTACACCAGTAGCTCTTAAGTCCTTAGCATAGTTTAAATCTGTAGCTGTTCCAGTAAATCCATCTAGTTTGTTAAGCTCTGCTGCCGTAGCATCTATAGCCTCAGTACCTAGATTTGGAAACTGATTCTTTAGGACAGCTTTAATCATACGAATATGATTGTCCCCTTGGTTCTTAGCATCAGTACCATCAGGGTTAGTGTCTACTAACTGATCTATATAACTTGCATTCTCTAATCCCATTACTCGTCCCCTATAGACTAACTGCTAGTGGGCTTCCCGACCACATAGCTTTATTCTCAACATTCTGTGCTTCATCTAAAGCACCTCTAAACTTAGCTTCGTAAGTACCAGCATCACTGTCATCACGTATATACAGGAACAATTCTGCTAAAGCCCCATATACTAAAATCTCTGTATGGTCTGTCACTAAGAAGTTAGTATCTGTGTCTACTGATAAATCATCCAACTTATACCAATAGTATAGAGAAGCTTCAGTAACAGATTGCTCTACTGGAGCAAACAAGAACTCTGTACCCTTACGAGAGAAGTAGCAAGAGGTTCCTGTGAAGTCTTTTAATCCATCAATATAATTAATGTCCTTACGTTCTAAAGCTCTAGTTCTACCATTAGTAGAAATAGTCATCTCTTTAGCTTCTACGTAGTCTGTAGGCACTGTAGCAGCACCATCAGTTATTGTCAGTGTTGTAATCTTCTCTAAGTCTGGAAGACGTAGAATACGGTTAGCTCTATCTTGAGCTGTGTTAATAAAGCTATCAATCAAGTCATTACTAATGTCAGTACGGTTAGCCCAACTAATAACCCTTGTTCTCAGCTCTCCTAAATTAGTTACAGCCATTATATCTGTCCTAAGTCAGTTCGTAGTAGTTGGTATTCAGGGTCACGAAGTCTAGCAAACATCTTCACCTTAACTTCAGGATCATAGAGGAATTGCTCATAGGTTACTCCCCACTCTTTACACCAAGCGTTAACTACATTTAAAGGAATGGAAGCCACCTTACGTCCAAAGGTGTCTGTGTTCTTTCTGTTTACGTTATTGTCTGCTTCAAACTTATTCTGTTTAAGAATCTCACTTACATCTTGAGTAGTACCTAAACTAAGAGTACCATCTGAGTTCTTAACTATGTGTGTCTTTACATCACTCATTTATAAATCCTTAAAGAGAATAGCCTCCCCGAAGGGAGGCATTAGTTTTAGCTTAAGTCGAAGATGCCGCCGTTAGCTGCTTCTTGCTTAGAGCATAGAGTGTACTCACATAACATTTGCTTGCGAACACTGTCACCAGTTTTAGCTAAGTCATGGGTCATGTAAGAACGGTAGTAGTCAATTGACCACATATCAGGCTCAAACAAGAATACGTCAGATTGACGCATGAAACGGTTAGGTACAACCGATAGCGTACCGTAGTCACCTTCGTATATATCAACAGCGTTAACAATTTTCTTGTCGTCTACATTTTTATACTTAGTAGCATTACCAGTGAAATCAGTGATTGCACGTTTCTGTGTAGAGTTACACATAATCACAGAAGGATTACCACCACTAACCCAAGTTTTGTCAATAACGTCAGTAAGCATAGACTCAAGGAAAGCGCGAGGAGTACCATCAGTACGAGCATCTGTGCCGTTACCAGCAGGATCAACACCGTCACCAGCTTTGTTTACGTTAGTTTTAATCCAAGACAACACTGAACCAAGTTCACGGGCTGTACCAGAACTACCAGCAGCACGACCTTTGTTAGTACCTACTACAGTTACTTCTTGGTCACGTTTAAGTTCCAAACCAGCTTTAGCTATTTGGTATGCCATTTCCTGACCACGGCCAGCATTGTCTGCTGCTTCGTCTGAACCTGTAACCTGAATGGTTTTCTCAGCAATCTGAGTGTAGTTACCTACACGTACAGTAGGAGTACGAGCTTCGTTAGAAGCGTCATCACCTTCAACTGCTTTGTTGTCTGTAGCTGCTTCTAAGCTATCTACTTGCCATTCATGGAAAGTACCTTTAGAAGTACCTTGACTAGCCATAGTTTGGAAAGGGGTTTCGGTTGGAGAGATGTTGGTGATGATGTCCATAAGGTCTTCACGAATACCAACGCTGTCATAAGTTTCAAAAGTATTTGTTGGAACTGCCATAATAATTTACCTATTTGTTAAGGGCTTGTAGGATCAAATCTGCTGCATCCCCTACCTTGCCTGATCGTTTAAGAGTTTCACGTTTTTGTTTAGTTGCTTGTGCTTTCACTGCACTAGCTGATCGTTTAGCTTTACTGCGTACAACAGGCTTAGATTTAGTGGGGCTACGCTTCTTAGCTATAGCTCCTTTCTTCTCTTGTAGCTTGTCGTATTGCATAGCTTTGTTAAGCACAATAATATCAGCAGCATCTCGTATATTAGAAATCACTTCAGGAGCATAGCCTATAGATTGTGCGTAAGATGCAATCTCAGTTTTAAGTGCTGGCCCTTTCTCACTGTCTCCCCATTCAGGTAGACTCTGAGCTAACACGTTACCTTGCTCTACTAAGTATTGTTGCATACGTTCATTGTCTAGTTGCTGCTGTTGTGTTTGTGCAGCTTCCCACGCTAATCGTTTACTCTCAATACCTTTAGCAATCTCTTGTACTTCTAACTGCTGTGTCACGTAGCCTACAGGATCTTCCTCTTTGTCGATAGCTTCTAATTTAACTTGCGCTTTTTGAAGCTGTTGTGATTCTTCTTGAGCTAACCTTTTGTTAATCTCAACATATTTATCACGTTCTACTTGGAGTTGTTTCTCTGTTTCAAGAATCTGAGATTCTTTTTCTAGCAACGCTGTATTCTTTTTCGTGTAATTTTGCTCTAGTTGATAACCCTTAATAAGTTCTTCTTGGTTAACCTCGTACTCTTCACCATCCACTTTGACTGTATAAAATACCTCATCTGGTACTTCGCTGTCGGTGGTAGCTACTTCGTCCTCAGTATCAACAGTGTCCTCATCAGTGTCTTCATCCTCGTCAGAATCCCCCACTACTTCATCTACTTCTCCACTAACTTCCTCTTCCTGTACTTCGTCAGTGACCTCAAGAGTTTCCTCTTCAGGGTTTGTTTGCAGTTCAGCCTCTTCTGTCACTTGCTCTGGTTGAGGGTTAAGAAGTTGTTGTGCTGCATAGCTTACGCTGTTTTCATTGTGAACGCCCATTGGGTAGTTCTCCTTTAGTTGTTAATAATTTATTTAAACCAACCTGCTTTAGCTTTTAGTTGTGCTTCATAAGCATCGTTGCTCACATAACCGTTAATGTTGTTCACAACTTGTTTAATGATTTGCTGATGTTTCCACAGCTCCTCTCTACGGTCTTGGTTATTCTCATTAGCCCATTGCTCTACAATAAACTTAGTGTAATCAGAGATGGCTGTAGTGAAAGCTTCGTTCTTTAGTAACTCATCTGCTTCATTACCTAGTACACTCATTTACCATCTCCTATGCCTACAGCTCTACCTTGTGTAGCTTCTAATCCTAACTCTGCTGCATCAACCTTCTTCTTCCAATCAAACTCAGCAACGTCTAGTTGTAACTGGCCTTCTTTAATCTGATTAGCTTTAGCATCGTTCTGTGCTTCAGACTGTGCTTTCTGTGCATTAGTTTGAGCATTAACCATCTCAGCACTAGGTTGGGGTTGTGGAGGTTGTATAGTTGTAGGGTCGGTGATAAACAAGTCAGCGTTCTTATATCCACTGTTAGTAATCATCTCTACTGCTAAGTTGTACACGTTCTCAGGTTGGATCATATATCCATACTCTGTACTACCAATAGCTTGTAGCGTATTGCGTATATTGTTCAAGTGGTATAGCTGTTGGTCTTTATTACCATTACCAATACCAACTGTAACACGCATATCATAACGATCAAACCAATCGAAAGGACGTACCTGTACAAAACGACCACGTAAACGAACAATGTCTTCTTCTACTTGGTGAGTTCGTACCAGCTTATACATTTCCCAAAACAGTTCTTTTACACCTGTCTCAGCAAACACGCGAGCTATCAATAGTATCTTTTGTTGTGCAGCGCTCATCACCTGATTAACTGCTGTGGCTGCTGTGTTAGAGGTTAGAGCGTTAGCATCCAACCCTTGAGTCATACGACTAACACCAACACGATTCTCACGCTCCACTTCCATTTGATTCAATAGGGGGAATGTGGCAGCACTAAGCTGTGGAGTTTGTAATTGCTGTACAGCTCCCTGAGCTTTAGTACGAACAACACCACCAATCTTATTATCAATTAAGTCTTGTAGATTAACCTGACCTTCTACTGCCGTGTATCGTCCAGCGTTAGACAGTGCTAGGTTGTCTAAGGTTTGACGGAATAGTTGGCTTCTAATCTCTTGGATGTCATCTACTAAGTCTGCCACTGAAACACCAGTGAACTTGTGAGGCATCATAATAGGAGATAGGTTTATGAATGGTACACTCTCTACCACTTCCCAATCTAAGACTGTGTGATTAACTTGTATTACGTGGTAGGTGCGTACCGTTTCTGTCTCTTTGTCAAACAGTTTAATGTAAGCATCTACTAACTTAACTTCCTTCTCCATAGGAGAGGCAGCATTACGAGTAAGCTCTTCTTCTCGTGGATCTTGGAATCTAGCATTAGGAACAACGCTGTCATCTACACGTTCTTCTGTACCACCAAGAGACATGACTACATCTTCATCATATCCCATTTCAATCAGTTCGCCTAACGTAATATCAGGCTTATGTGCTACGAAGTCTGCATCTTTAATAGACACAGATCGTTGCTTAATAACAAAATCTTCAGAGGGAATCAGCTCTACTGTAGGTTTACCTTTAGTAACTGTACGGCTAACCTTAACATCAAAGGTTCCATCCTCGTTCTCTTCCTGCTCCTCAATATCAATACCATCTTCTAACTCAATGGTGTCAACTTCTTCTTGACTAACACCACGGAATGTGTGTAGCTGTAGCCTATCTTCATCACACCAGCCAACTTTAACTAAACCGTTCTTCATTAATAGTGCATCTTTAAACCAATTATAGAATACACTAAAACCATCCATTCGTTTTTCAAAGATGTAGTTTAGATAATCTGTGGCCTGTTTAGCAGCTTCTAAATCATCTGCACCTTCTGGCTCAAACTCTACGAAGTTATCCCCTGATGTAAATATCTTCATCAGTTCTGGCATAATACCTTCGACTGTCTCTAAAGTATCTCGACTAACAACCTGACTAAACCCATCAACTTCATTACCGAAAGGTTTGCCATAGTAGTAGTCAAGGTTTTTAGCTTGTTCTACTGCTAAGTCACTGTCTGTATAGTTCTCAGCAGAGCTTAACTCTTGGCTTACTACGGATGCTAGGAATTCTTCATCAATGTTCTGCATTATACGCTCGAATAGTTACGGATAGGTAGGCTACCAGAGAAGCTATAGCCGTTATTGTTACCACTACCTGCTACAGCATAGCGTAAGCTCTGTGCTGCGTAGCGTGTGGCACTCATTATGTCATCTTTCATAGGTACTATCTTACCATCCTTACGATAATACCCTTGGTATTCTTGGAACCAATCATGTAAATGGCTAAATACTTTAAAGCGTCCTGTCTCCATACGCATTAACATAGCGTTAACCCCTGCCTCTACACTGAAATCACCTTTAGGGTTCTGTGCTGTAGGGGGATTGGTGAACCAGTTAGCTGTCATGTTCAAGCCTTGCTGTCTGTACTGATCTGCTAGGCTTACACCTGAACCTTTATCACTCTGTAGTCCATCTTTAGGCCATACAATAGGGATGTAATGAGGGCGTTCCTTGATGGCAGCAGCGTGAATGATTGCTGTCTCTTTACTTCTAGCGTAGGTATCGTAAACATACAAGGTGTCTGCTTCTCTATCGTAAGCAATCCACACAACTGCTGTAGGGTGATCCCAACCAAAGTCAATTGCGGCCACTCTAGGCCAGCTATCAGGTATATCAAACCCTTCAACCTCTAGCTTATCACTAGGGATAGGGAACACTAAACCACTACCTAAAACTGGAATACCCTTAGAACGCAATTCTCGCTCATGTGGAGGGTACTGAGCTAATAGCTGTTGCTTAGTTGCTTCATCTAAGTGAGGAGCATCGTCCCAACTAGCTTGTAATAAGAACTGCCCCTTCTGTATGTCATGCATAAACTGGTGAACTACAGGGGTGGCACCAGCTTCAGGGGTGAATGTCATTAATACACGACCATTAGTTGCTACGGTACGTGTAATACACTGTGTATATATGTTACTAGGAGGTTGCTCATCTAGCCATATCCAATCTACAGGACGACCATAGAACTTCTCTTCTCCCATCTCGTAAGACTTAAAGCCTATACGAGACATTCCGTTAGGCTCTCCCGTTTCAGGGTCGTGATGTTGTACCATCACTGAGTCATACGTATTACCAGTTGTCCCTCTCCGTCTTGTAGCACCACTGAGAGGACAGCATTCCTTAGGAACCATCCCTGATCCCCACATTTCTACGTCTTCCGCTAACCCAAACAACTCCGTTTGGCATATATCCCTAGTGGTGTCGTTAGATACACCAGCCGCCCATGCGTAGATAGGCTCCTTATACTTATGTCCAACCCACCAATCAGGATAGAGTCCTGTTAAATGACAAGCTGTAATGTATGCTCCTGCCGTGGAGTTGTGCGTTAGAATAAAGTCATTAGTCATATATAAACTATCTACTGCTTCTACAGTGATACATTGACTTTCTTCTTGATAAGGAAGTTTACTTATATTAACAAGTCTAATGTTTAACTTGTCTCCTAAATTCTCTCTTTCTTTTTTACGTGAAAGGTTAAACACTGAGACAGGAGATTTATACAAAACAACCTCCCAACTATTACCACTCTTTCTAGGTTTAAAGTTGAGAGAAGCATCTATACCTAACCCTCTGGCCAACTCTTGTACATCAAGAGCTAACTGTTTGCTCACAGAACCAAACAATCTCGCTCCTTTCTTAGAAGCGGTACCATCTGAATCCATTAAACCTCTAAGCAGTTCTAATCTTTTCTCAGGGGAAATTAAAAAGTATTCTCTCGGTACAAATTTAGAATAGCTTTTATGTCCGTAAACCCCTAGCTCTCGTAGTAAATCTGTTAATTGGTTGTAACAATACCCTTTACTGGTACGTTCTTTAGAGGAGAATCTGTACTGAATAGGAGCATACTCTTTTAACTCACAGTTATATTCAGAAGCGAGCTGTCTACAATACTGAGCTATCTCTTCATCCGCTGTTGTAATACCTACACTACAAGTTAGGCCACCGTCACCTAATAACAATCCTAATAAATAAGGATCAACCAATACATCTTCATCACTACCTTCCCATACAGGGCGAGAAGGGATTATAGCAGGCTTAAACTCCTCAACCATATCTTTTACAGATAAGGTTTCCCACTTACGATGCTTCTTGACTGCCCATAGATGTTCTTCCCCACAACGAACAGTGGCACCATCAGTGAAAGTTAATTCGTAAACATCCCTTACACCTTGAGGGTGTATATGTGTCACCTTGGTAGGTTTACCGTCTGAGCCTACAACGTAGTCTCCTACAGATATATCACCCATTTTAACCCACCCTGAAGGAGTTAGGACAGGCTCGCTGACGGGTTGCTCTTTACCTATCTGGTTGGCACACATAGCCAACATCTGCATGTTAGCTTCTGAGGAGTTAGAGAGCTTCTGTTGCCACTCATACGCCTCAAACCAACTAAGCTTATTGAAAACTCTACGGTCTTCTTTCTCTTTAATAAGCTCAACTAGCCTTGTCTTCTCCTCTTGGGAGAGAGTAGCAGTCATTACTTAGAAGCTTTAGCCTTAGCTTTAGGAGCAGCCTTCTTCACTTCCTTCGTAGCAATAACAGCATTCTGCTTGAGGATTAAGTCACGCAATACACGTATCTCACTCTTAGCCTTTTCAAAATTATCATAATTAAAAGGAAGTTTCTCTAAATCTACACCTTGCAATTCATCACTCATTGTCTATTCTCTCTCTAATGTAATTCTTTCTGTTCTTCAGCTTTATTATTAACTCTAGCTAATAGACGTTGTAGCTCATCATCTAAAGCTTTGTTATCAAGCTCGTCAACTTTCTTCTCTGTTGTTATAATCTCCATAGGACGATCATAACCAGCTCTATACAATACATCCTGTGCTGCTTTAAGCTTTACACTATCGTTCCTAGCATGTTCCATTAAGTCTACAATAGTATTCAAAGCAGCAGGTACGTGCCTACCTACACGTAAACCAATCATCTTCTCTACAAGCTTATGATTGTTACGGAGAGTGTTCATGGCACTACCTATACCACTCTCACTATACCCAGCATCCTTCCAAGATTGTATATGATTGCCTGTTTCTACATACAGCTCAATAAATCTAAGGAGCTTATCAGAAGCCTTCTCAAAGTCAGGCTCCTTCTTCATTAACATTATTCTATCTTTTGCCATTTATGTGTCCTATTATAACAGAAAGTTATAAGAAAGTCAAGGGAATTATTGGTTAAATACAACACGCTCATGGTCTGCATCGGGTGTCCATTCACCATCATAGGTGGAATATCTACCCCCATTCTCATCATAAGCCAGAACGTCTGTACCGCTTTGCTCATCAATAGGATAGCTCACGACATTACTAGCGTAAGTGATTAGATTGTTAGCTGGGTTGAATACGGGGATTAGGCCGTTAGTTGTAACCTTAGTAGATACTGAATTTATAATTATTGAATTGCCAATCTTACCAAAAGATTTGAAATCAATCTGTGGGTTATCTGTGGGGGATACAAATCTGTAAGTATAAGAGGAATCGGCAGATAATTGCAAAACCTGAGACGCACCCACTCGTAACCAAACCGACGCGCCGCCTGTTAAATACGCTCCCGTTTCAAACACCAGCTCGACAACATCCCCTTCCGATACAGCTACGTTAAGCTGACCGCCAGCGAAAGTAACATTGCTACCATTTGTAGAGGTAATTGTGGTAACACCGCTAGTAACGGTCACATCGGCATTAAACCTATAATCCCAACTACCGCCCCATAGCTCATTACCATACTCAGCAACATCCCCCGTCTGAGGCGCTATGGCTGTACCATCACCGTTGTCTATAACACTATCTTTAGTTAGATATTCGTA
>Ga0098051_1001089_pt1 | contig 10113 bp, 16 predicted proteins | sample 14BtaG_FD_77069 | JGI IMG/M metagenome (GOLD analysis project Ga0098051, IMG submission 77069) | Marine viral communities from the Subarctic Pacific Ocean - 14B_ETSP_OMZ_AT15311_CsCl metaG | ecosystem: Environmental > Aquatic > Marine > Oceanic | place: Pacific Ocean | collected 2015-01-18 | reverse complement strand
TGCTAGGCAAAGAGATGAGATATTTCAAAAGTATATTCAAAATCCTATTAATCAACTTTGGGAAGCCAGCCAATCTCGAAAAACACAGGAGGATCCAAGAATAAAACCACCTACGCCTTCTGTAAGAGAGTTTATTGAACAAGAAAGGCCTACGCCTTCTTTTACACCATTTGACCCAAGCGGATTACAATCAAGAATTGGTGACTTGGAAGGCAGACAAATGTTTGATCCATCTGGATTAAAGTCAAGAATTGATGCACTAGAAAACAGACAAATGCCAGCATTTACACCTACACCGTTTGACCCAAGCGGATTGCAAAGTCAAATAGATGCGTTACAAAATAGACAAATGCCATCTTATACGCCATTTGACCCTACAGGACTTCAGTCAAGATTAGGAACTTTAGAGAACAGACAAATGTTTGATCCAAGCGGTTTACAAAGTCAAATAGATGCGTTACAAAATAGGCAAATGCCAATGTTTGACCCAAGCGGATTGCAGTCAAGATTAAACGCTTTAGAAGGAAGGGTTCAAAAAACCGGGAATCTTAATATGACAGACATTGAAGCGTTGATTGAACAACGATTGTCTGATTCTTTGAGAAATATGAATCCTGTAAATCAAGGGAATCAAATCACATACGATCCAACTCTTATTAGCGAGATTCAAAAAGATCTTCCGCCTCCCATAAAAGAATATAACGATAGATTGTTTATAGGTCAAGGCGGTCCATACGACATTTAAAAAAAAGTGGACGGATTAAGATTAGCAGAGTATATTCTAAAAGAATTGCGAAACAGACAAGACCAGATTTCTGATCATCTGTCTAGCGGTTCAATAAAAACGATGGAAGATTATCGTTTTCTTATTGGAGAGTTGACGGCACTTCGCTCCTTTGAGGATGATGTAAAAGAAGTGTTGCAAAAAACAACTGGAGACAGTTTTGATGAGTGACTTAGCAGTCCCCCAACACATAGAAGCCGAACGCAAGGCTCAAAAAGAAGCGCAGAAAATAGAGGAAAGCAAAACAAACGGTGAAGCATCTATTCAAGATGCCTACATCGAACCTCAAGAAAGAGTCCTTGACCCCTCCCTTATTGACAGCTCACTACTAGAACGAATGCCCGATCCAACGGGTTGGCGTTTATTGGTGTTGCCATACAAAGGAAAAGGCGTCACAGAAGGAGGCATTGTTTTACCCGATACGCTTGTAGATAGAGAAGCTTTAGCAACCGTGGTGGCTTATGTGTTAAAAGTCGGTCCGTTGGCATACAAAGACTCTAACAAATTTGGCGGAGAACCTTGGTGCACATTAAAGGACTGGGTTTTGATTGGCCGATATGCAGGCGCTCGATTCAGACTAGACGATGGCGGAGAAGTTAGAATCATTAACGACGACGAAGTCATTGGAACCATTTTAGATCCTGACGACATCCAGAGCCTATAATCGGAGCAAGACATGGCAGAACAATTACCAGAAATTACTGATGAAAAAATTGAAAAGGCTGCATTGCCAAAAGGCAAAAGAGCCAATGAAGAAGTATTAGAAGAATCAACTTTTATTGAACTCGAAGGAAAAGACTTAGAAGGGCTTTCGTCCATAGAAGAAGAAACGGTTCAAGAAGATTTTAAAACAAGTCCTCATGTTGAAAAACAAGCAGAGAGCATAGAAAACGAAGCTGAAAAAAGAGCTAAGTTGGCACAAAACAGAATTGATAAAGCCGTTAAACAGGCCAAAGATTATCAACGCCGAGAACTTCAGGCGCTTCAATATGCCAAACAAATTGCTGAAGAAAACAAAAAACTTAAAAATGAACAAGCACAAATATCTCAAAGTTATGGCGCTGAATTTGGCGCAAGAGTTGAATCTCAACTAGAAGCTTCTAAAATTGCTTTGCAAAAAGCAATGGAGGAAGGCGAAGCTGAAAAGATAGCAGAGGCTCAATCAATATTGGCTACGGCTTCTGCCGATAAAGTGGCTTATGATCAGTATCAAAAACAACTCGAAACATACAATCGAGAAATGGAACAATACAATGCAGAGCAACAAGCGTATATTCAAGAACAAAGAATAAGTGCACAACAGCAGAACCAAAATGCTTCTCAACCTGTTTATCAACAGCCTTCACAAAAAGCACAAAGTTGGGCTAATGATAATACTTGGTTTGGGCAAGACCCAGTTATGACCAATGTTGCAATTGCTGTTCACGAACAATTGGCACAAGAAGGATTTGACACAGAGTCAGAGGACTATTACTCTGAGATTAATAAACGAATGAGGCAAGAATTGCCTAACAAGTTTCAAGATAACGTGGAAGCTGACGGAAAACCCGTCCAAACCGTCGCTTCACCATCACGCAGTAACTCAAATGGGCGCAGGAAAAATCGTAATCAGGTAGAGTTGACACCTAGCGAGCAGCAGTTAGCTAAACGTCTAGGAGTTTCTTTCAAAGATTATGCAGTTCACAAAGCGAGGTTAGATAACTCATGAATGATAAAGTTGAAATCGAAGAAAACGTTGAAATTGACAGAACTTCTCGAAGTTCAGAAACACGCGAGACTCAAGAGGCTAGACGCCCTTGGGAACCGCCATCTCTTTTGAAAACCCCGGAGCCTCCTCCAGGAATGCGATACCGTTGGGTTCGTACCGATGTAAGAGGCCAGGAAGATCGAAAGAATGTCATGCAACGATTTAGAGAAGGATGGGAGCCTGTCAAGCCGGAAGAAATTCCAGAATTTGATGTGCCAACCATTGATCACGGCAAACACGCAGGTGTTGTTGGGATTGGTGGACTCATGCTTTGTAAGATTGATGATTCAATTGCCGAAGAAAGAAATCGGTACTTTGAACAAAAAACAACCAATCAAATGAATGCAGTTGATAATGACCTTATGCGTGAAGAACATCCTGCAATGCCAATTACAAACAATCGGCAATCCAGGGTTACTTTTGGTGGTAACTCTAAGAAGTAATGAAATATAATTACCTTTTAGAGCTACTGAATTTTAATCTCGTGATCGGAGAAGTTAATTATGGCAAATAAAGACGCCGCATTTGGTTTGCGTCCAGCCAAGCATGTTAGCGGTTCACCGTTCAACGGAGGTCAATCTAGATATAGGATTACGACAAGTGCGACAGCTTATACTACGAAGATTTACATGGGTGACATTGTGACTCAAGGGACAGGTGGTACGATTACTCGTATCGCTCGTGCTGATGGTGGAGGCGCTACAAGCGACATCATCATTGGTGTGTTCAATGGTTGTTACTACACAGACCCCACTACAAGTAAACCAACGTGGAGTAATTACTGGCCAGGCAATGCTGCAACTGATGCAGTTGGTTTTATCATTGACGACCCTTACGTCGTTTATGAAGTACAAGCCGATGCCGCTATGCCAGTAGCGGATCTTTGGGGTAATTTCGACATTGTGGATCAATCCACAGTCGGATCAACCCAAAGTGGTCGTTCTAATGTTGAGCTTGATGTGACAACTGGTGCTACTACAGCAACGTTGCCACTAAAAGCAATCGGTATATCTACAGACCCTCAGAATTCCGACGTCGGAAGTGCAAACACCAATGTGCTTTGTTTAATACAGAACCATCTGTATAGACAGGCTCAAGTTGGTCTAGCATAAAGGAGATATAACTAATGGCTATTTCAAGAGCACAGCTCACTAAAGAACTAGAACCTGGTTTAAATGCTCTTTTCGGCATGGAATATTCTCGTTATGAGAATGAACACGAGGAAATTTTTGAAGCTGAAAACTCAGACAGAGCTTTTGAAGAAGAAGTTCTTATTTCAGGTTTCGGAAATGCCCCCGTGAAGCGTGAGGGAGATGGTGTTGAGTTTGACACAGCCTATGAAGGCTTTACTGCTCGTTACACCCATGAAACTATTGCACTTGCATTTGCATTAACAGAAGAAGCTGTAGAGGATAACCTCTATGACAGACTTGGTGCTCGTTATACTAAAGCATTAGCTAGAAGTATGGCACACACTAAGCAAGTCAAAGCTGCTAATGTTTTAAACAATGCATTTAGCTCTAGTTACACGGGTGGAGATGGAGTATCACTGGTAAACAGTGCACATACTCTTGCGGGTGGAGGAACTTACTCAAACACACCTAGTACCCAAGTTGACTTGAACGAAACGTCACTTGAAGATGCGTTAATTACTATTTCAACTTTTGTTGATGATCGTAACTTAACACTAGCACTTCAGGGGATGAAGCTAATTGTGCCGCCACAACTTCAATTCGTAGCAGATCGCTTGCTCGAAACTCCAGGCCGTGTTGGAACAGCTGACAACGATATTAATGCAATCAAAAATATGGGAATGATTCCTGAAGGCTATGCCGTCAATCATTTCCTAACTGATACTGATGCATTTTTTATCTTGACTGACTGCCCAGACGGAATGAAGCATTTCGTGCGAACGCCTATAAGCACAAACATGGAAGGTGATTTTGACACCGGAAATGTTCGCTTTAAGGCTAGAGAGCGATACAGCTTCGGTTGGAGCAACCCTCGTGGCATTTATGGCTCACAAGGCGCTTAACCAGTGAAATGGAACCTCGCCGGGGGTTTCTTACTCAACCCGGCACACTTTTCTAGGGTAAACTTGTCCTACAGACTGACCTAGCAGACAATGCCAAGACGGTAGGACTTATTAAGGAGACTTAATTATGGCAAAATCAACCTTTTCAGGACCAGTTCAATCATTGGCTGGTTTTATTTCGGCAGGAAACGCTAACGTAGTTAGCCTAACTGCTGACACAACAATTACAGTTGCAGCGCATGCTGGTAAAGTATTAATAACAAATGACGCAGACGGTAAATTTACTTTGCCTTCTATTGTCGCAACCGCTCCTGGTGCGGACGATGATCCAAATCAGTTAAATAATTTAGGTGCTACATTTACATTTGTTGTTGTTACAGCCGCAACAGATATGGACATACTAACCGATGGAACAGATAAGTTCGTTGGCGGTCTATATACTGGTGTAGATGATGCAACAGGTAAAACTTTTATTTCTGGCGCAAGCAATGATGTCATTACTATGAATGGAAGCACTAAAGGCGGACTAGCTGGTAGTATTGTAAAATGTACTGCAATGGCTTCTGCTAAGTATGCTGTCGAAGGCATTATTCTTGGATCAGGAACAATAGTTACTCCATTCGCTGACGCATAAGGAGGTGACGCATGGCTAATACAGTCACAGGTCCCACTAATCAGTTTGATGGAGAAAAAACACTTATTGTTTATGCTTCAGTCTTATCAGATGGAAGTGCAAGCAGCACAACATTAGTTGATGTTTCTGCATTAAATGCTGCTCCAGATGGAACCGCTTGTTCTACTGTTACCTTAAAAAAGATTTGGTATACAGTTAGCGGCGCTCCTGATGCACCCGCTTCTTTAGATTGGGATGCAAGCACCGATGTTACTTTTCTGACATTGTCTTATGACAATTCGTTTGATTTTAGTGGCTTTGGCGGTTTAACAAATACAGCAGCATCTGGTTATTCTGGTGATGTACTTTTTGTTATCCCATCGACATCTGATGCCGGGAATGAATACACCGTTTGGTGTGAGTTCACTAAGAACTACTAAGAAGAATGGCTACTTCTGGATCAAGAGATTTTCAGCCTAATGTTGCTGAATGGATCGAAGAAGCCTACGAACGATGTGGGCTGGAAATGCGTACTGCTTATGACGCAAGAACAGCTCGCCGTTCGTTAAATATTCTTTTTGCAGACTGGGCAAACAGAGGACTAAACCAGTGGACAATCAATAATGTCAGTCAGACATTAACCGAAGGCACTGAGTCTTACAGTTTAAACAATTATGTTGCAGATGTTCTTGATGTGGTTTTAAGAAGAACCGAAAGCGGAGTAACCACTGATTATCAAATGAATCAGATAGGTCGATCTGAATATTGGAACATTCCAAACAAAGCAAACAAAGCGAGGCCTACTCAGTATTTTATAGATAAACAAGAGACTCCGAAAATATATCTTTGGCCAGCGCCAGAGAATAGTTCTGATATTATTAAAATGAATCAAATTTTAAGAATTGAAGATGCAGATGCTTCAGTAAATGATGTCCAAGTTCCATTTCGGTTTTATCCATGTTTGGTTGCTGGGCTTGCATATTACATATCTCAAAAAAGAGCGCCAGAAAGAATGGAAGCACTAAAAGCAATGTACGAAGATGAATTTGCCAGGGCATTGGCTCAAGATGAAAGTCGTGCATCGTTGATGGTTAAACCAAACATGCGTTCTTATGGATACTAAAAATGTCTTATGCTTCAGGCAAATACGCATACGGAATTTGTGACCGATGTGGTTTTAAATATCCTTTAGGTGAATTACATAAGGAATGGAACAATTTAAAAACATGCCCTGAATGTTTTGAACCCAAAAGCCCACAATTAGATCCATTACCTCATGTAGCTGATCCACAAGCTTTATATGATCCAAGGCCTGATACAGTTACAGATACTGCTGCGCTTGGAGTAATCACAACAAATACAATTTCAGAGTTTGACTCTAAAGGAGTTTATTTAGGGACTGGAGGAATGACCACTACTGATGATCCTATTGGTACTGAGTTTGAGGGTCTTGAAGCGACTGGAGAAATTGGTACTATAACAGCAGGAGGCTCATAATGGCTTTTACTTATGCAACATTAAAAACAGCTGTCCAGGATTACATGGAAAATGACGAAACGACATTTACAAATAACCTGGATAATTTTATAAAAGTGACCGAAGAAGACATTTTAAAGAATGTTGAACTGAACTATTTTAGAAAAAATGTTACAGGAACAGCCGCTTCTGGAAACGCTTATTTGTCAATGCCCACAGATTTTTTAGCGCCGTTTAGCCTAGCGGTAATTAACTCCAGTGTTTACACTTATCTATTATTAAAACATCCGTCTTTTATTAGAGATTACACTCCCAATGCATCAACCACAGGTGAGCCTGTATATTACGGAGAATTTGATAATGATTCATTTATTTTAGCGCCAACGCCCGATGCAAATTATACATTTGAATTGCATTACTTTTATAGACCTACTTCTTTAACGGCGGGGGCTTCAGATGGAACCACTTATTTATCAACCAATGCACCCAATGTTTTATTGTCAGGATCTTTGTTGCAGGCCGCTTTGTTTATGAAATTAGATCAAACAGAAATTGGGACCTACAAACAAAACTATGACAAAGAAATGATGCAGTTTAAAATATGGGCAGAGGGAAAGAACACCAAAGAGGAAATGAGATATGACAAGACCAGGGCGGTTCGATGATTAAAGACTTGAAGGGAAAGAATATTGCAATTGTAGCAATGGGAAAAAGCCAACTTGATTATCACATGTCTATTAGTCACAGCAAGGAATACGACGAGGTCTGGGCGATTAATTCCATGTGCGCGGTTGTTAAGTGTGATCGAGTTTTTATGATGGATCCTGCTTCTCGTTTCTTTGATACGTTCGATTCTGGACCTCAAACGAAGGTAATGAGAAGAACACTTTCCAAATTAGACATCCCAATATATTCTTGTGAGTTTGATAGCAGAGTCCCGGCCATTGAATTATTTCCTTTAGATGAGGTGGTCGAAAAAATGGGTTGCGGATATCTTAATAACACGATTGCCTATGCAATTGCTTTTGCAGCATTAAATGAAGTAGGAAAAATTAGCATGTATGGAGCTGATTTTAGTTACAGCACCAATGTTCATTTTGGAGAATTGGGCAGAGGGTGTTGCGAGTTCTGGTTGGCTAAATGTATGAGCAAAGGGATTGATGTTTCTATTGCGGCCAGTTCTCCTATGTTAGACACTAACATATCATCAAAAGAAAAACTTTATGGATATCATAGGTTGGAAGATCCACCTGTTGTTTATTTAAAGAATGGAAATTTAAAAACTACTAATTTTTCTAATATAGAAAAAGAGATAGAAAAAGAAAATAAAAAACCCGTTGGTGTTTCAGGAAGGCAAGACCCAGTAAGAATTTCAAAAACGAATGGCCTTACGCCTCCAGAACCCAATCAATATTGAGAGGAATAACAATGCCAGGCGCAACAGAAAGAAAAAGATACATGAGAGGAGAAACTCATACTTCTAGAGGAGATTACGATATGAAAAAAAAGAAATCTTCAAAAAAAAATAAAAAAAGCAAGAAATATTGAAATGGAAACAGATTCTTTTACACTTTCTATTGGTGATTTAGGTGTAAAAACCACTGAAAATAGAGGTCACACAGTAGAAGAAGTTGCTGAAATGGCAACGAACAAACTTGTTTCAGTTGCAGATACTGCACCTGGCCCAATTAAAGCGCAGGCACATGCTTTTAAAAATTCGTGTCAAAACATTATTACTTATTACATGCGTGAGGCAATTAAAAACCATATGTGTACAATAGGTAATGAACTGGAATCGCAAGGCCATAAGGATCTTGCAAATATTATTAGGAGGCTATAATGGCTATAACACAGGCAATGTGTACTTCATTTAAACAAGAATTATTAGAAGGAGTGCATAATTTTAAAAATTCTGGAGGTAATACCTTCAATTTAGCCCTATATACGAGTTCAGCTACTATGAGTGCTTCCACAACAGCCTATACCACAAGCCAAGAAGCAACAGGTACAAACTACACCGCTAAAGGCGGAAGTTTGACTAGAGTTGATCCTAGTACATCAGGAACAACTGCATTTACTGATTTTGCTGATTTGACTTTTGGTACTTGCACAATTACTGCAAGAGGCTGCATGATTTTCAATGACACAGCTACAGGTGATCCATCTGTTGCAGTCTTTGATTTCGGTGGAGACAAAACAAGCACAGCAGGTAGTTTTACAATATCTTTTCCAACCGCAGACGCAAGTAACGCTGTTATTAGAATAGCGTAAGGCCAGCCAAATGGCCGATATTACGGGTTGGGGTCGAGGTACCTGGGGACAGGCGGCTTGGGGTTCGGCTATACCTGTAGATATTACGGGTGTTGCAGGCACAGGTGGCGTTGGTTCTTTAACTGTAACAGGACAAGCAAATGTTACAGAAACGGGTGTTGCCGGTACGGGAGCTGTTGGCTCTTTAAGTATTAGTGCGGCAGCGAATGTTTCTGAAACAGGGGTCGCTGGAACAGGTAGTGTTGGTAGTTTAACCGCTACTGGCGCAGCTATTGTTACAGAAACAGGTGTCGCTGGAACAGGTGCAGTTAGCTCATTAACCGTAACAGGGCAAGCTAATGTTAGTGAAACAGGGGTAGCAAGCACAGGCGCAGTAGGTAGTTTAACTGCTACAGGTGTTGCAAACATATCTGTTACAGGATTAGCAGGAACCAGCGCTTTAGGCACAGAATCAGTTAGCGGAGACGCCAATGTCAGCGAAACAGGAGTAGCTGGTACAGGCGCTGTCGGCACAGTTGTTCCAAACGGCGCAGCAATTACAGGTGTTAGTGGAAATGCTTCCACGGTTTCTCAAGGCGATGAAACCGTTACTTGTGACGCAAATGTTTATCCAACAACAGTTGCTGGAACAGGAGCAGTTGGATCTTTAACAACGGCAACTCAAAACGTTGTTTCTTTAACAGCGGTTATTGGAACAGGACAGGTTGGTGATGTAAGCGCTGTTATAGCTGTAAGCGTTTCAGTTACAGGAGTAGAGGGAACAGGCCAAATCAGTCAACTCCTTGTTTGGGGGAACATTGTTCCAGGACAAGATGCTGAATGGGCCGCAATCGATGATTCTCAAACACCGAGTTGGTCCGAGGTCGACGATTCTCAGTCCCCAGATTGGACAGATGTTGCGGCATAGCATAATTAGGATTATAATCAATTAAATAAACAGAGGCATATAATGGCAACTTATGTAAACGATTTAAGACTTAAAGAGATCGCCACAGGCGATGAGTCAGGTACTTGGGGAACGAGTACCAATACAAATTTAGAATTGGTAGCAGAAGCATGGGGTAGTGGCTCAGAAACCATTACAGGTACTTCTCACACAATTACAATGGCAGATGGTACTTCCGATGCAGCCAGAGCCTTTGCTCTAACGCTGACAGGATCAATCACCGCAACCAATACAGTAACTC
>Ga0098051_1001080_pt1 | contig 10163 bp, 24 predicted proteins | sample 14BtaG_FD_77069 | JGI IMG/M metagenome (GOLD analysis project Ga0098051, IMG submission 77069) | Marine viral communities from the Subarctic Pacific Ocean - 14B_ETSP_OMZ_AT15311_CsCl metaG | ecosystem: Environmental > Aquatic > Marine > Oceanic | place: Pacific Ocean | collected 2015-01-18 | reverse complement strand
TTATGGGCTGGATGCGCAGCATGCCACGGGGCAGAAGGACAAGGTAATGGACCTTTCCCAAAACTTGCAGGTCAGAGTTCAGATTATATTGTAAGTAGATTATATGCGTATCAAAATAGAGAACAAGTTGGTCCTATGAGTTCAACAATGTGGGCTCAAGCAGGTATGTTATCAGATAGTGATATTACAACAATCGGTAAATTCATAGAGGAGACAATGAAATGATAGAGATTTGGGGTAAGGAACAATGTCCATATTGCGATATGGCAAAAGCTTTATGTGAACAAAAGAAAATGGATTATGAATATAAATTATTATATTTTGATTTCACAAGAGAAGAGATGTTGGAAAAATTTCCAGGAGCAAGAACATTCCCACAAATCATTGTTGATGGTCAAAAGATTGGTGGATATACAGAATTAAAAGAATTAACTGATTTAGAGTTATGATTTTAGACTGCCAATATTGTTACTCTCGTATTGTAATTAAACCAGCAGATGACGAACCGGTCAAGGTAAACTTCTGCCCTCATTGTGGCGAACCAACTGATGATGATATGGATGAATTAAATTTTAATGAATAATTGGCTATATCAAGGTGTAACATTTGAGCCTGGTGAACCTTTTACATATGAAAAATATGGTTCGCATTGGTATGGTTTTGTTTATTGTATTACACACAGAGGAACAAATAAAAAGTATGTTGGCAAAAAATTCTTTTGGTCAAAGAAAACACTTCCTGTAACTAAGAAAAGAAAACGCAGAAAAATTACTTATGTTGAATCCGATTGGAGAACATATTATGGTTCGAATAAACATTTAATGGAAGAGGTAAAGGAACACGGAGAGGACTTTTATCATAGAGAAATATTACATTTATGCAAAACCAAAGGTGAATGTGCATATATGGAAACAAAGGAACAATTTGAGAGAGAAGTGTTGTTAAGTGATGATTATTATAATGGAATTATTAATTGCAGAATAGGGTCAAATAGTGTAAAAAACATGTTTACAAAGTGATAAAAGTATGATATAATAGTACTATTATGGCGAAAATATTAAAGTTTCCGACTGGCGAGGAACTCAAACAAAAGGCAGAAGCAAAACAAGTTCAAGATGATTACGCTACAGTCAGAAATGCATCTGACGATTGTGTAGCATCTGCACAGTTTCTACTAGAAATTATGGAAGAGTTTATATTAACAGGAGAAGTATCTCGTGAATTTATGGACATGCAATTCCGTGATGAAACCTTCCAGGAATCAAGAGATATGTTCGTTGTAATAAACATGCTCAATGCTATGTTTCATCGCTATTATGGTATACCACATTCACTTCATAGAGAATTCGATAGGTTATATGTAGCGATTAAGGCAATGGATAAACAAAACACACAAGCAAGAAATGAATTGGACGATAAATACGAAACATTATTTACGCCAGATGATGGAGAAGATGATGATACTACTTGACTATAACCAAATCGCACTATCAAATATTATAGTGCAAAAACTAAATGATGAACAAATGATTCGTCATATGATACTTAACAGTATTCGTATGTATAATAAGAAATATAGAGATGAATATGGCCAAATGGTTATCTGTGCTGATGGTATGAATACATGGCGTAAAGAGTATTACCCACAATACAAGGCAAGCAGAAGAAAGCATAGAGATAATTCAGCTCTTGATTGGACAGAAATATTCAGAATATTACATTTGGTTAGAGATGAAATCAAAGAAAACCTACCATATAAAGTATTACATATGGAAGGCTGTGAGGCAGATGATATCATTGGTACACTCGCAATGCAAACACAAGAGTTTGGTATGCATGAACCAGTTATGATTATTTCATCAGATAAAGATTTTATCCAATTACAAAAATTTAATAATGTAAAACAATTTAGTCCTATACAAAAGAAAACAGTAAAGGACGATAATCCAAGAACATATTTATGGAATCATATATTCAGAGGCGATAGTGGCGATGGTATACCAAATGTGTTATCTGGTGATGATACCTTTGTTACTGAATCAAAACAAACACCTTTGAGACAAACAAAAATAGATGATTGGATTCATAATGCAGAGAGATTAAGAGATGTAATGCCAGAAGAGTACTATAGGAATTATCAGCGTAATAGAAAACTTATTGATTTGGCTGAAATCCCAGAAGAGGTACAACAGAGCATTATAAATACTTTTAATGGACAGAAACCTGCAATGAGAATGAAGGTTTTAAATTATCTCATTAAAAAGAGATGTACTAACTTGATTGAAGTCGTGGAGGAATTTTACAATGGCTAAAAAATTAATATCAGAGGTTTTAACAGAAGCTTCTAAAATAACTAAAAAGGCAGATAGAATCAATTATTTGCGCGCAAACAAAACACCAGCACTTTTGGATATACTAAGGATTGCATTTGATGATGATGTGGTATCTGTATTACCATCAGGAGCTCCAACATTTAATAAAGATGATGCACCTGCTGGGCATGAATTTTTAAATTTACAAAAGGGTCATAGAAGATTTAAATACTTCTTTAAAGGTCCGGTTGCAAATGATACACCAGCATTACGAAGAGAAGGAATGTTTTTATCCTTTATTGAATCCTTACATGGAGACGAAGCTGATTTGGTTATCGCTGCTAAGGATAAATCTTTAAAATATAAAGGTATTACTAAAAAGTTCATAAAGGATACTTTTCCAAATCTAATTGTAAAGTAATGGCTAAATTTGACCCAAAGGAAATAGAAAATTCAAATAGGATTTTTAAATCAGCAACACCTAAACAGGATTTATCCTGGTATGTAAAATGGACAGCATCGTTATTTATCCTAATAGGTATGTCTATAAGAGGCCTTGATGGATTTCAAGCTATAGACTTATCAGTATCAATTGTAGGTGTTGCTGGTTGGTTAATAGTGGGTTTACTATGGAAAGACCGTGCATTAATATTATTAAATGGTATAGGATTGGCATTATTATTAAGAACTTTGGCACAAACACTTTACATTTGACCTTAGATGTGGTATAATATACCATATAAAGATAAGGATTATATTATGATACAAATACTAAGAGAAATAACAGACTGGGGCGACCAGCAAATATCCAATGGTGACTATTATGTTAACAGCTCTGGATACTTAATTGGTTATATGCCACAAGGAAAAGCTTACAAAGAGTTTAAAACACCAATAAAACAATTCTCCAAATCAAGGAGAAAATTTAAACTAATTGGTGAATGGCCAGAAGAATTACCAGAAGGTGCAATTACTGTGCAAGGCAGTAAAGGTAACACATATACAATAATTGATAAAAAGTGCTCATGTCCTGGATTTAAATTCAGAGGTACATGTAAACACTTAACGATGGTGGCATAATGAATATATTCATACTAGATAATGACCCAGTATTGGCCGCACAATTACAATGCGATAAACATGTTGTTAAAATGATTGTTGAATCAGGTCAAATGCTTTCTACAGCACATCGTATGATTGATGGTACAGTCGAAAGAAGGCCATCTAAATCAGGTAAAACCACAGTTAATTACTACAAACTTAATGATGAACGAGAGGATATTATGTACAAGGCAGTGCATTTTAACCACCCATGTTCAATATGGACACGCGAAAGTTGCTGTAATTATTCATGGCATTACGAACATTTTATTGCTCTATGTGAAGAATATACATATCGTTATGGTAAAGTGCATTCAACAGAAACAAAACTAAGAGATGTTCTAAAACAAATACCAAAAAACATTAATAGAGTTGGTGGTAAAACACCATTTAAGTTGGCAATGCAATCAAATCCTGAATGTGTTGTTAATACATTGGGTGGTGTAGATGCAGTTGCCACATATCAAAATTTTTACAAAACAAAACAAAAAAGATTTAATATGGATTGGACAAAAAGACAAATACCGGAGTGGTTCCATGCAGTATAAATTTCACGAACACAGATATACCTTTAAAGGTAATTTCGCATATGCAGCTGATTGTATAAGACATTCATTGGATATGATGGGTTATAGTGAATCAGAAACTGAAGAAGCAGACCTACACATTTACAATCATACTTGTAGAGATTTGGAACCTGATATGCCAGAAAATTCCATTATCTTTAAACCAACAGCACCTACAAGTAAACACTTTCAAATATGTAAAGAGGGTTATGCAAATTCATCTGCGATTACATTCGATGACCCTTGTTGGTGGGCATTTAGTAAATATGATAATAGTGAATGGAATGAAATCCAAGATATGGTAGAGAGAAGAGCAAACAAATGGGATGATTCCATTATGCTGAAATGGCCAGATGCTAAAAATGTAAAAGATAACCATATATTAATTGTTGGTCAAATGCCTGAAGATGAAACAGTGATGGGATTTGGATTTGGTAATCATTGGGATAAAACATGTCAAATTGTAGAGAAATTAAAAGATAGAGATAATTTGGTTATTAAATTACACCCAAGAATAAGAAAAGCAAGTCATAGGATACGTGATATAAATCAACAAATAGAAAAATGGGAAGATGCAGGACATCAAGTTTTTTCTGGCTATGAATCAATACATAGTGTATTACCTAAAACAAAAGTAGCAATCATAGAGAACTCTACTGCAGGTATCGAATGTATGATGCATGATGTTCCTATTATTTCACACGGATATCCTGATTATCATTGGATAACAAAGGATTTAAGAATTTTAACACGACTAAATAGTTATATAGATAATTTAAATTGGTTTAATAAAAATCAAAGTAGAGAATTTTTATGTTGGTATGTATTTAGATACTTATGTTCTGATATACCAACAACACACAGACGATTAGAGGAATTATTAAATGCCAACATATGAGTTTAAAAACAATGATACTGGAGAAGTATTTGAAAAAATAATGTCCTATGAAAAAAAGGTAAAATTTTTAGAAAAAAATCCAAATGTTCAATCACATTATACAACATTAAACATTGATTACGATGGTGGTAGCTCAGTACTGTCAAAGGCCGGTTCTGGTTGGAAAGAAGTACAAGATAGAATTAAATCAGGAATGCCACCAAAAGATAGGCATAGGATTAAATCACAATGAAATTTACACACGACCCCATTGATTTAGGTTACAATGACCTATCTGCTAAAACTACAAAAAAAGGTAGACAATATGTTGACCCAGATGGTAATACATATCCATCAATTACCACAGTCCTTTCCATATTATCAGAGGATAGTATTAGAGCCTGGAGAGCTCGTGTAGGAGAAGAAAAGGCAAACCAAATATCAAGAGTTGCTTCTACTCGTGGAACAACAGTACATAATATTATTGAAAAATATGTAGCAAACGACCCTGAATATATTAAAGGCGAAATGCCACATAATGTTCAAACATTTAAAGATGTACAAAAAGTTATTGACAAAGGTGTTACAAAGGTATATCAACAAGAGGCTCCGCTTTATTCAAAACACTTAGGTGTTGCAGGAAGAGTTGATTGTGTAGGACAATGGAATGGTAAAGATTCTATTATAGACTGGAAAACATCTCGTAAATTTAAAAAGAAGGAATGGATATCTAGTTACTTTATGCAATGTGCAGCTTATGCAATTATGTGGGAAGAGAGAACTGGTATGCCAATAAAACAATTAGTTGTCTGTATCGCAGGTGATGAAGGTTCACAAGTCTTTGTAGAGGATAGAGATAATTGGACAGAAAAATTAATTGAAACGATTAATGAATATAGAAGAAGAAAATTATTTGGGAGATAAAATGAATTATTTACTAGAAGCATTATGTAAAAAATTAGAAGGTGAAATTGAAGTTGCAAAGGCAAACGTGATGGTATACCAAAGAAATTCAGTTGGTATAGGTGAACATCCAGATGTTGTTGAAGCAATTGAAACACAAGTATCTAAGATAGCAGAAGCAGAAGACAAATTAGATACAATAAAAAGACATTTTAAATAAATTATTATTATAAATAGTAGGTGTTTACAAAGCACATAAAATGTGTTATAATATACCTATGAAAAAATTTAACGAATACATAACGGAGCGTTCAGGCAAAGGTTTAACAATCTTTGATATTGATGATACTATGTTTGTATCAAAAGCTCGTGTATTGGTTAAAAATAAAACTACTGGTAAAACAAAACCATTAAGTCCTCAACAGTTCAATGATTATAAATTAGGTAACCAAGAGGAATATGATTTTGGTGAATTTAAATCAGCCAAAATATTTTACCAAACAGCAACTCCAATCGCAAGAATGATTGCAAAAGCAAAAGCAATAATTAAAAATGCCACAGCAAAAGGTAGTAAAGTGATTATCGTTACTGCAAGAGCAGACATGGACGATAAAAAACTCTTTATTAAAACATTTGAATCACATGGAATACCAATGAAAAATGTTTATGTTGAGAGAGCTGGTAATGTTGGTGGGCCAAATAGTGCTGCAAATAAAACAGTAGTGTTTAAAAAGTATTTAGATACAGGTAAATATGCAAGGGTCAGATTGTTTGATGACCATAAAGAAAATTTAACTGCATTACTTGATTTAAAAAGGGAATATCCACAGGTTGAAATGTTTGCATATTTAGCAGATAAAAATGGTGGTGTTAAAAGAATAAAATAGGATTATATTATGAATGAATATTTAATTGAAACAAATAAACACATGGACGGTATCCAAAAGGTATATCAATTTCCAAATGGTTATGGTGCAAGTGTTATTAAACATAAAGGTTCTTATGGATACGATAAAGGTCTGTGGGAATTGGCTGTGTTAAATGAAGGTGAGTTATGTTATGACACTGAGATTACAGGTGATGTGATTGGTCATCTTAACGACCCAGAAGTTGATAATATATTAGGACAAATATCGAGGTTATAAGATGCCAATAAAATTAGGAAAATCACACACAACAATTGATAGAGCAACTAAAAAAGCTACTACAGTACATCCGTACATAAAAGGATTTAGTAAATCAGATTTGATTGAAAAATATAATGCGTCAAACACAAGACGAAAAGATAAACAAAAAATTAAAAATGAATTAGTTCGTAGAGGTGGAGTAGTTTTTGAGTAAACAAGCAAAATATAGAGAAAAAACTTACGGTTTAAGTAATTATCGTTTAGGTTTACGAAAGAAGGAAAGGAATCGTAGACTGATAGGATTAGGAGTTGCTGTTGTTTTTCTTATTATAGCAGGATACTTATTTCTAAATAAATAATGAAAAATAAAAATGATATAACCGGTGATTTAATTAAATCAAAAACCGGTGGGCAAAAAGCTTATGCTGATGGTTGGGAAGCTATTTTTGGTAAATCAAAGGTAAGAAAAAAGACACCTAGTCATGGTATTACACAAATGCATACAGATGTTTCAAAAGTAATACCTAGACATTATAAATATAAACATAAGGTAGAGGAATAAATATGAGTATAGATATAGACCAATTTGATTTTGGATTTACTGCTGTAGATGAAAACGAATTAGAAGCAGTACAAAAATTATCAACTGAAGCTTCCACCGTTGCAGCATCTGCTGAACAAAACGAAGAGAAGTTAAATAAATTGTATAATGCAATTTTACCTTTATTATCAAATTTAAAAGCAAACCCAGAAAAGGATTATATTTACTGGCCAAATAGGACAGAAAAAGTAGAAGCCTTTGAAGATTTAATAGCAGGAATTATTAAGTAATGGCAATAGGAACAACTAATATTTCGTTAGGTAACATTTATGGAGAGGTAAATGATACACTTCCAGGTGGTACTAATGTTTCTTTAAAAACACAATCTGAAAGTGCTGCAAATACTACACATACCTCGACCATATCTGGTTATACATCACCAGGTGGAGGATTAACAGGAGCTCCATACGGAATGGGTGAATTTGGTGGATATATTAATCTTCAGCTTGATTCATTTCCAAATCTTTCTAACGGTTATCTATTAGGTAATAATCTTCAAGGTAACACAGGTCTAACTGGTTTTAACTATAGAAAAGAACACTTTTCGCAGCAGGTTAATGTACAGGTAGGAGCTTTTGCAACGATTGGTTTTAAACATGATACAGCAAATGATAGAATTTTACTACGATTTTTTAGTGGAACACAACAGTATCAGGCACTTGTATGGGAACAAAAAATAGATTATATAGGGCTTGGAAGCGCAACATGGACATGTAATTATGAATATCATAATAGAAGTGTAGCTATTGCAACCCTTACTCAGGGTAATGGAAGTCCTGCAGCAGTATGGCCTGGTACTACTACAGGTGGAAGTTTAGCTGAAAACACATATCATAGTATACCAACATCAAGTTATAGATATTTTTATCATAGAGTTACTGCAAATTATAGTAATTTTAATGATAATGGAGAAGCAAGATTAGGCAATGCTGTAATTTTTTCAGACCAGACTAACGATGTACGATTTAATGTAAAAGCAACATTAAATGGAACAGACTATACTGCTACCTCATCATCATTTGCTGTTAGTATGATTGCAAAAAGAGGATTCGCTGCTCCATAAGGATAAATAATATGTTTTTTAAAAAGGATACAGATATGAATATAGAACAATTAAAAGAAACACTAAAAATAGATGAAGGAGTAGTGTATGAAATTTATAATGACCATCTTGGTTATCCAACATTTGGAATTGGTCACCTCGTTCTTGAACGGGACGGAGAACATGGGTTACCGGTGGGTACTCCAGTCTCAGAGGATAGAGTTAGCGAATGCTTCGAACAAGATGTACAAGTAGTAATAGAAGATTGTAAAAAATTACATGATGGTTGGGATGGTTACCCAGAAGAGGTAAAACAAATCATCGCAAACATGATGTTTAATATGGGACTCACGCGCTTGAGTAAATTCAAACGCCATAATGCAGCGCTGCAGAGTGGTGATTGGAAGGAGGCTGCAATAGAAGGCAGAGATTCAAGATGGTACAAGCAAGTAACAAACAGAGCCGAAAGGCTGATGAAAAGACTCGAGGAGATATAGGAACCAATAAAGGTTGGTTTTGGTGTCATGAGAGAAAGAACTACTTCCGTTGGGAAGAGTTGATAAACTATAAATATAATAAATAATGGAGGAAATATGTTTAATTGGTTGAAAAGACTTTTTGATAATACTGAACCTGAAGCTACTGGTGTAAGAGCTAGAAATGCAAAGGGTCATTATGTTGCTGATGATAAATCAACACCTAAGGTCAATGAAGCTTATGTAGATGGTAAAACACCAAAGCGTAAGCCAAGAAAAAAACCTGCCGCTAAGAAGGCTGCGCCAAAAAAGGCACCAGCAAAAAGAGGCAGACCAAAAAAGACTACAACTAAAAAGTAATTAGTTATAATTTTATATAAAAGGCTCCAAATAGGGGCCTTTTTGTTATAAATAGATACATAAAATAATATTATAGGAATTCAAAATGGCAAGTACAATTAAATTATTAGGACCTGAGGTTAATTTAGGGTCAGCTACAAATGTGAGCTTTGCAAAAGTTGTAAGAGTATTAAATAATAAAACATCAGTTCAACTTATTACTCGAGCAAGTTCAGGTGGAGAAGTTTTAGGAACTGTCACATTAGCAGCAGGCGAAATAGCTTATATAGAAAAAGCCTCTACTGATACATTATTAGGTGTCGCAACTTCTTTAGCAGTAGGAGTTGGGTATAGTAACTAGTGGAAGAAGCACTAGCAATATTTCAAGATTTAGGGTTACCTATCGCGGGTGCTCTGGTCATGGGATATTTTATATTCATCATCATAAAACAAATATTTGAAGGTATTGTTGACGATATAAGCACACTTACTATGTTCTGTGAATCTCTGGAGAATAGAGCACGAACAATGAGCAATGAAATGATAAAAATAGACTTATTGGTAAGTAGTGCATTAGAATTAAGACCTGACATTGAAAGGATTGCAAGAGCAGAAAATTTCATTGAAGATGGCAAACTTGATGTAAGAAGAGATTAGCATGGAAGAAATGGGTACAGTGGCTCAGTTGGTGGCCGATTATGGTTTTCCAACAGTCATGGTTATAGGGTTAGGTTATTTCGTATATTTTGTTTATAGTTTTATAAATGAAAATATAGACCCAGCAATTGAGAAGATGCATTTTCAATTAATAAAAGTGAT
>Ga0098051_1001077_pt1 | contig 10180 bp, 17 predicted proteins | sample 14BtaG_FD_77069 | JGI IMG/M metagenome (GOLD analysis project Ga0098051, IMG submission 77069) | Marine viral communities from the Subarctic Pacific Ocean - 14B_ETSP_OMZ_AT15311_CsCl metaG | ecosystem: Environmental > Aquatic > Marine > Oceanic | place: Pacific Ocean | collected 2015-01-18 | reverse complement strand
TTTAGTTGTTTAAATTATAATTTACTTGTTGAACTATCGCTTTACATATTTTATTAATTTTCTGCATTCTTTTAACGTGTTCATCTGTTAATTGGTTGGGCTTAGTACCTCTTATGTGCATTATTTCAGTATATTCTTTTCTAAAAAGATTTTCACAAGTATCATCTAAGGTTGCATTGCAATACATATCAAATTTGCAGGATAATCTTGTTAATTTTTGAAAGTTTGTAATTGGTTCCATAATCTTGTTTTTTTAGTTTTTGTTTTGTTTGATGGTTCAAATATAGAAAAAATATTTTATATATTAATACAAATAAAAAAAACTTTTAAAAATAATGTGTAAGCCTTGCAACTTGCCCATTATCTATACAATGTATAAAGCCCTCTACTGCTGTTAATGATACATAACCTTTTCTATGATGCCAATTATCGCTTACTGATGGGCTTCTAAGATATTCAACAGATACACCGATATAATCTTTATTAGATAACCATTTGTATTTAATTTTATGGTGTACGTGATGCAAGAACCAATACCTAAATTTAGTTTCTGACCATAGCTTTGGTCTTTCTTGTGCCATTAACAATGGTAAATTTTCCATTTTTGCACCATCTCCGTGTTCTAAACCAATTAAATTACTTCCGTACTTATAATACTTTCTATTTGATATACCAGCATCAACTGAAACATCATCTGTGTTTCTGAACCAACTTTTTAAAGCTTGTGCTAAATGGAATCCACTCATATAATCGTGGTTACTCATAGAATGTACACAATCTACTGGTGCAACCATTCTAAGCATTTCTACACATTCAACATATAATTGCAATGCTATCTCATAATGTTGCCAAAACAAACCATCTGTATTTTGATGTGTTCCTTTTGTTGTTCCACCGGTTGTATTATCTGTATGCAAAATATCGTTTCCTATGCAGAATAAAACCCTATCAATAGAAAAGCCTTTAGATTTAGAGATAATGCCTCTAACACCCTTTAAAACTCTTTCTACTGCAATTTTGGAATTGTATTCTTCTCCAGTTTCTTTTGCTGATGCGTATTTACCAATATGTATATCAGCTGGGTTAATCACTAATAGGTGTTTACCCTTTTCCCTTTTTATCTTTGGGTATTTTGGTGCGTGTTCAGATATGAATTTGGATAGTCTTTTATATATACCCTTTTCATCTATGCCGACATCTTCTTTTGTAACAATAGAAAACCTAAGTTCGCCAGCCATATTCTGCCAATGCTTAACAGAAACAACATCTTTCTTATCTATTCCTCTTTCTTTTAAATGTAAATCAAGTGCAGAATTATCGTTGATGTTTTCTAAGGTATTTGCCCTATGCTTATTGATTAAATCAATTTCTTCGGGTTTTAACCTAAATCTATTCCAACTATCTTTCTGTTTTTTCATTTTTGAAATACACTAAAACATAAAGGTAATACTGCTATAAATGATAAAAGTACATTAAGTTCTGTTAATCCGTGTAAAGCCATATCAGATACACAAGCCGATACTAGCACACCACTTACTGACCTTTTAGCTGACCACTTCTTTTGTCTTTGACCCTCTTTAAAGACATCAGATATTTTACCTATTGATTTAATAGCTTCTTTAAGAACCACAATTTTCAGAATCTACTTGATTTTTAATATCACAAGATGGTTGCTCTTTGATTCTTTTTCTTACCATATCTCTATCCCAAGGCGAATCAAGGTTATTTATGATTACCTCTAATTCCTCGATTACTCGTTTGTTAATATAATCTTCAATCTTTATCGTAATATCTCGTAAATCCATCTTACACTTGTTTTAGTAGTGAGCCGATTAATAATCCTATTCAGCTCAGTTTTTTAGCTTCCACAATTTTCGCAATCTTCTTGATTTTCAATATTACAAGCTGGTTGTTCTTGTTCTTCTAAATCTAGTATCCAAGAATCCCAAGTTTCTCTTGCAATTATTTCAGCTTGTTTTTCTTCGTTAGTTTTTTCTTTATTCTTCTTCATATAACCAAATCAAATATTGAAAACTAAACACTACTATAATCACTATTAATGGTATTGCAGTATATATCATTTTAATTTGTCTTTGATAAAGAAGTTAATAAAGGTATCTAACTTGCCAAATACGGCATTATCTTTTTCTGTTGGTGTAAGGTTTACAACAACCTTAACAAAAGCCATCAAACCAACTAATAACTCGCCCCAGTTAAGGGAAATAAATTCAATCATAATAAATATCTAAACAAATGAAACAAAAAGGTAAATAAGCATAATGCCCAATACCATCATCAAACTTTTGGGTGTAAAACCCTATTAATAAACCTGTGTAAAATCCTATGCTAATTTTCCAATACATTAATATAACCAAATTACCTCTTGTGGTAATTCAATATCATCATCTGCGTGAATAAATGTTTTAGCTATTCCTATTCTTGTAAATCCAGCTTCTAATAAAGCTGATACAATTACCATTCTTTGGTGTGAACTCATACAAGCTATATCAAATGCAGTTCCTCTTAAATGTGCTGAATTATTTGCACCACCTATTTCCATATTGTATGATTTACTTCTCCAAGAACTTGTTATCGTAAATGGTATGCCAGCAAATTCTCTTGCTAAATCTAATTTACTTAATGATTTCTTGTTTACTTTATCAAAACAATTTTTACCATCACAAGTAAATTCTTCTTTAATAAAATATTTAATCATTTTTGCTAAATATCTTTTTAATGTTATACACTAAAACAGATAATAGAACTAATATTGTTAAAGCTTGTTCAACTTCTATAAATGTTAAACCTAAAGCACCAACATTAATACTATTGAATACTGCAACATCTAATTTTTCTTGCATCTTTTGTTTTGCTTTTCAAGGTAAACTCTCAGTTTCTCTTTGTGTTCTTCCTTGTTGTTTTTACTGCCTTTTGGTCTGCCCATTATTTACAACAATTTATTTTATTTAGCCAATCCCTATGTGATGAACCACTAATTGTAAGCCCATTCTCATAATAAGCTGAGTACATCGGTTGCATTTGGTCTGATGATGCAATACTATTGTATTTTGGGTACAAGTCTGTATTTGCTTGTAAATAGTCTATCATTCGTTCAGAATAGAATTGTGCATTGTTTCGCTCTAAGCTAATAAGAGCATCAACTTCTGATTTAGATATTGGTGTTGCATTATCTCCGGATACTTGTGCAATAGAACTATTTAAAAGTTTGTTTGATAAATAAGGATATAATTCTACTAAAGCCCATCTCATTGTACACATTCGAATATAGTCATTCATTAGTGCTGGATAGTTTGTGTTAGCTGAATTTAAATCTTCTATGTTAGCTTGTATATCCTTAAACAAATTAGTTCCAAGAATCGGTTGTATATACTTGTCTTGTGCCGTTAGTATTGCAGACAAAAAGTATTTTTCATCTACATTACCACCAACTTGACTATATGCCTTGATATAATCAGCATCTATAAATAATACTTGTGCATTCATAGGCTAATATATTCCCTTTACATTAGAAACTGATGTTCCAGTTGCATAAACTTTTTTAATTCTAAGCCAATCTATTTTACTATCATCGGGTATGCCATTGATTGTAACTGTTGTACCACCCATTGTATCAACTTTTAAATTACCACCGGATTGTATGTATATTGCCTTTGGTGCTGGGTCTAGTAAATCAGCTGAATCGCTAAATTCCGGTGTTATAGATTTAACTACATTACCTAATTGGTCTGAACTTTGCGACCATCTTAATTGTTCTTCTGTAAGTGCTGCCATTTTTTTATGTTTTAGTAAATCCCTATAATATCAGTTATTGTTGTACCAGTTAGCCAAACCTTTTTGATTCTTAACCAATCAATAAATGTGTCAGCTTCTAATCCGTTTATTGTTGTAACATCTCCTGCCATAGTTGTTACCTTTAGGTTGCCCGGTGCAACTATCCACAATGCTTTCGGTGCAGGGTCTGTCATATCTAACGTATCAGATTGCTCGCCACTTTGTATTTTAATATACTCAATAGTGCCTATAAAATTATCACTACCAACTTGTACATTTTGTACTGATATATCTCCGGTATTTGTTGCAACTACATTTTCTATAAAAGTACCTACGCTAGCATTTGCAGTCCCATTTGTACCACCTATTTGTACCCTTACTGAACCTTGTGTATAGCTTGATATTTTATATTCTACTCTATATGTTTTTGTTGCTACGGCAGTAAAAGATTGTACTGCATTGTTGTTCCCTGCACCACTACCTTTTAAACCTTGCCCTCTATCAATTGACCAATTAGAACCAAGTGTCCAATCTGAATTATCTATTTTGTAAACTGCAACAGAATACACAACCATTTTCATAGCTTGACCTTCTGTTTTTCTTGCAATAGCAAAATCATCTGAACTTGTACATTGTGCATTAAATGTTTGAGTTACTCTTGTAGATGAATTTAATGTTACTGCCGTTGCACCTAATAAAGCTTTTGCTTCCCCACTTATCATTTGATAATCTACTACAACTGTATAGTTATCATTAATAGTTAATATATCACTTTGTCTTATTGCTAAACTACCATCTGTACCATCATAATCTAAAGTAACAAACCCATTACTAAATACAATTGTACTATCTAATGAATTAGTAACAGTTTCCCATAAATCAATATCTACTGCTTCTATTAATTTTAATGATATGTTAGTTACCTTATAGTTAGTATTAGCACCACCTACAAATCTTAAATAATTTGGCTTTGATGAACTATAAAAAGCTTCAATAGTTTTTGTACCACTTGTTGTAAAAAACCTATCTGATGTATCTATTTGACCAAATGCACCAGTACCACTTAAACCTATTGTTGTTGTTGTTGCACTAATTATATCTAAGTCAAATTGTATCTGATATAAAGCACCATTAGTTAATGTAATATTATCAGATTGTAAATAACTTGAACTACTTGCACTTGTACTATTTTCTGCATATCCATCTCCTAAACTCCAACCACTTCCAATTGTCCATCTATTATTTGTGTCTAGTTGTCTTACGGATACATTCGAAATAGAACCTGCAAAAGTGCCATCAGATGCTCTTAAATTTAATATATCATAATTTCCACTAGCATTAACAACTTCTGTATATGTACCATCTACACTTCTTGCAGGTGTATCTTTAACTCCATCTCCACCTAATCTAATTAAAAATGAACCTGCTGAAACATCTAAAGTATATGTAATAATATAACTTTTACCACTTACAAAAGAGACATCTTGAGATGCACTTGTACTCCCACTTTGGGCAGTTCTAGTTATTCTATTGTTTACTTCATCTATATCCCAACCTGCACCCTCTGTCCAATCAGAATCAGTAGAAAAATCCCCATTCGTAACCAATTCAGCACCTTTTTCTTCAAAGTTTCCGTTCTGTATTAATTCATTACCTAATATTGGCGATTTACTACCCGGTATTGTTTGGTCAAAATAACCATTTTTAATAAGACTTTCTCCAATGAAATTATTATTGGTTGCTTCTTCTTGTTTACCACTCAAAGATTTAGCAATAGTACCTAATTGTAAAGATGTTTCTGCCCATCTTCTTTGTTCTTCTGTGAATTGTATAGCTTCCATATCTTAGTTTACTTTACCTCTATTTGGCATATCTATTGTTCGTGTATTTGCTTTTCTCCAACCTTTAGCATTCCTTAATCCAGCACCTTTTGGTTCTTGATTTGTTACATCTTTATCGTTATCCAAGCCCTTGTTTGGTAAAAACTTACCTTTTACTCTTTTTCTGAACCAAACTTGTCTAACGAATTTATGATGGCAGTAACAACCACCTTTGTACAACCAAATAGAATATTTTGATTTACCTCTTTCAGCAAATTCTCCATTTATTCCATCAGCTGACATTTCGTTTATATCCTCAAATCTATATGATACACCCATCTTTGCATTGGCTACCATATTTCTACAAAATAACCGGCTATTTTTAGATAAGTTTTCTGAGTATCTGTATCTTATTTTATAAAGCCCTTTATCTATTTTAGACTTTGAATCCGGGTCTGCATATCGCTTAAAAAAGTTGTATGGTGTATTATGTGTTTCAGCTTCTAATTCCGGGTCTAGTACATCCGTTTCTTCCAACAACTCCCATTCATCAGTATTTACCTTTTCGCCTTTATCAGCTAAATATTCTAACCAAGTATTTTCGTCTTCATCTGTCATATCAACTTCAACAGATAAGTTTTCTACATTATCTATTTCTTTGATTTTTTTTGATGCCCAACTAAAACCTGCATCTCCACCCCATAATGCCCAAGCTATCCGACCAGCTGATGGGAAACCATCTTCGCCAATTTTAAAGCCCTTACCTTTCTTAGTAGCTTTTTCGTGTCTACTAAAGAAAGAGTACATTCTTTTTATAGATGATATTGAAAGGTTTTTACCATTGGATATATCTCTTGCTCTTGCTACACCAACTTCTGTTCCACCTCTGCTGTATTCTCTACGCCATTCTAAACCCTTTTTAGCTTCTTCTACCATTCCTTTTGTTGGTTTGGTATCTATATCGCTAATACTTTTAAATTCGTGTTTAGATGCTTCTATTTCTTCTACATCTCTTTTAACATTTTCTTCTTGTTCAAATGGATTTTTAGAAACAAATTCTAACTTTAAAGGTTGTCCAGCTTCAAACATTATTAATTCAAAAGATTCAGTTAATAAATCTCTGTAATTATCAATAACATTTTCTTCAAATAATACTGATGCAGTTCTTAATTCATCTGCATTATTACCCAAACCACCCCCATCAGCATTTACACCAAACAATCTAGGCGATACTACCCTATGCGAAATCATCACTTTTGATGTTATTTCTTTAGATAGAAACTCATATTGTTTATCTGCATCTGATTGGGGCATTACAGTTATTTCGGGGGAGTTATTTCTATCATCTGAGAATGAAACAATAAATTTACCAGCATTACTTGCACCGGCTAATTCTTGTTCTATTTGATTCTTTACTGCTCTACGTTTTTCTTCTGATGGAATACCATTAGAAAAATTAATCATAAAAGATGGTGCTAAACCATTCTTTATATTTGCTAAATGAAATTCAGATACATTTTTATCAAGTTCAATGTAATTAATTCCACCTTGATAATCGGGTTTTGGATAGTAATATTGCCCTACTGAATAAGCTTTAAAACAAGCTATTTGATTTGGGTATGATTTCTTTTCATTTGGGTCGAAAGATTTAACCTTTTTGTATCCTACTGTCTTATAATCTGCCCAGTTCTTAGAATATAGGTAAAATTCGCTTTCTTCTCCGTTAAATTCCGGTTCTACCCTCATACACTCAAATGGTATATGGTTTACTTCGCTTATTGTTGTTCTATCTACTGAATATGATATAGAAAGGTAATAACCCCCGTGTACTTTTAAGTCTAATATGCACTTTTGGATAGTGTTTTTACCTATTCCACCCTCAAACAATGCATTAAATTTAGCCCAAGATTCAGCCTTAGTTTGCATTTGTGGGCTTGTAATACCCTCGCCATACACCCAAGTTGCAATTGAATTACAAAGTGCATTATGAACTGCTGATTTTTGGTATAAATCTATAAGGTAATCCGGATAATCATTCTTTTGACCATAAGATACAAATGGGTCTCCTTGCTTTATTACCTCTGTATCATCAATGTATTCGTGTCCTTTACCTAGTTGTAATAATTCACTCATTTTTAAGATGGTTTATATACCTTTGTTGTAGGTATTGTTTGTTTGTCAGCATCAAAGTAACTATCTTCAAAGGTAACATTATTATATATACGAAATAAACCTCTATCTAATACGTTTATTTTGTCAGCTGGTTCAGTTGTATTAGTCATATTGAATATTTCATAAGTAAAAGTACCTAATTCATCTATCAATAATGTGTTATTTGAACCATCGCCTAATTCAAATGTAAAATATGCACCTCTTGTATTAGAATAATCATAGGTTAAGAAAGTAGAAAATACTTTACCAGTTAATTGATTGGTAATAAATAGCTTGTAATTGTTATTAGCTAAATTTGTATGTAAAGAATCCGGTGTAAATTCTGTTGTACTAACGCTTACACTTTCAACATTCTTAAAAACATTGGCAAAAATAGACTTCAAACCATAGTTGCTATTTATCTGAATCATATCCACCTAAATTTATTGATTTACTTTTACCTTTACCTTTACTTTTTGATTTTTCAAAGTACCTAGGGTATTCTTTAAGTGCAAATTGGTATTCACTATCTGACATATATTCAGAAAACACTAAAGTAAGTGATGGGTTTATTTTAATCTCTGCACCTATCAACTCTTTTTTAACTTTTAGCCTTGCCATAATTTTAATCTTTAATGAAAGAAAGGGTAAGTATTACCTACCTACCCTCTCATATATATAAAACAAAACAGAATGTTAATTATCAAGCACCATCTAATTGTGCTGCACTAATTGTAACATCTCCTTGGTCGCTAAAGTTAGCTAAATTACCACAATTTTGTGCTGGTTCTAATTCTATTGCTTGAAATTGTAAGGTATAAGCCATATTATCAGATATTGCTTTATCGCCATTGTGTCCAAAAGAACCACCAGTAGCAATCATACCTTTTTTAAGACCACAAAAGTACAATGTACCCGTGTTATCCTCTACAACTATTTGCCAAGAACCATTTGCAAGATTATTAAAAGTCTTATCTGCTTTTCCATACACACCTTTAAAGACTAATTCCAAGTCTTGCTGATAACCTACTCCACCACCCTCATTCACTACAATCGTTTGATTTAGTGAACTTAGGTAAGGGTCTGTATCAAATTGAAAATATGTTCCCGGATTTCCATCATAAGATGTTAAACCATTTGTTGCAGTAAGTACATTAGTTGTGCCATCTAGTGCTAAAGTTTTAGCTGCTGCAGCATCAAATCTTGCAATTACATAAACTTTGTCTATACCACCCGGTTGCACTTTGCAGTACCTCGCCTTTCCTGTTGAAATTGTACAAGCCATTTTTTAGTATTTAAAAGTTTATAATTAAGCTGGTAATATCGCTGCCGTTGTACCTAGTACAATATCAGATGCTACACCAATTTGAACACCAATTGCCATTCTCATAGAGATACCAACATTGTCAGAACCATCATATTCATAGAATGGAATTAATTTAGCTTCTGTCATATCTGTACCTAAGTTAGTACCGAAGAATAAGTTAGAAGATTGACATAAGATAATTGCATCATCGGGCATACCCGGACATACATTTACTGGCACACCTAAATATACTAAAGAACCAAACGATTGGTCTGTACCTCTAAGATTTACACCTTGTAACAATCCCGATTCTCCTAAAGCTTGCATATATAAACCGAAAGTCTTTTGGTTTACTAAGAACTGAGTATCAGCTTTACCTATAATACCCGGACAATTAGCATTTCCGTTTGCGTAAACTTTACCGAATCCCTCTATAACATTTAATGCAGTAATCGCAGTAATTGCTTGACCATTTACACCACCTGCAATTGCCATTTGACCAGCTGCTAAACCGGGTCTATCAAATACACCATCGTTAGATAAGAATCCTTTGAATGTTGGCGATGCACCACCTTTCCAAATTCTATCTTCTACTTCTTCTGCCGTTTTATTAGCAACTGTACTAACTAAGAATGAAGCAAAGTCAGATGGTATAGCACCATTACGACCACTAAATCCAGCACCAATCCAAGTTGGGTATATTGTTTTACGACATACTCTTTCGTTTACCATCAAGTCAGTAACTTCAAGAACTGATTCACCTAATGATAATGTAGTTGGGTCGTTATCCCAATCACAACCGGCAGCCTTAATCATTGTACCCGGTGTTAGAGTATTTACTACTGCTTTTGAAGTAATACCATCTAACTCTGTTACATACCCATTAGCAACAGAATCTGCCAATTTAACGGCTGGTGCTAAATAAGGTAAAGATAATACACCGGCATACGTATTTTGTGCAACTACAATGTTGTCAGCTAATTCGTATTTTGCTGATTTAAATTTATAATTTTTGTTCATTAGTTTGCGTTTTTTAATTTTAGAATCATATCTAATGCTCTGTTTCCAGTATTGTAAGATACTTCTTCTGTTGAAAGATTTGTTTGATTGT
>Ga0098051_1001073_pt1 | contig 10197 bp, 19 predicted proteins | sample 14BtaG_FD_77069 | JGI IMG/M metagenome (GOLD analysis project Ga0098051, IMG submission 77069) | Marine viral communities from the Subarctic Pacific Ocean - 14B_ETSP_OMZ_AT15311_CsCl metaG | ecosystem: Environmental > Aquatic > Marine > Oceanic | place: Pacific Ocean | collected 2015-01-18 | reverse complement strand
TTGGGATATTGTAATTTAGTAGGATTGAATTAACATTTTCCTGAATTGAGATGTTATAAATAATGAACTCCTACTATAAACCCTCTAGGAAGCGATTCTTAGAGGGTTTTTTTTGCTTGATAGTTTGATACCACCATATATGTTTAAATCGGAAAAAAGGGTATTACAGAGCCTCGCTACAAGAGAAACTGAACTGATAAAGACTGTTTACGTTACTTTGCCACCCTAAATCACTAGAATCCATCCTAGCTACCATTTTTGTATTTGCGTAGGTTACAACATCATTATTAGCTAATGCCGTCTTTAGACTTGGCTCAATTTGTAATGTTGCATTTCCACTTCCATCAGTCGATATATCATCTACAATCATATGAAGTTTTGATGTAGCACCACTTCCGAATTGAACGTAATCACCTTTCTTAAATGCTTTAGATTGAGATGCATTTAAACCATCAACAACAATTGAATATGAGCCAACTGCATGAACACCGTTAACAGACATTACACCTGATGCAGTTCCTTGAATTGTTTTTCTATCAGGGTCTCCAATTAAAAATGTTCCACGTCTACCATGAAGTTGTGTAAAGAATGCAGTCCATGCTCCTGCGTCTGATTTTGACATAGGTGGTAATGTAACTGTGGTAGTCCATTTAGCTCCTTGAAATTCTGAAACTTGTTGAGCATATGTAAACGGACTTTCAGTAAAACCTGTTGTTCTTATTATGCTCCATTGACTGGTTACAAAGTTAGTAGGACTTGTTGGCATTGAAATTGGAAATGTAGGAAATGTCATTTATGCTCCGAATGTTTTAGCAAACGCACCACCACGACTACGTTGCTCTGCTACTGCTGATACAGTTTGTTGTTTTATAAGTGGTAGCATGTTCATTACTTCGCTTCTGACGGTGCTAACGATTCCTGTACTGAAAGAAATATTTTGTACTACGTTTACACCACCTCCCATTTGGTCATTAGGAACAATATGTCCTGCTGTATGTGGAACGAATACTTCAGCTCCTTTCTCCCCAACGATTGCAGGTTTGTTCGGTGCGATGTAACCACCATTTGCGAATCCCAAGAAACTTGTTAAGTCTGAAAACATTCCTCCAAAACCTCCTCCACCATCACCGAGATTTGATTTGATAGAATCTAGTATTGGCTTGAGAACTAATAATTGAACAATCAAAGATACTACTTGTGAAATTACACCCTGAAAAATATCTTTCATTGCATCACCGAAATCTTCACCTTTGGCTATTGCATCACCGAATGCATCACCAATATTTTTAACTGCTTTGTCAAAAATCTTTTCAAACTCTATACTCTCACCTTTTAATGTTTCAAAATTCCTAGCCAATATGTCAGTCAAGTGTTGCATGATGTCATATTCAGGTTGACCTTTTTTGATAGTGTCTAATTTTTCTTGCCATACATCATTTGCAGTTTTTGTTTTTTCTGCGAGTTTATCTAAAGTATCTGTAAGTTTTTTTGCTTCTTCTCTATTTTTTTCAAATTCACTTGTGGACTTGTCAACTGTAATTCCAAAGAATCCTAGAATATTGGCATGTTCTTCTCTAAGTCTTGCTTGTCTTTCTAATTCATCACCATTTTCTTTAAATGCTTCAGTTAAAACAACGTATGCTCCTGCTAATGATAATGCAAAAACATTCATGTTCTTAATAGCTGTAAATGTTTTTACTGCTACAGCACTACCAAACAAAATAAACAATGCTTCGAATGCTTCTTTTATCAACCCAATGTTTTTGACAAGACTACTTGTTAAGCCTGCTAAATCTTTTCCTATTTCCTGACCAAATTTTTCTATAGCATCTTGACTGTTTTGTAAAGATTCATCTAAGTCACCAAATTCTTTTTTCAATGCTTTCATAAATTCTTCAGATATTGCTAATCTAAAGTTAAACAATTTATCTGATAGCATAGACAATGTACCAGTCAGAGTTTTTGCAAAGTCATTAGTTACATTTCCAAACTCACCACCTTGACCAAACTTTTCTTTGAATGCTTTTATTGTGTCGTTGATAGAAACTTTTGCACCTGCATTAAATCCTAACATTGCACGAACACCACGTTCTCTAAATACATCAGCAGATGCGATACCACCTGCGAATGACCTTTGAATCTGTTCACTGGCTTGTCTGAAATCTAGACCTGTAGCAGAAGCAACGTTTCCTGTTATTTCTAATACTTCTCCGAGTTCGTTGGCGTCTTCAGATATAACAGCTAAATTTCCAGATGCTTGTTGGATTTCTTCTAGACTAAACGGAACACGACTAGCAAACTTACGCATTACTTCAAATGCTCTAGCACCCTCCTCTGCTGTTCCAAATAATGCTTTTAATCTTACTTGTAAATTTTCAACTTGCTTACCAACATTAACAACTTGCACAACTTGATAAATACCAAATGCTCCTGCTAGTAATCCACCAAATTTAATTACTTTACCACCAAGACTATCTAATGAATTTCCGAGACCTCTGAAGTCTTTACCCATACGACTTGTTGATTTATTTATTTTATTTTTAGCGTCTTGCAAACCACGTTGTAAAGACGTAGTGTCGGCTTCGATTTTTACGAGAAGTTTATCTAATTCCATTTTTAATAATCAGGGTACATTTCCATTAATTTATCTAGCTCGTCTCTATCCATGTTACTAGATTTGTTTCCATTGTATTCCTTAAAGCCGTTAATGGCTAGTGTGATTTCACGAATTGACATTTCCCATACTTGACTAGATGGAATATGCATCATGCCGACAAGAATCTCTAACCACCTTTCAACAGGTAGGTTATAGTCATCGTCTATAGGTTTGTTTTTTTTTCAGAGACAGAATCACCTGTATCGAGTGCCAATGTTAGCAACTCACCTGTGATTTTAATTGCTTCTACTAATCCAATTGTACTTACAGCTTCTTTGATATCATTATCTTTTATATCATTCCCACCTGCTCTTACAGAAAGAGTAAGTATTGCAATAACTTCAGATGTAGTTAAATCAGCTTGTGTTAGCTTTGTGCCAATCTTTAATACAGAACAACCTAATGCTTCTTCAATTCTAATAATTGTGTCTAAAGACATTCTTGCCTTATAAGACTTTTCACCAAAGTTAATTATTTTTTCTGCTTTTATCGGATTTGTACTCATGTTTTTTTGCTCCTTTATTCAAAACAATTTTAATAATTTCGTCTCTATCACCAACATTATTCATGTTATGAATCTTATATGACTTACCATCTACTACCATAGATTCATTTAAACATGATAACCACTTATCGAAGTATGACAGTTCTACTTCGATGTGTGATTCTCCATCGTTTACTTGAGCAGAGTATGCACTCTTACCTATAGTAACTTCTTTTTCAATCCACATTATACAGTAGCGATTGTCACTGTGGATGCACTTTCAAAGCTCATAGTGTATTGAACACTATCATTATAAGTACCACTATATTCAATAGATGTTACTTGAAATGCACCTGTGAAAGTATTGTAATCAGGTACTAAGAATTGAAAGTTTTTAAATGTAGCTCCATCGAATGCTGTTAATACAGATTGTTCTGATGCTGAGTCTGTGAAAACTCCACTTCCTGAAATTGCGAATGATTTAACACCACCTTGTGCTAATAATGTTCTAACTCTTGATGAGTCTTTGTTTGTTACATCTACTGTTTCTTGGTTGATTGAAATTGAAGTATCACGAAGTCCTGCGACTGTGGTAAACACTTCAGGTGACGCACTGTTGCCAATCTTCACTAAGAGAGATGCACCTTTTTGTACTGCCATAATTTATATCCTATAAATAGTTAACTATCATATACAGTAAAATCTACTGTAATAATTCCATGTCTTGTCAGGTTATCTATTTCAACTATGGTCGCAGTATTTACTACATAACTCATAACAGAATTAGCTCCTGTAACGCCAATTGTAGTGTTATTCAATAACAAATACAACCTCTCCATAATCTGTTTAATTTCTTTTTGACCTCTATATTGACTCCATGCTTCTATGTCTACCCTATGAACATTACCATCTAAAGTTTTTGTACCAACATCTGATGTTGATTCTAACCCAATTCGAACATAAGGATATGTAGTATCTTGTGGAACGTTATCAAAAATCTTATTGTCTCCGACCAATCCATCAAGAGTAGAATCACCTGATAGGAGTGTAAAGATTGCAGTTTGTAAATCGAATGAATGAAAACCCATTATCTAACCTTTAGTTTTTTTATTAATGCTTTAGCCATCTTCTCTGAATTTTTATATGCAACAGATTGTGGACTCATAAAATATCTATCTAAATTAGATTCTAGATATGGTGCATATTCTACATTCGTGAATACTTTGGCTACGAGTTTACTTAATTTTCTTAGCTCAATACTTTTAACTAAATTACTTGTATCAACAGCAGGTGCTTCGCCACGAGCAGAAGATACATGTGGTATATTTTTTTTTGTTTTAGGATATGTTTTTCCTGTCTTCGGTGCGTACATACTTTTTATAACCTGACCTCTAAAATAACTTGCGATTGAATCAACATAGTTCTGTGCATTGTTTTCATATTTAGTTTGTACTTCATCTGCTCTACGATTAATATTATTTTTTATCTTTACACTAATCATGTTGCAACACCCTCCGTAGCCAATACGACTTGAAACTTTTCTCTACCCTCTACTAAATCTTGAACATAGCTTATGTTAAAAGTTTTTGAGTTGTATGAGATTCTATATTTTTCTGTTAATGCAGAATAGTATCTAATAGTAAAACGATAACTATTTGTACCACGAAGTTGGTCTCCAAAAATAGATTCGCTTCCAGATAAATTTTCTACCTTTGCCCAAACAGTTGTTGCTGTACCAAAAGATGCCGACTGACCACCTGCTCCATCACTAGATGTAGATAAAGTTTGTAAGACAATTCTGTTTCTCATCTGTCCGATAAGAGACATTAAATCATCCCTCCATAATGTGCAGTACCACGATAAGGATTTGTAGAAAATTGTCTAACAACATACGGTTGTAAAAGTTGTGTTGCTAAAGTCGGTAACCCAACATTTTTTCCATCCATCAAATCTCCACGATGCTCAAACATATATGCAAGATAAGTTAGACATGCTTGTTTAATATCAGTAGGAACATCGGATGCACCTCCGTAACCTGCTACATAATTTATTTCAATTGCATTCGCAACTCTCAAACCTGTTGGGTAACTTTCACCATTTCTTAAAACAAATCTTGCAGGAACACCTGCTGAATCTAAATAATATTTACTCGATGCAAACGTACTTGCACTATCAGCATCATCATAATATTTTACATTTGATATAGATGCTACAGGTGACTGTGGTAATAAAACACTTCTTCTCGAAATGTCTTGGTCGATGCCAAGATACATTCCCTCTTGTAGTGGAATGTCTACATCATAAATACTATCAATAGATAATTTTAAAGTTTGAGTGGTCAGACTTCTCTTAGTATAATTTTTTGCCCAATTGTGAGTAGTTTTAATTAATCTATTAAGAACATTATCGTCACTTGACCCATCAATTCTGAGTTGTTCTTTTACTTCTGTCAAAGTTACAGCATATTCTGTTTCTGCTGTTACTACCGATAATCCTGCCATGTGAAACCTCTATAAATCCGTTTATGCCCTTAGTTTATAGGAAATAGTAAAAAAAGTGAAAATAAATAGGTTATTTGTGAATATAGTACTGGACATAACGTCCTACATATGAGAATATTAGTTATCGAAGCAATTAAGCCTAGATAAACAGGAGAAAAAATAATGAGAAAGTTCGGAGTAGAAATAGAGTTTATCAGTAGAATCAGCAGAAGTGAAATGATTCGTAAAATCAAACAAGAAACAGGTGTTGATGTTCGAGAAGCATATTATACAGATACAGATACATCTGCATGGAGATTAAAAACTGATGCTTCATTATCACAAGGTGGTCTTGAATTAGTAACACCAATTCTTAGCGACATGAATGATTTAGAAACTCTTAAATCAATCATCAAAGTTTTAGATGCTAATGGTAGAATAAATGCTTCATGTGGACTTCACGTTCATACTGATGCTCGTAATACAAAAACATCACAAGTTAAGAAACTAATTAAATATATTGCTAAGTACGAACTTGCAATGAATAAATTAGTTTCTTCTAGTAGACGTGGTGAATCACAATGGTGTAAAGATAACTTTACTTCATTAAGATATTCAGATGAAACACCTAGTCAGTTTTTCAAAAGACTTAACACTAAAAATACAGACCAACTTTTAAGACTTGTTCAAGGTAACAGATATCATAAGTGGAACTTCAAAAACTATACACAACACGGTAGTGTTGAAAACAGAATGCATCAAGGTAGTTTGAATGCTGACAAAATTGCTGAGTGGGTTTTACTTAATCAAGCAATCGTTAATTGTGCATTCGACAAACGTGGTACAAGAGTTCTTAAAACACAAGACTGGAACACTTACAAACTTAAAGACATGTTGTCTGAATTAGTTGGACGTGGTTATTTAACTCTTGCACAAAAGTCTTACCACTTAACAAGAGCAGAGGTGTTGAATAGATGAGATACCTTAACGGACTTACAGAACAACCGTTCAAGTCTACGAATAAGATTGACCTAGCTTATGAGCTTTACAGCACGAGTTGGGTCAAAAGTGATTCAAAAGACATTTACGAATGGTGTAAAGGTGCATCTTTAAGATTGTATCAAGTCAAAGATATAAAGTTGATTTATATTGAGAATGACTTAGAAAGTTTTATAGATGCTTTAATAGAAAACAATATAATTATGGAGATACATTAATGTTATATTTTGCTTATGGTGCTAACACCAACATTGAGAACATGGCTAACAGATGCCCTGATGCAACTAAGGTAGGTAGGTTTACTTTACCTGACTGGAAACTTGTATTCAAATCTGTTGCTGATATAGAGAATCATAAAGATACGGAAGTGCATGGTGTACTTTGGAATATTACTGATTCATGCGAAGATGCACTAGATATATACGAGGGTTATCCACACTTGTATCGTAAAGAGTATTTAGTTGTTCGTATGCCTGACGGAGAAATCCAAGACTTAATGTTTTATAAAATGAATGCAGGTGAATACCAACGTCCTAGCATTTATTACTTTGATACTATTCGTCATGGATATATTGCAAACGATTTACCTTTACAGTATTTGCATGATTCTATAAAATAGAAACTTCTACCCTTAGAGCCGATTCTCTCCTGTTTCGGCTCTTTTTTGTTTAAAAAACACGTCCTAGAATGCCCGTAATCCATTTTATTTATATGTTCCGATACCCTAGCAACCCCTTAAAATAGCACTCGCAATGATTAGTATTAATATAATTTCTACTACAGAAAGTTCAGGTTTTAAGTATTTTGTTTTTATCTTTTTGAATAAAAACTTTATCATCGCAATAAAGGATTATTATTCTTTTCTTTTAATTGCTCAATATCTTTTCTGATTACTGCGATATTCCTTTCGTTTTCGCTGACTCCCTGAATGATTGGCTCAAGGTTGACTGATTGCTTAGATTCTAAAACATCTATTCTTGTAAGTAATTCTCCTTGAGCTACCATCAAAGACCCCAAAGAAATTACAAGACCAACTAAACCTGCTATAACTTTAATATCCATTTCTATCCTCGTATGTTCTATCTTGATATATATTTCTTATATCAACGTAATTATTATTCATGTATGCATCTATATTTCTATCAACTAAATTAGGTTGATTAAATATTTCGGCATTAACTTTTGAATACTGATTAAGAGTATTATTATTCTTTTGCATTACTTTGGCTATAATTATTTGGGTTGCTTTAAGTTGACCCTCTGCACTTTTTATTTTTTCAGAAACCTTTTTACTTATATCTTCAATACTTATTGCAACTTCAATACTCCCACTAATGTTTTGGTTTTCTGTTTTTTCTTCTTCGCTAATTCCATCATCGCTTCGTGGTGAGCTTGAAAAAATTTCTGCTTCTTGGATTTCTTCGACTTCTTCATTTTGTATGACCTCGTTTGTTGTTTGTTCTTCAAAAACTTCAGTAGATAAAATAATTGTTTCTTCTACAAATTCATTTTCTACTTCTAAAATTATTTCTTCTTCAGCAATAAATTCTTCTATTGGCATTTCTACCGATATAGTTTCTTGGAAAAATATTTCTTCTACTTGAACTAATTCAAATATTTCTTTTTCTAATTCTTGTAATGTTTCTGTTTGTTGTGCTGATAAAACCGTATCATCGTAAGTTAACGTTAAACTAACATCGTCTAGATTGCTTCCACCGAGTATACTGGGTGCATTAGAATCCGTTCCTGATATTTTTATATTGGCTATGCTTCCACCTGTTCCACCATAAATTAATGTATCAGTAAATGTTTGTCCTATGATGTCAGTTGTTGTTGTTCGACTTTGCGTGTGCGTTCCTAAAACATTTTGGTCTGCATCTTTTACTTGTAACCTGATTGTGAACTCATCAGCATCGCCACGATTTGAAGCCCAACCACCTTGACCTCCCTCACCATTTTGAATTAATACTGAACTATCTAATTGTAGTCCGTTATCTAACATCGGTTGAGTTATTTCATTACTTAATAAATTTACATTTTGTTCGATGCTACCTGCATCACCGAATTCAACATCGTATTGGCTATTACAACAATCACTGATAACTTGAACATCACCATTCAATGTCCATCCATTAGAATTCCCTGATTCGAAATCAGGGTTTACCAAAAGATTAGTTGTAGTCTTTATTTCAGCATGAACATGCGTAAAGAATGTTAAAAAAGCCGAGATACTAACATACCACAATGTTCGTTTAAAACCGATTTTAGGGCATTTAAGCTCGTTTTTATTTCGATTTTTTACCATTTTTAGACAAAGATTCCTTATATTTCCTATATTGCTCTATTTTATCGTTTACAGGTTTACGTCTATCTAATATAACTTTCATTGCTTCTTCACCTATCAAACTTTTACCATTATGCAGAATTGGACATGGTGTTCCACTTGTTAACATCGCTTCAAAAACTTTTGGGTCAGTACAAAGCAGTGCAATCCCTGCAACTTTCATATTTAAAACTTGTGAAAGAAGTTGAGCTTGTTTGCGTAACTCACATGCTTCATCTTTAAAATAATTTCCTGCAGAAAAACTGAAGCCAATCGTTGTCATTCCTAAACTTAATGGTACAACACAACTTGATTGTGAGTAGGAATTTAGTGCAGGTGCAGATGCAGGTGCTACTGCTGTTTTAGAATTATTGCTAGTAGAATTTGTAGTTGTACTATTTGTGACTGGTGAACTTCCAGAATTATAATTTGTTACGGCTTCGTAAGATTGTATTGCAGTATTTGTACCACTTGAATTTGTTTGGCTAGAATTTGGATTGTTTGTAGTTACGTCAGCAAATGCCAATGGACATAAAAATAGTAATGCTAATAATCTTTTCATCGTCTAACAAGACTGCCCCCAAAATATAAACCAATAATACTTGATACGACATGTGTATCTAAAGGTGTAATAACTAATCCTGACATTGGTTTCCATTGTGTCATGTCCATGTCTGTTGCGAATATCCACCAACCTTGTTGTATTGTTTCTGTGTAACCTACATAGATAGGCATGTTAGGGTCTATGAATGGTGCTAACTTTGGTAACACTATAATTGCTAGTACACATGCAATTGCAATTACTCTACGAGTATTTTTAGTAAATGAATCTGTTACTTCTCGTGCTTTGTCAAATTGTTGGGATTGAAACTCTGCACGTTGCATAAGCATCTTTTGTTGCTCTGCTTTGTCTTTTGTTTTTTGAGCCATGATGGAAAGAACTCCACCAAGTATTGTACTTATTAACATGCTGACTAACTCGATTGGGAATCCCATGAGCTACTTCACCATATTATAAATTATTGCACAGATACCGATTACCCATGCTAAAAAACCTATTACTCCTTTGCTCTTGTTTACCATTGTTGATACTTCATCAACCTTAGTTTCCATCTTGTCTAGTCTGTCAGTTAGTGAATCAATTTTGACAGCAAGTTGTTCTAAGGTTACTTTCATTAACTTTCTAGTGCTGTAATTCTAGCTTCTAATTCTTGTATTGTTTTAACTAATAGTGGAACAAGTTTTGCTTGGTCTA
>Ga0098051_1001056_pt1 | contig 10281 bp, 11 predicted proteins | sample 14BtaG_FD_77069 | JGI IMG/M metagenome (GOLD analysis project Ga0098051, IMG submission 77069) | Marine viral communities from the Subarctic Pacific Ocean - 14B_ETSP_OMZ_AT15311_CsCl metaG | ecosystem: Environmental > Aquatic > Marine > Oceanic | place: Pacific Ocean | collected 2015-01-18 | reverse complement strand
CTTTCTGTTGCTCACCAGTGAGCTTAGAACCATATTTGATATCTTCATAATATTTGGACTTTGCACCGTCCAGGTGTTGCTTTGCTTGAGCAACTTGCTCCTTTAAAGCTAGTTTCTTTCTTTTAATATCCCTTTCATCATCCATATCTTCATCGTAAGAAAATTGATCTTCCATCATAAAGTCAATTTCATCCGAGTCTAGATGAGGTTTTGTTTGCTTGTAATATTCTCTCAAGCGTGTTGTCTCATCTACTTCTGACCAGTTTTGCTGCAGTTTTGCGTAGTCATCAAATGAACGACCTGTTTCATTTTTGTACTCCATAAACTTAGCAACATCCTCTGGTATAGATTGCTCTTGTTTTTTTCCAGTATTTTTAAGAACGTCAATAGACTCGACCTCAAGGTCGTGCCTGTCTTTCAAATAGCTTAAAATGCTATTATCATCAATCTCAAATGGTTTCTCTACTTCTTGCTTTTCTTGTACGCCTTCTTGCTCTTCTGTTTGCTGCTGTACGATGTCTTTGTTTTCTTGCTCTTGTATGCCATCCTCTTGAGATTGTGTTTGTACTTCTTCTTTTACTTCTTCCGTAGGCTCTTGTGTAACTTCTTGCGTCACCTCTTCCTGCGGTTGCTCCTTTTGTTTTGGCTCAATAGGATTACCATCGGCATCCAAAGCCCTTACTTTCCATTCCATTTGAATTAAATTAAATTATAGTGCAAAATTAAATAATTAATCAATGCCAACGATTCCCTCTAGACCTGACCCTAACGAGTCTTGACCATCAAAATCAATTGGGTCTAAGTCTTGCTGTCTTTGTTGGATTAATTTAGATTGTTGTGTTGCTTGCTTTGCAGTTCTCTTGTCTTTTCTATCCTCCTTATATTCTTCTTTCTCTTTCTGCATCATGATCTCGTTGCCTTTTATTTGGCCCTCAATTCCTTTTTGCAGTTTTATAAGTTCAGACTTAAGAATAAACTCTTGTTGCATTCTCTGCATTTCTAACTCTGCTTCAAGCTGTTTTATTTTAGCCTCAGCCTCCATTTTAGCTAGTGCTGTTTGTTGCTTTCCTTGTTCTGCAGTTAAAGCAGCCTGTTGGTTTGCCTCTGCTTGTAAGGCAATGTTTTCTTGCTGTCTCTTGTTATCCAGCTTCTCTTTTCTTCTTTTTCTAACCTTAAGCAGTTGAGACGCTATCTTTACGTTCTTAACGTTTCTAATATCAATCGCATCATCAATATCTATCTTTCCAGCTGAAAGAGATGTTTGGATGTTTTGCTCTAGCATCTGCTTCTCTTCCTCATCAGGATGCATCTCAATGAAAATACCAAAGTCATGTAGGTGAAGCTCTTTAATTTCTTCTAGTATATCTACACTGTATTTTCCTATGTTCTTAATGAAATCATCTTTCATATCAGAATACTCTAGAACATCAGATATTCTATACGCAACACATTCCGCTAGTCTCTCTGTTATAAATAAACCAGACTTAAGTATATGTCTAGTTGCGGTGTTTGAATTTAATGCTGCAAGCTTTTGAACTCCAACCAGTGCATTTGAGTCAGGCATAGATCCGTCCCTTGCCTCATTGAGTCCTGTTACACCTCTTAACATGTTTAGATTATAGTTATACATGTTTATTAGAGAAGATATCTTTGAATTAGCTCCAGAGGACGTTAGCTCTTGAACTGGAATCTTTCCACTATTAAACTCACCCTCTTCCGTAAAGCTTCTACCTAAAACTGACCCAGTCTGAAAGTACATATTCAATGCCTCTTGAGGAGAATATGTGTTTCCGTTACCTAGGTTTATTGAAGATATTCCATCAAGATCAATGAACACTCCATCTGGTATCATTTTAGCCGCAACTTGTTGTAGCTTAAGATGAAGCAATTGTATTTGATCGGCAAAAGGTATCATTCTTTTTACTAAAGAATCAATCTGTCCCTTGTACATTTTTGGCGCACTTACAACGAACGGTGCAAACACCTTCTGCATCGAGCTTTTTGGTCGCACCATGTTTTTCATTAATTCCCACTTGAGAATCTTGTTTGTTCCTAGCACAAGAACACCTTCGTACCATACATCAATTTTTTTAGATAGTTTTTCAAAGCGTGCCTGTTCACTTTTCGGTGGATTAAATTGATCGTCTTTTCTTAGCACTTTGTCTCCCCCATAGGAGTTTTTCTTTTTCTTATATACAATATTCTTGTCTGTCTTGTAACAGAAGTATAATAACGTAGCTGTATTAAGATCAAAGTTATCTGTCTGGTATCCGCCTCTTGTTCCTTGATATGAATCAAACTTAGAGGAAGACTTACCTATTTCATCAATCTCTTCCTTTGTTAATTTAGGATCGATTTTTTTTAACTCTGTAATGTTTACGTTTTTTACTTCTCCAAAATAATAACAGTCTTCAAAATGAGGATCATCAGTTGGACTGTGAACCAAATCAGATGGATCTACATACTCAATCTTAATACCATCGTGAGTATTAAACGTATGTTTTGATGCTGAAATACCTAATACAGCTGAATCTTCATCTAATCTTTTCTTTGTGTACTCGTAGTTGTTATGCCTTAATATAGATGTAATTGCTTTTTCCTCAGCAATCTCTATGTCATCCTTATAATCTATTTTCATGTGGATGTCAAGCTCATCTTCAGTTTCTGGAATCATGTCTGGCTGAACGCTAAACATATTTTTTCCTAAAAGAGCCCCTATTTCCTCAAAGTCTTCTTTATTTCGCATCTCTGTTTGAATGCGGTTCTTGTACATTGCCTTCTTATTTGAAGATATAGGATCAATAGCTTCTGCTTTTACATCAAACAATCTATTAGATATACCATTAACAACAATATCTACAAACTTAGGAATTATAGGCACAGGAGTCCAATCTAAGTTTAGATAGGATATGTCTCCGTTAATAGCAAGCTCGTCCTTATACTTGCGAACAGACTGATCTCCCATCGCATAGGTTCTTAGTTTGTGGTATGTGTCTCTGTTGTTATAAAACCTAGATTGACCACCATCCCTTCTGAACCATTCTGATTCGATAGCACGACCAACCATAAGTCCATACTCTTTAGATGCCTTCTCAGCATCTGACGCTAATTGATTTGGAAATCCTATAACATATCTCCCAGAAGATCCTTGCATATTATTACTTTATAATAGAGCTAACTGTGCCGCCATTATTATACTTTGCAAAGTTAACATTTATTTCTATATTATTTTTCTGAGGTTTAACCACATACTTCTGGTTTGCCATTATAGCTAAACCCGAACTAACGGTTGCATCAAATTTAGTTCTTTTGTTAATATCGTAGTTTGCCCAATCAAGTAAAGTCCTTGTGAAATACATGTCTCCACTGCCATTGTCACTAAACCCAACATTATTTTCTATATAACTCTCAATAGCCTCAGCGTGAATGGATATGACTGCTGGAGACGATGGTATGCCTCCTAGTTCCCTTTCTGCTTTTGACAAATCATTTCTATTCTTATCAGGCCTATTTATACTCCACTTCCTATAACCTCTATTTTTTAAGTGATACAAGAGCCTTGGCTTGTTGTTCTCTACAAGTACAGGCATCCCATAAAAAACCATAGCCATTAAAACATCCTCATAGAACAACTCTGCAGTCTGTGGTCTGTATACATATTCAAGGAAAAAAGAATTAGATGGTCCATCAAAGTTTGGTTTTGTGTGACCGTGAAGAGCTCCATTAGACCCTCCACCCCCTACGGTTCCAGAGATATCATAAGAGTCACAACCAAAAGAACCTATGTGCTCATTTCCAGGGTATTTAATCCCTGACTTGGTTATAACTCTATTTCTTAGCTCTCTTGGTGGTATCCATGTAACATAAAAACGCCCATTCTTCTCAGGGCTCCAAACAACTTCACTGTCCTTTATTCCATTTTGCCAATGAAAAGAGCCTCTCTGTACAACTCTTTGTCTCTCTAAACCGTCATTATAATCTATTTGCTGGTATAGCTTAGTTAGGTTGAATAAACTATTCTTAGCCTCATCCCTAAATGCATGACCTTCCGTTCTAGGAAACTGTCTATAGAACTCATTAAGTGCGTCAGAATCGTTTCTAAGGCTCTCTACTTCATTTTCCCAGTAGTCTAGTACTCCACTATCTATAACGTCACCATAGGGGTCTAAAACGGCTTTATTTGGCTTTCTAAAGACGGGCTGTCCGTATTGATCTAAAAACCCTTCAAAGTTCCACTCCATCGGGATGAAAAGTGAATACATACCGCTTTTGGTTTGACCATTTGCATTTCTTCTACTAGCATCTGAGTCATTATATAGTTTCTTGAAGTTACTTCCTCCTTTATCTAGGGCATTGGAAGTAGATCCCATAAGACACTTTCCTATAATCCTTCTACCTAGCCTTAATGTAGTTTTAGTGACGCGCCAGTTGTTGAGGATATTATCTGGTTTTTCCCACTTTCCAGATTCATCATGAACAAGGAGTCGTAGCTTTTCACCGTCGTATGAGTTATCTCCAGTGTTCTTCCAATCAATTGTAGTGTCGAGTCCTGTAAGTGTTTCTTCACTTTCTGTGTCCGCAATAGATCTTCTTGTAAGCTTTGATGCTGGTACTCTGTAGGCGAGCTCTGTTTTCGGTCTATCCATACCGTCTTGTATTGGCTTGAAGAAGAAGGGATAGTTTGTTGATATTGGAACGACCTTGTCTGTGAACATTTTCTTTGCATCTGAACCACTCTTGGATAAAATACCGAACCTAGCATCGGAGGTGATTGTAGCCTGGTTGACTGTCTCTGATGATGACATGAAGCTAAACCCAGACCGTCTGTTTTTGAGGTAGCACATTCCATAGCATCTGTTGTCTGCTTTACATGCTTCCCAAAATATAAAGAAGATCCTATTTGACTCTCTAAATTCTGGATGTCCAATGTCAATCTTTGTCCACTGAAGGTACATGTAGTGAGTGCCAGTAATATAAGTAGGAACACCATTATTCTTAAACCAAAAACCACCTTCTCTTCTTTCGAACTCATTCTCAATGTAATCGACCCATGTTTCTTTGAATGCATTCGGGTACTCATTCCACTGGAATATGGTCTTGATCTTTTTAAGCTCTTTGGGGTGCTCAAACGCCTCCCAGTATTGTTCTGATTCTTTAGCACTTTTTTGGTAGATTTTATTCGGCTGCAAAGGTAGTGCTATTTTTAAATTTTGTATCTCTACAACCTTTCCTATCTGACCACTTTTTGATATAACAACAACATCGTGCTTGGCATTGTAACCATACGCCCAAGACTTGTTTTTATTTCCAGATTTTAAGTCCTTTGTTGGTATATGATCTAATACCTTACAAAGCTTAAGACTTTCTTCCTCTAGACTCGGCAAAGCTTTGGAATCCTGTATCCTTTCCTTTACTGTTTTTAGTCTCGTCTTCGCCATTTAGTTTTTCTCTTTCGTTCTCTATTCTTTGAAGTATTTCAAAAGCATCAAATATTGCAAGCTTCTTTGTAGCAGCCGCATTCTTTAATCTATCAGCGGCAAGATCATCATCTGGCTTCCCTGTGATTATTTTTTCTTGGGCAACCTTTATTAACTCCTCTACAGCCCTTTCTCCAGCCTCAATAACTCTATTTATAGTGTCAAGGACCTTGTCTTCATCATTCTTCTGCATTGAAAGTCGTTGTTGTGTGCCATGATCCATCAAAATCCCTAAGAATAATATCGTTGGAGCTATTTGTTTCACTTTGATTTTGCTTAATCGTCATAATATCTACAAAAGCAATAGACAACAAGTTAATGCTTTTTTGTATTTCCTTTAGCTCATCGCTAATATCATTCGACTTTATGTTGATCGTGTCTTTACTCATTATATTTAATTTTATTTCTTGCGTCTAGTAATCCTCTTTCGTATTCTGTCTTTTTTTCTAGCTCTATTACTCTATATTCGATTTTTTCTATAACCAAAACCTTTTCATCCAACCTCTCATGAACCAACCTCAACTCATCCTTTAGTGCTGTAAATTCTGAGAATATCCCCCCAGCAGCAAAAATACTTGCCACAAATGTTATGACAATAGACATGTTGTTTTTGAAAAAAGAATCCACATTAGTTAAATTTAATACAAATATCTGAATCTTTCATTCTATAGGTTTTTTCATCATCTATAGTAAACTCATATTCGGAGTTCTTAGTGAACCCAACTTTAGTTCCCTCCTTATGCACACTACTGTTTTTTACAACTCCCACATGCTCTTCTTTTTGTTTATCTGACCTATAAATTTCAGAATCTTGAATATGATCGATAGGACTAACAAAGCAATACCCTTCCGTAGTTTTCCAGCCACTACCTTCATTGTACATGTATATTTTACTTGAATCTACAAGATACTGATTTTCTCTAAAGTATTCGTTGCTTTTCCTTTTCCTACCCTTCATATCTAGATATGTTCTAAAGACATTATGGTGTAGAACAACAATACTACCCAGTGGTATTTTCCCACCATTCGGCACCGCAGACACAACCCCCAGCCTGTTGACAAAGGCCGCACTCTCTATTGATGTGTTGATCACTAAACTCTTTCCCGCTATTTTTTTTGTGTTGTTGTACTCCGTTCCGTAAGGAGTTATAAGATAGTCCCATCTTGGTGTCATATTATATTTATATTGTATTCAATTACTATAGGTATGTTTTTGAATTCTTTCCACTTAACAGACTCATTGTTTTTCTTAACCCAAACGCTGTATCCGTCACCATCTTGAGCTATATCTGATATTGTATAACTTCCGCCAAGAACACTTTGGTTTAAGATATAATGCATCGCATCCTTGTAGTTGGCGCCTATAGATATTTTTCTTATTAAATTCATATTTTATTATTATTAAACGCTAACTAAAAAGTAAGAATAAGATGACCTATTAAGTCTTGTAAAGTTGCTAGAACCTGTAGGGTGGTTCCAAAAAGAACCCTCACGCCCCCCTAAACCATTGTAAGTCTGAGGCCCCTGCCAGTATCCCCACATAGAGCCACCCCATGCAGTTCCGTTATTTGTACTGTAATATTTTACTGCGTCAGAAGACATTGCTGAATTATATGAGGCTAAATAACCTGCTCCGTCTGTTGTTATTTTACAAAAGTTTCCAGAAAAGGAATTACCACCTCCTACATTTTCTTCATGTTTACCACTTACATAAACTCTATTTTCAACATTGTAACCAGTTGCTGATTTATAATATAATGAACCACTTGATACTTGAGAAGTAGATCCTGTACTTATGTTGTTGCCATTTACATCTGTTCCATGTATATTTGTAAGAGAATAATTTGTTGTCCATCCATAATTAGGATGATTAGTCTGGTGATAAGTTATGCTTTTAAAAAACCCATTTATATTTCCATCTTGACCATTATATGCACTTAAACTTATATTGTTAAAAGGATAATAAGTGTTACCAAAAACCCTTGGCCCATTAGTGTAAACATTAAATGAATTTCCAACATTATATAAAGTAACAGGAACTTGAGTAGTAAGATTAAGAGTACTTCCCACAGCAGTTCCCACTGAATTTGTTGCATATGCAGCAAAATAATATGTAGTGCTACCAGTTAACCCTGTTCTTGATAAACTATAAGATCCAGTTCCACTTCCTGATCCATATGTTGGATTTGATGTTACATTTGAATTTGTACCAAAATAAAATCCTCTTGATGTAACGGTGGCCCCATTATCAGACGTAACATTACCGTTTAAAGTTACAGATGTTACAGCAACAGAACTTGCTGCAGATGTTGTTACCGATGGAATTGCTTGTGAACTATAACTATAAAACTCACTAATTGCATCTGGAGTTGACTTACCTGCTGCTGCAGATAAAGTTCTTAAAGAGCCACTAGAACTTCCTAATTCCGTTCTTATGTCGTCTATAGATATTGCTCCAGATGATTGTAGTGCCATTTTATAAGTTTTCTAATTCCTCAAAACCTCTTGTAGTTTTTATTTTACTATAAGCCCAAGCTAACATATTACTATTATCAATTTCACCTAAATCAATATAAAATACTTCAGAGTTTTGATCAGCGATATAAGGGTTATTAAAATTTATTTTTCTTTCATTTTCCCCTTTATATATGTTGTATAAAATATTAACTCTAAAAGATTTTGCTAAATTATTATCTATATCATCCGCCTCTCTGTTATTATCTTCTAAGTGAATAGCAACAGCTTTAACAACAATATAAGAATCTTCAATAGTTTCAATGATATTTTCAATCATTTTAGGCTGAGTAATTGTTTTTTCTTTCCCAGCGAACTCGTAATCAGGATGTCCTTCAGGTAAGTTTTTTGGAACCAAGAATGTAAAACTATCTGTTTCTGTTTCAGATTCAATTATTATGTATTTTTTCCATGTTCCTACTAAAGCCATACTTATTCTGGAGTTTCTTCTTCAGGAGCCCAAGGCATATCCGCATCCACATTAGTTGGAGTTACTTTTTGAGATATTGCTTTCTTTATAACTTCGTTCATGTGATCTGTAGGATGATTAGCCTGTGCCCAAGAAATTACATCAGCTTCTGTTAAAGTAGCTAACTCTGTAAAGTTTTCTGCATCAGGGGTTCCAACAGGGCAAGCCCCAGAGAAAGTATGACTTTCCCCAGAATCTGCATCTGTACCCGTATAATCAAATCTAATATGTGTGATAACATCTGACAGTCCGTCAAGCGCTGGTGCTTTTTTCATAGCCGTTATCTTCCAATCGTATGTAATATTCATAATACTTATTTAAAGTTTAGTCTTCTACTTTTTGTAATTCAGACGGATCAACATCTTCTTCTACAGGCGTAAGTTCTCCTGTGCCAATATCAATTGTACATTTACCATACTCATCTTCAATGTCTTTACCAAGATCGTTGAATTTTGTTTGAGCAGCGGTTGCTTGTGCTAGTAAGCTTTGCTTTTGTACTTGATAGCTAATTTCAAGATCACCTAGTGACGCTTTCAGTTTAGAAATTTCAGTTAATTGGTCAGTTAGCTTTTTAAGCTCTTTTTCAGTTAGTTTACTCATAGTTATTGTATTAAATTAAACATATTTATATTATTACTTGTTTTCCAAGATCTTAACCTTTTCAGATAGCTCTTTTACGGCTTCGATAAGCAAAGGTACTAATTTTTCGTATTTAACGGCTTTATATCCGTTATCTCTTGTGCTTACTAATTCAGGTGCGATTTTTTCAACTTCTTGCGCAATTACTCCAATATCATGCCCCTCATAAACATCTTGCTTATCATTCCAATCAAATTCTACACCATTTAATGATTCTACTTTTTCAAGAGCATTGTCAATATTTTTCTTATTGTCCTTAAGTCTTTCATCTGAAGATGAATAAGCTACGACATCACCTATAAATCTACCATTACCAGAAGCATCAATACCAGCAACAGCACTCGATGAAGAGTTTGAACTTCTAAATACAAAACCTCTATTTGTACCAGCGGACATAGTGAAGTACATGTTGTAGTCCGAAGTTGTTTCCCCAGCAACACGCCCTCCATAGGTATTATTACTAGATTCTGACATCCTAATAGAATAGTTATTACTACCACCCCAAAATCTTATTGCATGGGCGGCACTAGCTTCTACATTGTAATAATTAGCATCAATCTGGTTAAATTCTGAAGTGCTTGCTGGATTTACATAATAACTAGTGTTGTCAGAATCGTAGAAGATTGGAGCACGTAAGCTGCTTATGTGCGTGAAACTTGAGTTATCCCAAAAACCAACTTCACCATTACTATACATTATTCTAAATGGGTGAGAGGTTAATGTCCCTAAAATTGGGCCAGAATTGCCTGTATGAGCATACCATGAACTTCGCATTGAATCAGCATCTTGTGCAACATCAATTCTTGCGTGTACATTATCCGATACGTTTAATCTTGCTCCCCAAGTACCGTTATTTGAATTGTAGATTGATGAGTCCCCAATTTGTACATACTGTCTAAATTTGCCAGAAGTACCTGTTGATCCTGGATCTACATAATACGCAGTATCACTAGAATCGTAGAAGATAGGAGCATACATATTCCCGCTATTGTCTATAACTACAGTTTTATTTTCAGAAGAATTAAATTGTGAACCTAATTGTTTTCTATATAATGATGTTATTGTTTTATTAGACTTATATACTTTAAAACCGCAAAATCTGGTTACAGTATCGCCACCTATGTAATTAAAAAGAACTAATAGCCTCATATATTCTGCAGAGGTTGGAATATTCCCAGTACT
>Ga0098051_1001045_pt1 | contig 10314 bp, 16 predicted proteins | sample 14BtaG_FD_77069 | JGI IMG/M metagenome (GOLD analysis project Ga0098051, IMG submission 77069) | Marine viral communities from the Subarctic Pacific Ocean - 14B_ETSP_OMZ_AT15311_CsCl metaG | ecosystem: Environmental > Aquatic > Marine > Oceanic | place: Pacific Ocean | collected 2015-01-18 | reverse complement strand
TCTGTAGTATGTGCACTTTGTACAATAGCTTGCTGACTTGTAGCCTTACCATCATACTGTGTCATCCCACCCATCCTTTGACGATTTACACCAGACACTCTTTCCCATTCCATTTGGATAGAATTAAGTAGTTCGACATAAGTCCCCATAGTCTTCATAGACAGATCGAGAACAGATTGATGCTGAGGGCTTAGTTTAACACCCTCTTTATTGTAGTCTATCCAGGCTATGCCGGTTCCTTCTACATAGTACATGAATTTATCCATATCCCATTTCTTAGGGATGAGATTAATGTCAAGTTGAGCTATAATATCTTTAGATCGTGCTATAGCTAACTCAAGTCTGTACTTATAGGTATTATAATTAAGTTGGTAGGGTATTCCCAGCATAACCAACGATATATTATTGGAGTTGACATCTGAGTACTTTCTACCGTTAATGGGTAGTTTATTCTTTGAAGGATTGTTTATAGACATCCTTTGATTATCGAAAGGACGCATATTGATATACATATCCTCCTCTATACAAATTCCTTGGTACACAAGGTTGTGCCACTCCCAAGTTATCTTAGCCCCAAACTCTTTAAGTTCTTTTGGGATTCGGAAGCCGTCTTCGACCTCTATCATTTCCATAGCTCCAGTCTCAGGATCAAAGAAGGACATAAATCCTGTTCTTTGCATAGACTGCCAGTAAAGTATTCTCACTCGTACAAGTCTATCTCGTAATTCCTCTTGACGATTTCTAAATGTAGAGTCATAAGCAAAACTTCCAGATCCTGAACTTTGAAATACTTTATCAATCTGTTCAGGGGTAAGATCCCTCCCCCATTTCTCTACTACAGATGATGGGTGCATATATTTAGTGACCATAGCCCAATCACCATCCTCTACATAGTCAAGGTCAGGGTCAAGATCATAGTCTACATCTAAAGGGTTAAGAATATCATAAAAAACATTTTCGTTTCTAACTCCTCTCTCTGTGTAGCACTCTCCGGCTACTAAGAAGTGAAACCATGCTTTTTGTAACTTCTCCTGTACATGACAATCTTGAAGGATATAATTCATTCCCTTCTGACCTAAGATTGCTCTTGTATCAGTGTAACTCCTCTCGAACATTTTAGCTAGCTCCTCTGGGAGTTGCGGTTGCTCTTGGCTTGGAACACCTGTTTCCATACCCATAGCATTTACCTCATTCACAAAGGCCTGCTTCATAGATTCTAAAACAGCTCCTTTCTTTTCTTCTTCCATACGGGAAACGGAGTCCGAATTTTGTACAGTAACAGAGTAGTTGAATGGACGCTTTGCCTTCTCCCCCAGAAGTAGGTCAATGATCGGTTTGATCAGGGGATAGTTGCGCATTTTTGAAGGGAAGTTCTTACGGGTCTTACCGTAAGGCTGCACAACATAGCGATAGTCGTCATCGTGGATAACTCCATTGTAATAATCGTACAACCTCCGGAGCTCCTCTTTCCTGTTTGTTATTCCGTCTTCAGCTATAGAAAAAAATGCTTCCATCGTGTCGATGGCCCACTGTTTGGTCTTTCTAGCCTGGGGTATTCGTTGGTTTGGGATCTCGCTGTACATTCTTACAAAGTTACTTTTTACGCATGACGACTCATATTATCCATTTATTTTACTCGGTCTTTTATAATAAGACATTATTGATACTGATTATCAAACCATTCATCTACAGATCTATCACCTAATACTTCGGATACCTCTGCGTTATAAAGTTCCTGTGTATGGTACATTCCTATCATAAGAGACATAACTCGGTCAAAGTTGCCTTTATGATTGAACTTGATCAGTTCTTGAAGTAGTGCAAGATCGTAAATTTTATGCACATTATATACTTGTTTCCCATCTATGTTCTTCCCTCTAGGAGTTTGTAGCCAGTCTCTGATGTAAAGTTCCCCCTGCCTTTTACGAGCCTCGGTCATGTGCATACCGTAGTTTCTCTTCACAGTTCTAGACCGTAACTCTTTCTTATCAAGCATTTCAAACTCTTCTTGTAAGAAATGTAACTTCCTAAATCTCTTAGCAAAGCCTATAACATCCCCTCTATCATTCTCAAATCCTATCTTAGCATTATAATACTGAGCTAATAGGAACATGTTATTATTGTAATCATCCTGAGTTTTAGGTCTACCTACATACGATGCTACAATCATATCATCAGGTTTAGATACATTATTCACTCTTTTTATTACGTATGCGGATCCCAGGGACCTTGAATCACTAGATTGGTTTTGGCCGTAAGGGTCATGACATAAGAAATACAAAAGGTTAGGTACTTTACCTTCCACTTTATGAGGGGTTTCATATACCACTATAGCTCCGTTTACATCATCTCCTTTTCTGTGTGGGTATTTAGTTATCTGCTTTCTATCTCCGTTAGGCCTAAAGACTACTTCTCCTTTAGCACTTAGAGTTAAGTCTCCAGCTGTGCCAAGAACATGTAAAGCTTTTGCACGGACCTTATTGTATTGTTCCTGGATGAGTGCAAGGTCAAATAGATTACTGGATACCTGTAGTGTAGCTTCTGCAGGTGAAAAAGGATGTTCAGCTAAGTACTGATCATAAGCACTAGCGTCGTTCCCACCTCTTTTCTTCTCCCTCTCTCCTTGTTCAAACTCTTTAGCCTCTGTTATAAGTGAGTTTCCATCGTCATCTATAAAGCCATCTAAAATCTCATAAATTGGTACAAAGTACCCGCACTGGGTCCCGGACATTCCCTCCTCCCACTCATTCTCAAATGCCATGCAGTCATAGGTCTCAGGGTGGTAGAATAGTTCTTCTAGGGCTTCAAATCCATCACCTTCAGTACCACCTGTACCAAAAGCTATCATTGTCCCTAGTGTCTTATTACCCTGTCTCATAGTAGGCATAGCCATACCCCACGCCTCCAGGAGACCAGGGAATGCACCAGCTTCTTCAAAGAATATGAGCTCACCTGCTTTACCTCTTACTTTATCAGGATCGTCTTTCAGGGATACTCCTGCTATAGATGACTGTACACCTGCATCTATAAACTGTCCACTAACCTTCTTCTTATATCCGGCTGTCTTAGCCATAGCTGTGTCTAGCAGTCTAGGCTGTGTCCAAGCTGTGTTAGCATCTATAAAGTTTACAATCTCCCAAGTCTTTGTAAGGATAGCATCGACGCCCGTCAAGTATTCTTTCATACCTGCAAATACAAAGTTCTTAGAGTTCTTTATAAGGAAATAGTTCCTTGCAAGCATAGAGGCTGCCTTATAAGAATATCCTTTACGACGTGCTTTAAGAACCACCATATGCTTGTCCTCATCCCTACATTTCTCTAGGTTAGTGAAGTACTTATAGTCGTTATCATAGAACCTAGGCCAGTACTGCTTTCTCATAGGTCTAGTGGACCCATCAGGAAGGATTTCATCTTTCACCACTTTAATTCTGCAGTAGTTAAGATAGAAGTAGTGGAAACCTGAAATTGTTATATCTCCTTCAGGTGTTGTGTAACCGTAAAGGCATCTTGCTTTTTCTTCGTCCCAAAAATCATAGTAGGCTTTAGTTCCTTTTGGTGCTGAGGTATAAAATCCGTGCTCATCAAAGTAGTTAGCTGCAGGAGAGAGTCTATGTGTGTCTTTAAATTTACTCACTGTATTTATCCACTTGAACCCCTCCCCAGGTATCATTGATCTCACTCTCTTTTCTTACAGCCTCCTCTAACTCTTTTAATCCGTTAGTGGTTTTCCCCATTGTCTCTAAGATTCTTACATGCTTTACAGGATCGTAGTCTTCATCTGTAATATCAATGTTTTCTAACCAGTCTTTAAGGTAAGAGACAGATCTTCTAGAGGCTTTAAGTAGCATCATAGTAGAAGAGTCATGTCTTATATACTCCTCCATACCTGCTTTAGTGTGCTTGTCTACTTTAAAGGCTTTTCCAAATACAGCCTCCTCTATTTCTTTGTGTCTCTGTTTGTCGTCGTACGCATTATAGATAGAGTGCACATCACACATAAAATAAATGTAAGAGAGCCTTTTTATAGCTTCTTCAGGGGTGAACTTGTCTACAATATCTTTAAATACTTTTATAGTTAGGCAATAAGAAGTTGCTTCAACTTTTAGATTCTCCGTTGTTTTTAATAGACTTTCTCTTAGCATCGTTTATATATTTCACCCTACTTTTCTTCACTCTAAACACCCCAAAGAATGGTAACCTTATAGACTCAAAGTTACCTTCTGACATTGTTTTAGCTACCAGCTTAAACTGGGAGTTTACAATCCTCTCTACTTCTTTTAGAGGGAGATTATACTCCGTCGCTAGAATCTGTATCAGCTCCTTCTTTCCCTTTGCCATTTGTGTTTACCCATCTTGGTGGATTGTCTGCACATATTGAAGTCCTCCATCTTGCTTTTGTAGGCATACTACATCCACATAGCCCACAAGATTGCCTCTCTGTAAAATACTCACAAGAAGAACATTTAGACATTCTATCTGCATACTGTGATACTGTCACAGCTTTAAATCCGTCATTACCGTGCTTTCTTAAAGCCTCGGCAAAATCCCAAACCATTTTAGCTAATCCTTTCATTCTTCGATCATTTCAATACTCATTTGAATTAAAGTTCCCTGATTACTATATACAATAGTTACAGCTCTCTCATCATCAGTAAATACCACTGTTATAGTATTATTATATGTCCCCCCTAAGTATATTGACCTCCACACTATCTAGATGTTTAAAAAGTTTAGAGTACTCATACACTCCATCTTTGTGGGTTATAGCGTGTTTGTCTTTCAACCTTTTAATGTATGTACTTATGATACCTTGCTTACTCCCTGTAGCTAGTGATACATCCTCCCTATGCTTTTTACTGCAAAAGTTTTTTGTATTAGTATCTATAAGTACAGCTAAAATTGTTATTTCCTTCTCTGTAAGATCGTATATACCATTCCAAAGCTTAATAGCTTGAAACGTACTCTTAACTGGTACTTTTATCTTTATGCTCGTTCTATCAACCGACATCCTTCTGGTGTTACTTCTAGTTTGGACATACCCCCGGGGATCTTGTTATAGCTTTGAGAAATTAACCTCATATCTGTTGTTTTAGCCATATGCTCTAGCAATTTTGAAACTTCCCTATCAAGATTCTCTGCTATACGTTTAGCTTTCCCACCTACTTCAGAATTTCTCTTTAAAGCTTCAAAATCCTCCAAGGATATTGTCACTGTTCCCTTCATTACTCTACCATCATTACTTGGTTCTCTTGAATTACCAAGTAAGCATTCTCATCTTTATCATGTACCACTGCAAACGGAATCCTAGGGTCTACGACCACCATAGCTCCTTCAGTGATATTTTTATCTAGTACTCTCTCCCCTACAGAGTGCACTTTAAGGATGTTTGTCTTAATTTCATCCATCTTATCCTCCTCCATAGAAGCCTTTGCTTCTTTAGATAGGTGTATTATGGGTTTATCTTCTTTCTTCTCTCTTGGATCTAGCAGGGATATCCATGTACCTGTTGCTTTCATTTATAGAAATGTTATTGATTTGATTACAAATTTAGTTATTTATTTTAATAATCCATATATAACACCTCCTATAACAACAGCTTCGCCTATAGCTACCCACCTCCATATCTTTTTATTACGTCTTTCTTTTTCCACCTGCTCCATGTGAAGGATAATTTCTTCCTCCGCTATGTCTGTTGCAGTTTGAGATATAGATAGAGTTTTCCTAAGATTTACAGATTGTCCTTCTAACCTGTCTACCAGGTCCCTGCATTTGGTGAAGTCCTCCCCCATATACATAACTATCTCTGCAAGATTAGTATTTTTCTTTTGCTCTTCTAAAAGAGCCTGTCTAAACCTACGTATCTGCTTTATACCTTCGTGGTTAGTGCGTAATAAGTACGCATCTACAGATTCTTCATAGATAAGGTCTAGGTATAGACTGTCATTTATCCACCCTGTATGGATTTTCCCCGATGAAGTCTGAGACAGCGTTATAATCGGTAACGAGATCAGAGCTATCAATAGCAATCCTCTCAGGTATGAATGTGTTTTGAATTGTGTCATAACTGCGTATTAGGTGTAAAGTTCTATCCCTGTAAATATCTAAACTATCCTTATATATCTTAAGAAGTGCAGAATCTCTTTTAAACAGGGCTATATTTATCTCTACAGCTTTCTTTAGTACAACTCTTTCTTTTTGCAGTCTTTTAACTTTTAAAAATGCATTTTTTGTAGATATAGCAGAGCCTACAGCTGTAAGACTTACAATTAAAAGTACTCCAAGGAGGATCTTAACCATATACTCTGGTACATCCCTTAAAGAAATTTTTAAACCTGGTATCATTGTTCTATAGTGAGAGTTAAACCGTCAGGACATACTTTCATAAGTTCATTAAAGGTAGATCTTGAGTTTAGTATCTCGGATACCTCATCTCCAGTTATATCTTTAAAAGAACTTCCTACAAGTATACAACCTTTTATGTCAGGGTGTCCTGTAGCTGGGTTTACCGACCCTGCATAATTCCCCCAATGTAGAAGTATAAGGCTCCTATCAGGCACCCCTGTAACATGTAAATGATCCTTATATTTCTCTGAGTATCTAGGAACTACATCGTAAGTTCCTTCAGGGATACAAGAAATATTCCTTTGATTGTGTCTATCCGCCAGTTCTAAGGTTTTACACTCAAAAACAGGCTCATCTGAATCGTCTTCATAAACTTTTAAAGTACCTTCAGTTTGTTTTCCATAATACTCTCTACAAATGTGTCCTTTCATTGGTCATACATTAGGGTTTATACTATAAGAATCTGTAGTACAATTACATTCTCTTGGGTAGAGAGCACATCATATTTTACTTTCTTCCGCGTGTTTCTTCAATCTTTTCCCATTTATCATAGTATGCTTGCAATGCAAGATAAAATTCATTTTCTGTAAGAGGCGCAGATGAAAGTCCTCCTTTATAAAATACGAATTGTTTTTCGTGCGAAGTTGATATGTACACTATCCTATCATGGCCCGGAGTCTCTCCTCTCATAGGTACTTCATAAAGCACTTCTACAATATCCCCTGCGCAATGCATTGCGTGAGAGTAATTCTTCAAGTTTTGCTCTTTTGCAAATTCATCTACTGGAAATTGAGGTTTTCCGTCTGCATATATTACCAATCTGTAATCTTTATTCGGATCAAATCTTGTATCTACTCCTCTATACTTTGTCATTTTTCCTTGGTGCCCTTCCTTTAATTGAACAGTTATTGGTTTTTATGCATTTAGCGTCGCATTCTCTTGGATAGAGAGAACACCATTTAGGCTCTTTTTGACCAGCCTTCAATCTTTTTCATAAGATGTTTCCAGATATCTACTCCTGTAATGCTTGCAATGTTCTCCATGTTCGACTTGAACTCAACAACTGCAATATAGCCAGCAGTTAACTTAGCAATGGGAAGCCATTCCATGAAGGATACCTCCATCACTCTACTCAAGATGATAGCAATAGAATAGAAGATAATCTTGCTTACTGTTCTCGCCATCCTGTTGGATCGTATCTCCTCTCCTCTTAATTGTGCAGCTTTACATCCAGTTACTACATCTGCAAATATAAGTACTGCAAGACCGAACATAGCTGCTGTTATAGGTGCAAAAAAGAATACAATGTAAGGAACTCCCAACTTTAAAACAGTACTTATCTCAAACGCTTTCATAATTAGTTCTGTTGTAGAAATTCAGAAGCCCTTTCAGCGTCTTGAAACACCGTCCAGTTTTCTAACTCAGGTAATAGGTCTCCTGTCCATTCTAAGCACCTATATGGTCTTTCATTTGTAGTCCAAACTACTGAGTTAGACTCATAGTGTGAAGGGGTTATGCTGCTTGGGTCGTATTCATCCTCTGGTAAAAATGCCCAACTATGTTGTGTGGCTCTAAATGTCATGGTGTATCAGTTACAACTCCGTATGGAGCTACGAATCCGTTCATAGTACAATCTTGGTTACCGCTACTATCAGTTATACTTCCAGTGGTTGGTCCGTCCGTAGATAATGGGCGATAATAACCTTTAATTGTTCCTATCGTGGTAAGATCAGCACCTGATCCGCCTCCGTAAGCGGCTGCGATCTGAGTTGAATTTAAAGCTTCCTCCCAACATCCTATCTCTGCAACCCAACCTATATATTGCTGAAATGCCACTGCGTTATTGGACGTTCCGATACACACATCTACGTTCGTGTTGGTCTTTGTGTTGGCAACGACAGAACCAGTATCAACTGAAGCTCCGTTGACATATATCTCAATATCCTGATTGGGTCCGTTTTGAGTTACAACTACCGCGTAATGTTGCCACACTTGACAATTTACTGAAGTTATGGTATGGCTAGAAGTGTAGTTTTTAACATTCGTTCTAACATTTACCGCGCTGTCGCTTACACCATCATTTTTGAATCTCACAAACATAAATGGATTGCCCGAATTATTGGATTGCGCGACAGACAAAATTGTTCCAAGGTCTTTGTAACGAGTGCCATCAGATTTAGCCCACCACGTTACAGTCCAATCTTTATTGTTGTAGGGCTGGAATCCATCAGTCGAAAGGCTCCCCTCAGATGCGTAGTCGTTCACTCCGTCAAAGCGTAGTGATCGCTCAATAGCAAACGAGCTACCGCCACCACCACCTCCTTTACTAAAAGGTATTCCTATACCGTTTCCTAAAACCATTGTTATGTGAGTATTGAGTAGAACGAAAAGAAGTTCGGTACTCCCTCTTTAACCTTATTTAACACGTAAATGATGTTGTTACCATCTGATAATGCTGGTAGGTCAAGCCAATCGGGGTTACGCACCCATGCCCTTGAGGTGCAAGCTCCACCTCCTCCACCACTACGTGGTCCTGATATTCCTACACCTATAGCCATGATTATAGCATATAGATTATACAGCTACCACTAGACATAGTGATATCAGTTATCCGTGATCCTTTAGGACACGGTAAGTAAGCTCCTGCCTTAACAGTTACTGCATTAAGTCCGTAGTTAGCTAATTGAACCACCCCATCTACATTAAAAACTGTAAAAACGGTATCTTCTTGTACCACCACTGCATATCCTGTCAATGTAGCATGAGCTCCTGTCCCTGTAAGATTCTTAAACCCTCCCGGTGCAGTTATGCTTGGAAGTTCTGTAGAGTTCTGCGCTGATATCTTTGCAAATCCCTCTGCTGTTGTCATTCCCATAATTCTATAGTTTTTTAAAAGTTACGATTTAGTCCAATACCCATACTCCAGAACACAAGGAGCAGTATTTGCTGTTGCCTCTAGACCTACAGCACCCTTTACAGGGAAGAATGCAAACTCACTTGGACCAAGATCCATATGTGCTACACCCCCATCAGTCTTTAAAGTGATGATATTAGTAGTGTCAATATTCTTTACATATACATATGTAATATCTGCCTTAGATGTAGTGAGTATATCAAACTGTCCTGTCGTAGCTACAGATTGCCTAGCTATACTTATAGCCGGGTCTGTAGTTGACAGTGCATCTGTTACAGTTAACCCTAAACTTTCTGACGTAGCATCAGTACTTGTCAGTGCCAATGTTGCTGTTAATGTTGCCATTTTATTTTATTTAGCTTGTTAAATAATTCCCTCGAAGATACAAAAAGTCCCTTGAAGGAATTTATTTCAATTTCCTTTAACTCTTTCAATCAGGATTTAAACTCAATCAGTGCTTCCTTCAGATACCTAGGGTTGACCTTCTTGGTGTTAATTCACCTACACCTACTTATGTGTTACCTTACGGTAGTCAACCCAAACTGAGTCCTATGTTCCATCTCTTCTGTACTCTATCGGAGAAAACTCCACCTCTATTTAAGGCTACAATCCGACTTCTGACCTTCTACTTAACCTTTCGGCCCCTCAAAGGTGATCGCTTTCGCGGAATACGGTTACAAAATTAATATAAAAAATTTTTAAAACACCAAAAAATTTTTAAAAGGGGGAATTTTTGAGTGTGATTACCTACTTATAAAACACCCCGGGTCAAAATTGAGATTTCAAAGACGGGGTCTCTTCATCTAATTTTTAACCTTTTAATAATCACTAAAATGAATTTTACTGATTCTAAAACAGAAGTCGTTGACTTCTCTGACCTTCAAGAAGGTCAAGTTGCTAACGCAACCTTTTCCTCGTTTCACTTCCGCAAAGACTACGTCTTTGGTACGTTCGAGGCTGACGGCTCCACCGTCACTGCTATAATTGGCCCTACGGCCACTTATACCATTGCTGGCCTCCTTCCCCTAAAGGGTACTGAGGCAACCATCACCTTTGCC
>Ga0098051_1001041_pt1 | contig 10334 bp, 14 predicted proteins | sample 14BtaG_FD_77069 | JGI IMG/M metagenome (GOLD analysis project Ga0098051, IMG submission 77069) | Marine viral communities from the Subarctic Pacific Ocean - 14B_ETSP_OMZ_AT15311_CsCl metaG | ecosystem: Environmental > Aquatic > Marine > Oceanic | place: Pacific Ocean | collected 2015-01-18 | reverse complement strand
TGGAGATCCTAACCATCCCCAGTCTTCTACAGCTTTTATCAACTCTATATGAGTCTCTTGAATAGACATGTCTCTATTATCAATCACCGCATCAAACTCAAAATCTTCATCAAACGCATTTTCGCTTTTGTGTGAGTCTTTATGATTTGATCGCATTAGCTTAACTACTTTACCGCCAGCATTTTGAATGGCTTCAGCTTCGTTTGGATATCTGCAATCATCAACTACCGCAAGTAGCGGACCTTCTGCTTCTACATCTTTAACAAGCCTAGAAACCCAAATCTCTTCATAGATCTTTCTACAGACTTCTGACCCAAAGAACTGAAGAAACTCTCTACCCGTCATCTTTCCTTTTTTATGATACATTAAATCACCATTATCAATAAGTTTTTTAACCGGTGCAAGTTTGGCGGTTTTAGCGCACGTTATGACTCCGGGCATAGACTCCCAAGTGATTGGTATCTTAGCGTTCTTCTGTATGTCAGAACCTCTTACATTCTCTTCTTTAATGTCAAAAAGTTCTGTTGCAATATTTTTTAGCGGGTCTGCAAAAGAATAACTTTTTACATAGGGCCACATATTATAAACGGCCCATTCCGAAAACTCTAAGTCTACTCTCTTAACATCTAGGAGAGCATGTCCTTGTTCTTTGTCGCCTTTAGAATCAATAAATTCTGTAGCTACAACAAGCTCGCCTTTGTCTGTTATACTAAAGCCCGATATTATATTATGAGATTTAAGCTGATAGCCATGTATAAAGTTGCTACATGTAGTTTTCCCAGACTGTTTGTTACCAGCAAAGGCTAAAATTCTGGTGGTCATATCAAATTATCCTTCTTCAATTGAGGGTTAAGTTCTTCATGAATTTGTTCGATAGACATTTCGCCAATGTCTTTTTTAGAGATTTGCGGTCTGTAGTAATTAAATCTTCTCCCGCACTTTTTTACAATTTGTTCAGCGGCTTTTTTTCCTGCTTCATCATAGTCTGTTAATATTACTAAATTTAAAGCTCCACTTTTTTCTAATACTAAAAGCTGGTCATCGCTTACACTAGCGCCAAAGATACCAACTGAGTTTTTAAATCCTGCTTCATACATTCTTAAAACATCGCCTTGACCTTCTAGGATAAAAAGAACCCCTTTATCTCCCATAAAGTTTTGCGCAATATTGAACCCATAAAGAACGTTTTTCTTAAATCCTTTACTATGTAACCATTTAGGTTGTAAGGCATCATTGACAGACCTCCCCACACATCCTACATAGTTATAGTCCTCATCGTAAATCGGGACAACAACTCTTCCCGACATTGGCTTATTTTTTGCAAAACATGTACCAATATCGAAAGTTTTTAAAGTCTCTTCGCTATAGCCTCTTCCGACATAATACTTTGCCGGTATATTGATAGTAGACTGTATTTGTTCTCTAGATATGTTGGGTATTTGTCTTTCTATCTTCCTATCAAATATTTCTAGCAACTTCACTTCTTTTTTAGCGTCTGTTTTAACTTCTATTTGACTTGGATCTAATTTTAAAAAGTCTAGACAAAAATCATATACCGTATTTAAAGGCAGATCTCTACCTTCTCTGTAAGACAATACGCCTCTAACAAATCCAAATATATTCTTTTGATAAACTTCGTGACATTGAGCCGTCCAGCAGTGCCAATTACCCGTGGCTACTTCGCCATCGGTAAAAACGCTACAACCTTCCGGGCTATCACCGCCATGAACCGGGCAGGGAAAAGAGTATCTATTTGGATACTCTATACCCTCAATATCAAAATATTCTAAAAGCGATGGAATATCTTCCGAAAGCTTATCACATATTGTCAATATCTGATTCTGAGTCAATCTCTTCATTTATTTCAAAACCTTCTTCTCTTGATCTCGCATTATTATGAAGCTCGTTTCTGGTCATACCTTCTTCAAGTCTTCCTATTTTACCAAACATTTTCATACTAACATAGTCACCGTCATCTAAACCTTCTCCATGTCTTGAAACAACTGGAACAAGTTTTCTGTTTCCATTTTCTACTTTGTCTTCTGCTACTTCTTCTTCTGATTTCATCTTAAAGATAGAGAAACTTGTACAAAGCCATATAAGCCTGTCTGAGCCTGACACAACATCTGTAGACTCTTTCGTTATACCATCTCTGTTTAGTTGCACAAAACTCAAGCAGGGTACATCATACTTAACCATAAAGTTATGTAGTTGAGTAATTTGAAATCCAAGCACTTGATACTCTTGCATGGAACTACTAATCCCTTCCGAACCCATCAGCTTTAGATAATCATAAACAATTAAACAGTCATTTGTAACTCCAGCTTCATCAAAGCCTACATGTTGATAAATCCATTTACGCATGATAGCTAAAATATTCTCAAAGGATTGACCAGCAATACTTATATAATGATAAGGTATTTCTTTTAGCTTCTCTGCCGCTTTCTCTACCTTTTCTTTTTCTAGTGGATTTTCTGTAAATTTGCCAGTAGAAATCTTATTAATATCTACGCCGCTAACGTTGGCAATCATTCTATTTAGATGATCTTCTTTGCTCATCTCTGTATCCAGCATCAGAACGGGTATGCCTAGATTAGAAACATTCATAGCGACAGCATCACCAAACATAGATTTACCAACCTTTGGGCGAGCCGCAACAAGATCAACACACTTTCTTCTTAGGCCGCCCCCAATTGCTGCATCATATCTTGGAAAGCCTGTGGGTATGCCAACATTTTCAGAAACGTTCTCGGAAAGAAATTCAATATAGTCATCAATGTCTTCACCGATAATTTCTGTTTTCTTATTTGAGGATTGGTATATGTCGGCAGTAGCATCAAGAATAGGGGCTTCCACTTTGGAAATAAGATCCATAACATCTTCATCACCATTCGTAGCATCCAAATCCTTTTGACAAGCGGTCAGCGTTTTCTTTAAGTCTCTTGCTAGTTTAAGCTTGGCTATTTTTACTGCGTGAGACTTTGCATTTTCTTTATGTATAGGAAAATTAAATAGAGATCGTATAAATGATATCTCTTGTTTATTATTTAAGGACTCATGTACCCCTAGACTATTTGCGGCGGATAATATGGATGCTAATTCTACTTTGGAATTTTCTGAAACAGACTTATGTATGCAATGAAACAAAAGCTGATTCATATCATCTGTGAAATGATCAGCGTCTACAAAGTCTATTTCTAGATAGCAGTCTAGCCCATACTGACAAAGAGCCGCTAGTACGGCTCTTTCTGATGCTAGATCTTCAAGATTGTTTTTCATTTATACTGACCTTGATCTCAAGCATTTATCACAGGTAAAAAAGTCTCGTTTATGAGTAGGATGAATTTCTACCGTAGTGTTACAAGCTTGGCAAACCTGAGAAACCATTCGTGTAGGCTTTCTTTTTCTTTCTGTTTGAGGTACATCTGGCGTCTTATTCTGATCGTCTTTATGCTCTATACCATCGTCTGTAAAAAGATTTTGCCTCTGTTTTACCTCTACCTGTGTAGAGTTTGACTCAGGCTTGTCTTTTGACATCGTAAAATCATCTACATCCCTGTTCACAGTTTCAGGGGGCTTTACTTCTTTGGGCTTGTCTTCTATTCTGAGGCTGGCTGCCAACTCTTGCTTCTGTTCAGGAGTCAGAAGTTCCAACATCTTTTGTACTAGATCTTCACTCATCACTTTCTCCTAGCCATATTTGTTAATATTTCTGCCATCTTAATTATTCTACTGCTTTTACCTTCTAGAGTTCTAACTCTAGCCTCTGCGTGATTTTTAATCTTTAGTATCTCCGCAGCAAGAGGGTTTTCTCTGACCGCAGAAAAGTACTTCTCTTGCCATTTAGAATACTGCCCTCCATATTGATTCATTGTGCTACCTATTATAAACCAAACAGAAGATTCTGCCCACTCTAAAGTGTTTTTTTCTTTAACCTTTTCTGTTTCAATATATTCTGAGTAAGCATAGAGCTTGAAGGCATACATGTTGCATGTTTCTGCACTCCAAGATTTAATTGTATTGAAATCAGCATTGAGAGCAGTAGAAGCTTCTTCTGGCGGTTCTACTTCCGCTAAATACTTAGAGCTTTTCCAGTCATCAATCGCTTGTAGAAACTCATTTAATCTTGTTTCGCCACTCATCTATATCCTCGTTGTAATTCAATTGTACTATTCTTATGTCGTTTATATTGCACCACTCTATTTTATTTTTATCTCTAGCCTGCGCTCTAAAAAATGATAACTTATCTTTAAAGTGAAATGCGTTGAACTTAAAGTGTTGCTGACCATGAACTTCTACAATCAAAGTCCTATTAGGTATATAGAAATCCGCTCTCAAAGACTTGTTTTTTACAGTTCTGGTTCCCGGTAGACTAACTTCTTCTAAGATTCTATCATAGGGAAAGCAAGAGTCAAGAACTTTCTTTGCTTTTTGGTGAAGCTTTGATCTCTTGCCTCCCCCAGACTTAGGGTTCCAGCTATACTCTCGGTCATCTAGCCCCATTACTTTCAATCTAAAGCCTCTTTAATCATCGTCTCTAGGGACTTTACAAGTTTAGTATTTCTGTTTAGAAAACTATAAACCTTGTCTTGTCCTTGAAACTTAAAAGCTTTGGTAAGCTTTTCAGAATCTTCTACGTCTAGATCTGGATCAATTTCTTTGGCAAGCTCTTTGTTCATTTCTAGGAATGGGCAAGAAAACCAAGCCCCAGATCTGTCAATAAGCCCTAAGTCCAGCGACAACTGAAGAACCTCCTGAGTTGAATCTATACCATGACCATATCTAATATAACTTTGAACTTGTCCTCCCGGCGGCCCCATAGAAGAACAGATGATTTTCCAGTTTACAACTTGACCAATTCTATTTTTACTAGCATCTTCCCAAGGTTTTACTGCGGATATTTTCTCACCACCACCAGCAATCTCCATCCTAGTGTCAGCTTGATATTGAATTTTATTACCACCATCAGAAAGTTTAGCTTTACCAAAGCCTCCCGTATTAGCAATATAATGGGTTATGGCGATAACAAGACCTCTTTGCCTCGGTAGAAGCTGACCGATCTTTTTTGTAAAGATAGATAAAATCTTTGGTAGCCCTGCTCTCCCCGGACTAAAATCTCCATCTAGCTCTTTAGCCGGAATCAAAGAAGATATAGAATCAATGATTAGAACAGCGCCCTGATAGTCTGGATGACTCATCATCTTATACGCCATTTCTAAAAATTCTTCCGCCGGTAAAGGTTTATCTTCTGGTGCAATAACTTCTATTTTCTCAGGATCAAAATCGTTTACCTGAAAATTCATATCTTTAAGACGGCCTTCTGCATCTAGATAGATAACTGGCCTACCTTCTTTTTGACAATTGGTAGCAATCTGCATAGCGGTTGTCGTCTTGCCGCTTTTAGGATCGCCTGTGAGAGTAACCCAACACCCCTCTCTAACCCCACCACCCAGTGCTATATCAATAGCGGGACTGATGGAAATTACCTTGTAGTCGCTCTTTTCTTTAAGTACTTCTGTGCCTGTTTTGATTATGTTTCCGTATTCTTTTATTTGACTTTTCAAATATTCAGGAGTTTTCTTTTTTGCCATCGGTATCCCTAAGTTTTGACATTAATGTTTTCTTTTTCTTTTTTACTCTTGGTTTGTACTCTAGGTCTTCTGATATTTCTATGACCCTTTTTGGTTTCTTTGCCTCTATTTTAAGCTCTTCGGATCGTTTTGCAACACCCGCTTCCACGAATTTAGTGATTAAAACAAACTTTTTAGAACTGTGCAAAAAGCCCAAGGAGTAAACGTTTCTACCGCTTGGGCTACTTAAATAAGATACTAAAGATTTCTCTCCGTATTTTTTGATTAGCTTAGAAGCTAATCTAATCTGAGTTTCATATTCTTCTTTTTGTGACTTGTTCCAAAACTTAAATTCAAGACTACCCTTATTATCTCTTTCTCTTTTTCTAATGCAAACCAATTCTGCACAATATTGCGCAGCGCTACAAGGCTGTTTGGTTGATATACTTCTGTACTTCTGGGTGCTTGATTTTTTCTGAGTCATTTTTAAATATCATATATTTAAGATTGTCTTCGGTTATAGATCTGACAGATTTAGCTTTTTCAAATTCGTTGTAAGGCCAAGTGTATTTGGCGATATCTATCCCGGAGCAATCGTCTTTCAGTAAGCACACGGTCAAGGTTTGGAAAGAGGTAGAATGGCTACCGTCCATTGCTTGATCCTTAGCTATGCCTCGCATTACCGCTAGGCCGTCTAGACCATTAGGATCTTCAAAAAAAATCTTAGCAGGGGCGCCGAACATGTGAAGTTCAATTTTGGTAACAGATTTATCATTCTCCTTGCAATGATTTTTAAGTCTTGTCCAAGGGTTATCAAATCCTGATCTGTCGTAATCTCCATAAACTCTAGTGCTATCAGACAGTGTTGCAATCCAGCTAATCATAAGATCTTCCATAGTTAATCTTCTCATATAGCCATCTCTTTTTATGCAGATCATGTTAGACCTCCTTTATCTTGTGTATGACCCCTTTGTATCTCTTGGGGGCGGGTGGGGTTTTTCTAGACTCGTCCGCCGCCATAGAAGCCGCTTCTGTCATTATAGTGGCAACCTTATTAGCGTCTCTAGCGTAGAGACCAGAAGAGTCTGGAGACTTTGAAGGTTCTGCATCTTTTTTAATTGACTTTAAGTATTTTGAAACAATAACCACAGACCTGTCTAGATCTTTTGCTAAGACTACTGCTCCTGTTTTTAAGTTGTTTTCAATGTAAAATTTTTCAGCTTTTGAAAGTCGGCCTTTTTTCATTTTATTTCTCCATTACCAATCTTCTGGCTCTAGTAAAGTATAAACTATTTCTAGTTTTCAAGTATTTTATATAGAAGTCAAAGCAGTCTTCTGAAACCTTCTTAAATCTTCTAGTTGAAGAAGAAGATTTTGTAAACCTGTCGTTGTAAGCGTCGATTATTTCTGCTCTATCATATAGTACATAATATGATCGAGACTCGTCTACCGTAGCTCGGTATGCAAATGCTTCTTTTTCTTGTACGACATCGGCAGATTTTCCAAAGTACTGCTTATCTACCTGTTGCGGGTCTGGCAAATTAAGATCAGACACGTCTTCATTTTCCCATCTAGCCATTTAATCTCTCTAATTTTTCTTTTAATATTTTAATACAGTCTGCTTCCGTAGGTCCAGAAATGCAGAACTGAGCCTTGTTAGACATTCCATAATTGGATAGTAAACGATTTCCCATGACTTGATTATCCAAACTGCCGTCATCATACATTTTTCTGATATCAATCTTTATCGTTATAGTAGCGTGATGCGGACAGCTTTTTCTGTTTACCTGATTATCAGATATTTCAAATTCATTCATCAATCACCTTCTTTGATCCATTTAATCTTTTCTTTAGCGGTCATGCCGCTTATTTTTCTGTTTAAATTTCTTCTTTGTTGAGCCTCACTATTTTCTTGAGAATTATCTTTAGCTGACTTTTCTTGCTTTTCATAATGTCCCATACTCCTAGTATTCTTATCAGCTAGCTGACCAATCGTTTTTGTTTCACCTCTAACAGATATAGCGGGCGCATTTATAAAAACTTTTCTCAAGCTCTTCTTGTTGCATACCGGACATTCTAGTATTGATGGAGCGTCATAAGCTTGTCTAACTTCGTCGTAGTATTTGCATTGCTTACATTCAAAATCGTAAAGCGGCATTATTTTCTCCTTATGGTAGATGACTCTATATTCTAGGAGAATGTAGCTAGTATTACACGCTAATTTTCCATAGCATTTAATATTCTGCCAAGAATACCATTTCTTTGAATGTCTTGAGTTGTAAGGGTAGAAATTCCAACACCCTCTACGTTTTCAAGCTTTTCTATGCAGTCCCATAGTCCGCTTCTAGATAGGTCGCACTGTCTAGTGTCTCCATTTATTAGCACTTTGCTACCTTGCCCCATACGAGTAATAAACATTTTTATTTGTTCAAACGTACAGTTCTGCGCTTCGTCTAGTATCATATATGTATTATGAAACGTAGAACCCCTCATGACTTCTAGCGGTTGATATTTTATCCTACCTTCGTTGTAGTACATACCATAGTACGCCCGACCTAAAAAGTGTCTAAAGTTTTCTTGCATAGGTAAGAGATACGGAGCTATTTTTTCCAATAGATCTCCGGGTAGACTTCCTATTTCTTTTCCCGTACACACCAGAGGACGAGATATTAAAACCTGATCTATCTCCCCTCTATGAAGATGATCTGAAGCAATTCCCGCTGCTATGTAGGACTTACCAGATCCCGATGGGCCACTGCAAAATATTACATCGTTTTCTACAATAGATCTTATATAATCTTTTTGATTCTCCGTCTTTGCTTCTACTGTTTTTACTTTTTGAGGTGCGTTACTTTGTTTTTTGGTTTTTCTTTTCATTGAAGCTCTACTGACTAGAAGGGTCTTTCGTTTATTAAATCCCTGACTTGTGTATCCTTAACCAACACCATATCGCTATGGTCATTTTGATAAGTGATTGTTGTTTCTACATTTCCACCTCCTGTATCTCCGCCAGTAGTAGCGATACTAGTTATATAGTTGTTATTGCCGAGATCTATTATGTGGTATTTATTCGCATTGGCATCTGGATCAAATGTAGCGAAAACAAGTCTTATTGGCCTATCTGTCTTGTTATATACGTCCGATGGAGGTTTAGGTGAACCATATCTTGGGGGGCTGGGATGACTAGGATCAAGACCGTCCCTGTAAGGACCGCCCCCATAGCTAAGTCCTGTGCCTTTGTCCATTACGCCAGAAGCTCCAAAGGTTGTATCTACGTTTCTAACAAACACATCGTCAGCACTATCTGTCCATATAAAGTCACCGTACTCTAGCGCCCTTCTCGCTACACCCGTAAAAGAGCATGATACTTGTAGAGGTAAATTCATATAAGAAAATAAATTTTGTTCATATTCTTTGTCTTTTTCAGAACCTCTCCAAAATCCTACATCTGGTATTCGAGAGTAATCAATAGATAGACTTATATTAATACTATTTATGCCAAATATTTTTAAAGATCTTATAACACCATCATCGCCTAAGTAACTACCTTCAGAATTACCAACCTCAAACATGCTAAAAACTTCTTGAGGAAGTCTTGATTTTCTGTCAACAGGCTGCTTTAGTATATCTAAATTGTGCCTTTTTAATACTTCGCCAGCTTGTGGTAAATCATCATTTATGCCATAAGCGCTAAGTGTAGATAAGTCTTTATTAAATCTAAACTGTTTTGTAAAAAGTGTTACAGACTCAGTAATGCCATCTACACCTATATTGTATTCTATGTTAGACAGCAGACAACCCTTATATGTTACAGATATAATTTTATCTTTGTCTGAGTCAGAACTTGAGGGCGTTATATCATTCTCAAAGCCTATATATCTATACTTATCTGGAGCATAAAGGATAGTAATATCATAATTTCTTAAAGACTTGCCATCGCTATCGGCAAACCCCTTATCGTGCAGGTTGTCTTTATATAAGATGTGGCTTTTTTGATAATTAGTGTAATCAGACGGGTCTACAAAATAAAAGAAATCACTATCTTTGTCTATTTTTCTTTCTATGGTTATTTCAAAGTTTTGCTGACCATAATAATGAAATTGTTTTTGTATTTTTCCTATATCTAAAAGCGATTGAGAGGGCATGTCTCCATTTATACCTATAGATTGAACGCCGTTTAAATATACTGCGTCTGTAGCATCAGATTCTCCCGCAATATTTCTTTTTGTTGTAAGAACAGCTTGACAAGCGTAAAATATCCTACCGTTAGGATCGTTAAATGGTAAAGTCGTCATTATGTACCCGTGCTTCCAAAGCCAGCATCGCTCCGATCAGTATTGTTTAGGTCAGACACTTCTATAAGTTCAAAGTCTTCTACCTTTTGTAATATTAACTGAGCAATTCTGTCTCCTTTTTCTACGTTATGATCGCTATACTGAGAATTATAAAGTATGACGCCTATATCTCCGCGATAGCCGCTGTCAATCACACCAGCAAAAACATCTATACCATGCTTGTATGCCATGCCTGATCGCGGCCAAATCAAGCCTACATAACCTTTCGGAATCTGCATCGCAATACCTGTTTTAATTAGCTTGTGAGTATGCTTTTCTATTATCGAGCCGTGAGATGCATACAAGTCAAAACCTGCATCAGATTCGTTTGCCTTGGTCGGAGTATTAGCGTTCTCGTTTAGTTTTACAAACTTTAAGGGGTAGCCGTTCCAAGGTTTTATATAACTAGGAAAACAATTTTTTTTACTTT
>Ga0098051_1001028_pt1 | contig 10389 bp, 7 predicted proteins | sample 14BtaG_FD_77069 | JGI IMG/M metagenome (GOLD analysis project Ga0098051, IMG submission 77069) | Marine viral communities from the Subarctic Pacific Ocean - 14B_ETSP_OMZ_AT15311_CsCl metaG | ecosystem: Environmental > Aquatic > Marine > Oceanic | place: Pacific Ocean | collected 2015-01-18 | reverse complement strand
TCGTTTTCCATTTTTTCTCCTCTCCCAGATTTCTACTAACTGCATTACCCTGGGGAATATAATGCGATAGGCGACAAATTATAATAAGTACAAATGAGAATTGTCAGCCACTTCTAGCTGTACCGATACTAAGCGATTTAAATACGCAGCTTACACGCTTGAAATAAGCTGGAGGGTGCAGCATCCATTTATATTCGCAGTACGCCACAATGCGATACTCTTATATTAACACAGATTTTATCTAGATGTAAACTTTAGATTTATATTTCTGTAAGACCTGTAACTCTACGACCTGTTCTTGTAGCACCTGTTGTAGGAGTAAACTCTGATTTTTCTTGTGCTTCTAATCTAGCTATTCTTTGTCTTTCTTCAGCAGAACCAAATACTTGTGCTTCAACAAATTCTTCTATACCAAAACCTTCTCTTTCCTCCATACCACTAGGTCTTGCTGTTCCTACTTCTTCTACAGCTTCTGGCTGAAATCTTCTTGTTAATTGTGCTAATCTAGGTACTTCAGATTCTGCCTGTGCAAACAACTGTCTAGCTTGACTTTGTGTTAAACCAGCTCTTTGTAGTGCCTGTACTTCTTCAGGGCTTAAATCAAAACCTCTAGCAGCTCCTTCACCACCTATTTGTGCTTGTGTTATCCTACCTTCTAATATTGCTTCACCAACAGTAGGGTCAATAATAGAAGCAAATATTTGATTATCAGATAAATCCATACCGAAATTTGTACTGTAGTAATCTTTTACTGCTGGTAAATTTTCAACAATACCTGACCTTGCTGCTTCAATTCTTGCTCTAAACTCATTAGGTGCAATACCTTTTTCTATCAGTTCAGAAAAAGTATCACTAAAGTATTCAGCATTTAAACCATAATCTTCTACTGTTAAACCATAAGACTCTTTTACAGCAGCATAGTCTTGTTCGCTTAACCTAACAGTTCCATCATCTCTAACATTTTTTGGAAAAGCTACTTTATATTCTGGACTTTTTCTAACTTCAGCTATAGCTATATCAGAGTTTTGTGTTTCAGAAAATGAATCAGCATATATCTGTATTAAAGATTCTGGTAACCATGGTAATAAAGCTCTAGCTTCTCTTAAAAATTCATCCATTATATAATTCTCCTAACACTTCCACCACCAAATTGTCCAACTAAATTAGACAAAACTTCATTCTTAATTTTTTCTGACCCACCATCTTTAAGTCCTGCATTGTACAACATTGTTGTAGCTTTACCTACATCATTACTTTTTACAACATCTTGAAATAATGTAGATGATTCATCAACTGTTCCACCCCAAGTATTAGTAGTAAAACCTCTCCATGGTGCAGCTATTTCTTCGTAGGTTAATTCATCATTGTAAGTTTCTCCAAAGATTCCTTTTTTCATATTCATCATTGTTTCTCTTATTTGAATTTCTGCATCTGGGTCATTTCTAACCATACCTGCCCATTTTTGTATTTGTGAGTCTGCTAGATTACCACCAAATACAGGACCTAATATTTCTTTTACTAGTCTTTTAACTTGTGATTCTCCTGCTCTAGTTGTGTCATAATCTATAGCACCAGATGTAATAAAACTATCTAAATCTGTGTCTAGGTTAGCTTCTAGTGTAGGGTCTGATAGTACAGTAATCTGGTCAGCAGTATATGCTTCAGACCAAGTACCAGTAGTAAACTTTTCTGAAACCCAATTTATTAATTCATCTGATGGGTTATTGATACCTGATTGTTCCATTAGGTTTTTTATCCCTAATCTATCATTATCAATTTTGTTTTGTGCATCAGCCGGTAATGAACCAGCAAAATCTGTTGTTGATGATTGAGCTAATAACAACCAATCTCTTTCTGCCTGGGTATGACTTCTCCACCAATTTGTAGACTGCCACTCTGCATCAGTTACAGTTCTTCCTTCTAGTGTAGATTCAGCTAATAGGTTTAACATCTCTTCATCATTCAGCCATGGTCTTACATTTGCTTCTTTAGATAAAGTGTCAACAAAAGAAACCCAAGGGCTTTGTGAGGGGTCATATATGTTTGGGTCAGCTAATTCTAATGAGTCGCCAAATCTAATTGCACCTGACCATTCAGATGAAGTTGGAGTTTTTATAGTTGATTCTATTTCAGCAAACTCTATGTCACCAAATATATTTTTTAAATCTTCTAAACTGGAATCGTAATATACAGGAACACCTGTTCCAGGTATGAAATATACTATGTAATAATTCCCATCTACATTCCAATACTCTGCTCCTGTTGGTATAGGCATATCTCTTTTAGCTATAGGTGAATATACAGAACCATCTTCATTCTTAATTACTACTTCTCCATCTTCACCGACAGTAGAGTAATCTTTCGTGTCATAGTTCGTGTTGCCTATACCTACAACACTTTCTCTTTCGTTAGTAGGAGTAGAATCATCTTCACCACCATAATCTCCTGGATAATTCTCTGTTAAGGGCTCTGTTTGTGTAGCACCTTGATAACCTTCTCTTCCTGGTACCTGTCCAGCAATAAGTCTGTCATACTCTGACATAGTAAATCCAGCTTCTTTATCAGCTTCTGTAAATACTGTGTTAGCTGTTGTCCTAGCTCCATTTGGTCCATAAACTACTACTTGTGCCATTACTTGATTCCAAACGCTTCTGATATATTACTTAGTATTTTTGTCATTATGTCGTTAATATTTTGCTTCACATCACTATCATACTCAACTTTTACAGGTTTATCACTATCTGTTTGTGGTTTAAATGTTATAGCATTTCTTCCAAATCTTTGTGTTTCTGTTTCAGTTCTTGCATAAGGTGCTAAAGAGTTGGATAAATTGCTATACAGTTTACTTAACATCATATTCATTTCGCTATTATCTTGTTTAGGGGGTTGTATTATATTGCCTGTATCAGGGTCAATAGCGTTACCCTGTGCATCCATAGATGGTAAATACAATCTTTCTGGGTCTACAGCATCAGAAGGAATTTCCTTTTTTGTTACTTTTTGTACTTTATTAGAAGTATTGTATGTACCAAAAAATATATCTAATTCCTCATTTACCCTATCTTCTAAACCAGGATAAGCCTTTACTGAAGCCTCTATTGTTTTATACCAAAGTTCTCTAATTTTATTTTCATCACCACTTTTAATAGCTCTCCACAATGGACCACCACTCATTTTTTTATCACGATTCATACTGGCCATTACTAAGGCATCATATTGTGATTGTGTTAATTCAACATCAAAACTGTTTGCTCTATTAGTAACATACTTTTCAAATTCAGCAATATCAAGTTTCAGTATTTCTAACGCTTCTTGTTCTGTTACAGTGTCGCCTATTTTTATTTTTTTATCGTTATCTCTCGCAGCATTAGTATGACCATACCCAATAGTCAGTGTTCCTTGTATCTTATCACCAGGCTGTAAAACATAGTCAGGTCTTTTGTCATCATAGGCTGTTTCTTTGAATACTTCTTTATCTTGTATTATTTCTATTGCTGGTGGAGATACTTCCATTATCCACCTAGTGCTTTAAGTCGCATAACTGACTGTGCAATGTTGCCGATATTATTTCTTGCTCTGCTAACATCTTTTTGTCTAGACAAAACACCCTCATAATCTCCTTTTATAGTTTCTTGCAATCTAGATAAAGCATCAAACTCTCCTGGTATAGACTCTACTGTTTCTTCTCTTTCTACAATTTCTATAGGTTTTTCTGAAAAAGGGTCAACACTAGGTTTTCTAGTTTCTGTAACTGTTACTTCAGGTCCTTCAACACTAATTCTTGCTATATCTTCATCAGTATAAAATTGTTTTTGTTCTAAATCTTTTAACAATACTTCGTAATAATTTCTTTCACGAGTAGTAGGTTTTCTACCTATGCTGCTAAATATTGCATCTACAGTTTGTAACCTAGTAGCTTTATCGCTTTCTCTATATCTATTAGGAACATAAATATCTTCTCCAGGGTTAAGTAACTCTAAATCTATTGAAGTATCGTAACCAACACCAGCAGCAAAGTTAGATGCTGTCATAGCTTTTATTAAGGCATTTCTTGTTTCTCTTCCTGGCCTACCATATTCCTGACTATAATCTTCTGTAGAAAACCATTGTGTTCTTACTAATCTATCTTGTAATGTTTTTATATCTTGTGTAGATAATTTATCTAAAACTCTATCTTCATCACTTGGATAATACCAGTTTCCATTAGGGTTTATTCCATTAAGATATACGCTAGCATCTATAAATCCACCTGCACCATCAGGTATTAAAGATGAGTAACCAAAAGGAGAAGGTGTTGTAGTTGTTGTGCTACTATATGGAATATCTGCACCTTTCTTTTCTGAACTTGATGCAACATCAATTAAACTTACTGGCTCATCTTTAGACCAACCTAAATTTGTGTAATTTGTTAACTCACTTTTTTCTATTTGTAAAGTTAATATTGTTCCATCTTCGTTTATTTTATATACTGTTATCATACTTTCCTCATTATGGGGTATATTGATATTCTACTAAGGATAAAAACTTTGTTCTATAAATTCCTGCAAACTCTGGATGTTCTTCTACTATTTGTGCTCCCCAGTTAAAAAGATAATCTCGCATAGCTTGTGCATCTTCTGTTCTAGCAAGTGCAGAATATATTGCTGTATCTTCGTTCATTAAAGTTTCTTTACCACTTACTGTAACTTTTTTCTTTTCTTCTCGTATTTTGTCAACCATATACATAAACCCTACATTATCATCATCTCCATACAAGAACTTTTGCAAACCTTTACCTGCATCTGTAGATGTTATTAATTCATCATTAGCTGCTTCTTTAAGTTCTTCAAATACAACATATCTACTGACAGGTTCTCGTTTAGGTAAATCTCTTGCAGAGGTTCCTAATGGAAATACTTCTAATAATTCATTTTTAATAACTGCAAGTTCTGCTTGTGCATCTTTATTATTTAATTGACCTGATGCTCTTGCCTCTCTAATTGGTCGTGACAAGTTATTAAAAATCATTCTATATGCAGTTTCTTGTGCTCTTTCTACTTTTTCATCAATAGTTAAGGTAACTCTTTGTCCTTCATCTACTTGATTATAAAAAGAATTTATATCTAACATATCGTATTCATAAACATTAGGAGCAAACAAAGAGAATGTATATTCATATTTTTCTGCTGCTTCTGGATGTGCTCTGAACCATTCAACCTCTTCCTCTGTAGAAGGTAGTGAATAACCTTTTGTAGTTGTGTTACCTTGTACTAAATATGCAGCAGTATATATTGAATCCCAATCTTCAGGAGTTCCACCAATTAATGATGCTATAGTTTGATATGCTAGATACTCTTCACCAGGCTCCACAGTATTTAGAGCTTGTCTAAATATTGCTGTTATAACTGTATTGCTAAAATAATCATCATCATATTTACCAAACTCAAAATCAGCAGGCATAAATGCTTCAAGTACTTCAATTAAATTATCTTTATCTAAGAAATCAGATTGGTTTTCTAATCTTTCTTTTAACTGTAGTTTAAATGTTGCTTCTGCTCTAGGTGAAGATGGAGCAATTCCTTTAGCCATACTTTCAAAAGTGTTTAGTCTTTTAGCTAACTCAATAGAGTCTTGTTCAAAAAGTTTTCTTCCTTCATCTGTCCTTGGGTCGTATGGTAAAAATCCCTCCATAAATGCTTTGGTAACTATCTTAGAAGCAACAGCTACATCATTAGCCCATGCTTCATCATTTAACTGACCTTCTGTTCCTGTATTGTATGCCTGTTGCATATACACAGGTAACTGTCCAACTGTAGCACCTTCTATTCCTGGGTCGCCTAAACCATAGGGAAATACAACATCCTCTACATCTTGTGTCCATTGTGACTCTGGCATAAATCTTTTCATAGTTTTGTATGCGTATTTCATAACAGGGCCAAGACCAGGTATAGGTGATTGTGTAAACAAGTTAGCACCTTGTACTGGTGAACTTAATCTTATTTGTACATCTTCTTCTAATCCTGTTAAATCTCTATCTTCTAAACCAAATACATACTCTGTCAAATCAGTAGGTGCAGTTACATAAAACTTTTCTCCTGAAACTGGGTCAGTGTAAAAGAATCCGTTGTTAGTTCCTTTGTCTGTAGCTAACTGTATTTTTCTTAGACCAGCTGGATTTTTTGCTAACAGTCTTGGATAGTTAAATACTATTTCTTTCCAAGGTTCTAGGAATGGGAATACTAATCTTAATGCTTCAGCTACATATCCTTTTTGATTTAGATTGTACAATAATTGGTCGTGCATAGTAAGAGCGTAACCTTTTGCAGCATCATTCATTTCATCAATAGTCAATATCATTTCTTTAGGTAATGTTTTCCTAGCATTTTCTAAAGAACCATATTTTTTAATCGCAGCGTTTTTACCAGCTACATACAATTCTTCTACTTCTTTAGGAACCTTTGATTGTTTAATTAAATCATCAAAGTGTCTAATAGATGAAGCATCACCGAATGGTAATTGAGAAGCTATGTTTTGCCAATAGTACTGTGTAAAGGTTGGTATTCTTTGTAGTTCTGAATCTGGTAGTTCACCTAAAGTAAACCATAAATATTCTGATGCTTTATTAAAAAACCCTCTAGTTTTTTTACCAAATTGTTTGTCAACAATCCAATCAGGTATAGGTAAAATATCAGGTGCTACATTATCATATTTATCATCTAAAAACTTTTTAAGCAACTTTTGATTTGCAGGTGTCCATCTATCAAAATCATCAAACACGATAGTGCTACCTTGATAGTTTAATCTTCTGTCTGCAATAAGTGTTAATAACTCTTCATCACCTTTAGTTAAATCTAAAATCCATTCTCTGTAATCATCTACATATTTATTAGCATCATCTAGATTTGTGTAAGGTTGCATTGGTTTACCATCTAAATCGTATCTAGTATCGTTTAAATCATTTCTTATTTTTCTTAGTGAACCAGACCAAAACTGTGATTTTGTTTTTACTAAATCTGAACCATCTAATAATTCTTTAGCTATTGATTGTGCTAAATCACTTTCCATTGGCCATTTAAGATTTACTTGCCAACCTTTTGTGAAGTCTTTTTTGTCAATAGTTCCTTTGGGTGTTTTCCTCCAACTGTTTTGTACAAATTCTTTTTGTGCCTGTTTACCGAAAACATTTGCTGGTCTATCTGCAACTATACCTTGAACTATTTCATCATAAGCTCTTTTACTAGGAGTCATTCCTTTTCTAAAAGGAGCTCCTAAAACATCATTATAATAGTTACCCCATACCCAAGTAGACATTGGACTATCTATCCAGTTATCTAAACCATCAAGGCCCATTCTAAATTGTCCTTCTCCAAACAATCGTAATGGCCAAGCAATTCTTGTAACTAACTGTGCTCCTGTCCACACTTTTTGCAAAGGCCACAATGCATCAGGAATAGTTCTTATAGCATCAGGTGCAAAGTCTAAAAAGAAATCAGCTTTTAATTCAACATTTTTTATAAGATTTTGTACTGGTAATTTAGCTTTACTTGTTTCAGGTAAATCATCAATAAAACTTTTTGCTAGTTTGGAAATTTTTGTTTGACCTACATCAATGTTTACATACTTTTCTATTGTTCCTAAAGCTCTTCTAATGTCTAATGGTTTACCTAAACTCCACACATCATTAAAATGTTGTCCTACATCAAAAGGTGTTGCCATTGGTATTGGCGTACCATCAGGTCCTGGAATACTTCTTTGTCCATTAAAGACTCTTTCTATAGGAGGTCGTTGTCCACCTTCTGATTTTCCTAATGTAGCCCAGTAAGATTTTATGTTTAAATCTCCTTTACCTACACCTCGTAACTCTTTGAAGTATTCCTTTACATAATCTAAAGTTTTACTTGAAAACCCATCAGCTTTTAATAATGCTACAAGTTGTTCAGGAGTTTTTTCGTATAGAACTTTATTCATTAATGACCTATTACCTGCAACTGTATGTTCAGCAAACTCTTGCATAAGTTGATTAGCAATAGTCTTAGGAATTTTAAATTCAACCATCCACTGATTGTATACTCGTACAGAGTCATCAATATCTTTATACGCTGCACCAGCATCTGGAGTCCATTCACCGAACTTAGAGTATGCCGCTTTTGAACCTTTAACTTTTTTACTCAAAGCATCTACTAGATTCTTGTTGTAACCAAAACTATTCTTGGACCTTACTAGAGCAGGTACACCAATGCCCTGATTTTTAGATACAAAAGTTTTAAATAAATCTGTTACTTCATCTATGTTTCTTGCTTTGACTAAATTAAGTGCTAATTCAGTATCTTTTACTGCATCAAATATTCTTTTAAAATCATTTGAATCTGCAAATGCTTGTAAAAAAGTATTTGATTTTGGTGAAGCTAAAAAATCATCTATGATAACAGGTATTTTTTCTACATCTCCTGCTTTGTATGCTTTCTGTATTTTACCTTGTACACTGTTAGCAGCCTTGACACCTTTGCTTACTTTACCTGCTACTAAGAATGGGTCAGTGACAAGTACTTTATAAAAATCTATTGCTCCTGAAACTCCACCATAAAGTTTATTACCCTGTTCTATACCTATTAAATCCTCTATGTATCTTCCAGCAGTTATATTTCTACCACGATATTTGTATGCTTCTTGTTGCTCTAGTGCTTCTGCTACTACTGGTCCTTGTGGAAAGTAACCTTCACCAAAACTTTTCCAAACTGCTCCAGGATTTTGCCCATCCCTTATTTTTTCTAAAGCAACACCTGCAACAGATGGTCCAGCATTTTTGTAGTTATCTGCAAATGTTTTACCTACAGTTTTTCTTAAACCTGCTGGTGCTCCCTGTCCTAATAGTCCAGACAAAGTCAAGCCAAAACCTGCTATCTGACCTATTTTTTCTGCTTTGTTTGCTTCTTCTCTAGCAACAGCAACATCATACATTGTGACATTAGGGTCGCCTTGTTGTGCTCTTTGTGCTAATTGTTCAGCTTCAGTTCTTTTTATTTCTGCTACTGAACTAATAGGACCTTCAAACAAATCATCTGCTGTTTTTACAAAAGCTCTAGATGGTTTACCTACAGTACTGTTTGCAAAAGATTCCCCAACAAGTCCAAGTAATCTAAACATTCCTTTAAATTTTCCATAAACAGGTTCATCTGTGTAAGTTCCTTTATTCCAAAATTTTGCTCCCTCTGGTAGTTTAAACTTTTGCCCTATACTATTAAAAACTTTTCCATAAGTTGAATTAAACATAGCTGAATTTAAAACATCATTACCTTGTGCATTAGGAAATACAGGTTGTGATTTAGGTATAGCTTTATACTGTAGTTTTAAAAGTTCTTCAAAGGCTTTATTATCAAGTCCTTTTATTACAGCAGAGGAAATAAGTCCTGATTGAGCAGTAGGATATAACTCTGCTAACTCTTTAGTTCTTTCTATTTGGTCTAATGTAAATTGATTTTTCTTTTTGTTATAAGATAACTCTAATGCTTTACTTTTCTCATTTATTTGATTGTACTCTTCACCAAAAGTGTATGGACCAACAGATTGATTTGCCATAACTAAAAACTAAATGTTTGTCTTAACGCATCTACATCACTATTGTCAGCTAAATCTGCTAATACTAAGTAATCTAAATCTCCTGCTTGTGTAGGACTTATGTTGTTAACAAAAGCACCAGCTGTTAAATCTTCGTTTGGTCGTTCACTTTCTCTTTTTATATCTAATAGATTACCCATGTTCATAGGTGCAACTGCTGTAGGTTGACCACCTGCGTTTGATGCAGCTGCTGTTTCTTCTTCTATTGATTCCACATTTCTAGTATTATCTTGACTATTTGCAGTAGATGCAGGAGGTATAGCTTGTTTTCTTTTATCTATAGTAGGAATCATTTTATTGACATCCTCTGTAGTTCCATAAGTTAAACCAGTATATTCTGGTTTAGCTACTGTTTTTTTTGGTTTATTCCTGGTCGCCATCATCATCCTCATCATCAAAAAACATAAATGTAGAACTTATAATCATATAGCCGAAAGGAAATACCATTGGTGGCATTTGGTCTGTATATGTTTTATTCTGTATTTTTTCTTCTAAAATAATGTCATCACCGAGTGCATCTACATCAACTAAACAAAAATCTACTATATCTTCAAACTTATTATTTATAGACATTATCCTCCTAATCCACCAAGTAGTTCAGCTATGCCTGGTGGAGCACCTTGTGGTGGCAAGGCACTTCCTCCAAGCAATTCTTGTTCAGCTGTCGGTATATCTGGCTCTTCTGCTGTAAAGAACTTATCTAAAATATTTTGCATATCATCTGGATTCTTTCTTATCTGCACAACAGCCATAGTTGCTTTAGGGTCACCTTGTTGAGCTTGTGCTAACAAAGTG
>Ga0098051_1001015_pt1 | contig 10443 bp, 7 predicted proteins | sample 14BtaG_FD_77069 | JGI IMG/M metagenome (GOLD analysis project Ga0098051, IMG submission 77069) | Marine viral communities from the Subarctic Pacific Ocean - 14B_ETSP_OMZ_AT15311_CsCl metaG | ecosystem: Environmental > Aquatic > Marine > Oceanic | place: Pacific Ocean | collected 2015-01-18 | reverse complement strand
GATTATTTACAGTTATTTATGAACAAACCCCTGATGCTACTGAAACTTTTGTTTCTCAAGGTGGTGAGATTTCTAACTTATCAACTACTTCTGGATTTGAAATACATTGTTATGATTCTGCTACAAATACAGGACAAAGACTTAATACTATTGATTTAGATACAGATAACTATTATGTATTGATTTATTCTGATAATCATTTATTACATCACTTTGCTAGAATAAAAGAAGTTAAAAATAATGATATTGACGGGGATTCGTTTGAATTTGAACCAAAGTTAGGAAATGAAATACCTAAAGATACTAAATTAATGATTTGGAAAGGTCAACCTGTTCTTGATACTGCAAGAGGTTGTAAGATTTTAGCAGTATCAGCAGGTATTAAAAGTGATTTAAAAAATAATTGGGTTTGCGCTAGACCTTTGTTTTATTTCTTTAATGATAATTTAGATAAAAAAAATGAATTAGACCATAATACTAAATATTTTATGGTTTTTGAAGAACAAGCAGGAACAGGAACAGTTACTTTAAATGATACTACTAATACCTTTTTAACTAAAGAAGACTATAGTAAGAAAATAATAGATTATAGTAAGTTTTCATTAAATGTTAAATTAACTGATAATTTAAAAGATTTAGATTATCCCGCTTATACTGAAAGTGGCGGTGGTGGCTCTCATGCAAATACAGCATATTCTTTACCTAATGAATATGATACTTCATCTACGAGTCTTAACGCAGTTCTTCCTGTTGATTTTACAGATTACGAAGAATGTTTTCCTAATGCAAGAAGAGATACAGATGCACAAATTACTACTGCTGAAAGTACAATAGAATATAGAGGCCCAATAAGATATACTCATTATGACTATTCCCCAAATAAAGCAAATAAAATAGATAGTCTTATAGACTTAACATTAGAAGAATCTATTGGTACTAGAGGAACTTATACAGAAGGAAAAGTTGTAGATAGTAATAGAATACTTGGAAAGAAAATTTCAAATTTTGATAATTTAAGAATTAGACATAGGTTATTCCGAGCAAGTTTTAATGATTGGTTTGCACTAAAAGCAACAATAAAAACCGCAACTAGTACAAGTAATGAATACACCTTTACTACTGAATATGATTTAGACAATATGTTAAATGAAGGGGATGAAGTCAAAATAGGTTCTTATATTTATATTGTTGACAATATTGATGGCATTAACAATTCAGCATCAAGCGGTAAAGAACAAGATATAACTTTTAGAGCAGAAAGGAGAGCAGAAACAGATGCAATATTCGCTTCTGCCTCTTATACTTTAGATGAAGATGCAGTTATTTATAGAAGAGCATGGAATAATACTGATAAGACGCTATTGACTACTTTTGACATATTAGAAAATAGAAATGAAACCATATATGTTAAATTAATTTCTAAGGAGTTTGGTTTTTTAGAAGCAACAGTTACAGGGTCTAATAAAATACAACAGACTTTAACGCTAAGTTTTCCTACAACAAGTCAAAGCACCACTCATTCTGCTTTAGATTATATGGAGGGTTCTTACTATATAGAAGTTGAAAAATTCACAGGTAACATTGAAAAACTTTCAAATTATAAAAAGAATGGACAGACAATTATGGAGTTTGCGGGCCGTTCAGAAATAAGGAAATTACTTGGGCCGGTTATTAATAAAAATACTGTTCATTCAGAAGATATAATTTATTCCACAAGTAGTCCATATAATAAAATTACTCCTATTACCGGAACTGAAACAAATATGGCAGTTAATTTGGCTAATGTAGGTGTTACTTTAACTAATCATGGCCTAACAACTGAAACTGATGCGGGCAAGCATGTATTTTTGAAACATGCTGAACATGGAACTATATCATATGTTGGAAAAATAGCAGGTATTTCAACTTCAGATGTATTTACTTTAGAAGATAAACCATATAGTATTAGTAGTACAGCAAGTAGTAATGATTATGGATATATTAGTGATTCAAAACAAATTATATTCAATAAAGCACTATCTTCTAATGCTACTTTAGATAGTGCGGCCTCCTTAAATGGAGTATCTGGAAAAGGAATGTATTTTAATAGCGGTGTATCTTTAACAAGTGCTGGTGCAGAAAGCACTACTTTAGTTAATACTACTGTTTCAACTGCTAATGATGCTAAAGCAGTAGGTTATTATATTAGCGATACTAGGAATATGAAAAGCGATTCTATTTTTCAAGGAAGAATAGATGACAATGCTGCTTCTAAAACTTATGAAAGCATTGATACCATTAATACTCTTATTGATTTTGAAGTATTATCTATAAGTGAAGATGATGGAGTTAGTTTGGTTGAAATAGCACCTTATATGCCATTAACATTAGGAAGGGTAGATATTAACTACGGTAATGTTAGAGATACTACTTTTAATGGAACCGGATTAGGAACTCTTTCTGACGATTATGCAAGTTACTTAGGTCTTTATAATACCATATTGGGTAATTCTAGTGACGAAGTTTTATCTTCGATTGCTAGTCCTAGAAAATATCATGGTGAGCCTATTTATATTAATGGATTATTTAAAGGCTTACTTACTGAAGCAATTCCAAATGCTTCTAGTACCGCTCATCCTTTTTACTTTGATAGGGTAATTACTGAAGAAATTCCTGATGGTTCTGCTATACAAAGCATTAAACCTTCTGGTAATTATGGAGAAACTACTAAATTGACCCATGAATTAAATTTCTTAAATGGCGCACATTTACATGGTGGTAAAATTATTAGTTTATTAGATTCAAGAGCAACTGATGATAGTCTGTCTATGGTATTTAATCATAAGTTATATTACTCAACTCCTAGTAGTGCAGTAAGTTATTCAGAAAAATATGGCCCTGCCTATTATAGAATATTTAATTTAGAAAAAGGCAATTATAATAATTATCTTCCTAGTATGTTTTATGATGCTAAAGTTGATGGTTCTACTGCTTTAACAAATGGAGGAACTGCTTTTAATAAAGAATACTATGCGGGTACTCTAAGTAAAATACCATATTATGCTACTGCTTATAGATTTAATCCGGGCTATACTCTTATATCAGGTACATCAGATAATCATATTGTTGGTGTCGGAAAAACTGGATTATCTACAGGGGGAGGGGTAGTTTATAATCATAAATTACCGGAATCTAGAGGATTAGTTCCTGTTAGCGGCTCTAGATTTTTTGACACTACTGTTCATAAAAAAGATGGAACTTATGACTCTGTAATGTTTTCACAAAATGGGTCGCAGAATTATAACTATACTAATCCCTATACTATTAAAAATTCTATGGATTTAATAGACCCTAAAATAAGCAGAATGTTTTTATTTACTACTTCAGATATTACCCCTTATTCTTCTAGAAGATTTGATAGTTTAATGAATAGTACAACTAGAGATATTTCTAACTATTCCTTTTTCGGACTAAAACAACCTATTATTACTAGCGAAGGAGATACTAAAGAAGCAAGAATACTAGGTGTAACTAATTCACTTAATTTAGTAGATTCTTCTTATAGTACAGGTAGAATACTGTCTGCTGACAAAACACCTTCTTCTCTTAGCAGGTTTTCAATAATGAGATTAACTGAAATTTGTTTTGATTGGGCCTTTAATCAAATAGACCCTGAAAATATTCCTGATGGTAAAACAACTATTCCAGAATTTACCTATACTGCTACTTTACCTGTTTCATTGGCTTCTTATTTTAGCAGCCTTGACGCAGCCGATTATAACACAACAAACAACACATTACAAGGAACTAGTAGTATGGCTGGCATTGTTGCTGCTAATGATTATATTGTTGATTCAGAAGGAAGAATACTTGGCAAAGTACATGCAACTCCTTTAGAAGATTCTAATAGAAGAATAAAGTTTCAAGGCACTGATGTTAGAAAAACTAACGGAACTGATTTCTATACAGGAACATTATTTAGAGTTAGACCATTAACCGCAAATAGAACAACAACGGTTAAAGGGCATGGAGATAGAGATTCCTTTGTTAATTTTGAAAGTTCTGTTCATATGTTAAGGTCTGCCGTAGTTGAAGATGTAGGCAGTAATTCTTACGGAGAAGACCCTTCAAAATGGTACTCTAAATATGGAGAAGAATTAGGAATAAATGCTGATGATACAAGGGAACCAAATACATTTTTACCAATAGCAGTTGAAGCAGATAGTATTTTAGGAGATGCTGATAATGCAATTACTTTAACTAATCATCCTTCTAAAGTATTTGCTATGTTAGATGCTTTAAGGTCTGTTCAAACAGGCGACCCTAATTTTCCTTCTGGACAAGAAAGCACTTTATCAGGTTATTTTCCGGTATTTTTAGATAGATTCCAAATTGAAAACGCTGATGGTGCTAATGTTACTAAAGGCACTGTTGGCGGCCCTATTAGAAGTTTGGCTGCTATGCAATTTGATGATGGTTCTAACAATACTACTATCTTTGGAGTGTCTTTACAGCAAGATTTTGCTCAATATGAAGATATTGAAGAAACTGCTAGAACCTATGATGAAGACGCTGATGGAGTAATGTTGGCCTTTAAACCTAAATTATATATTGATACTACCCAAACTCCCGATACTTTAGTTGCTTCTGCCACAACAGATGTTGGAGGCACTATTCAGTATGTTTATACTATTGTAGTTGATACTGATATTACTGATATAGATTATTTTGATGACGATGCTTCCGGTGATACAGAAAATTTCAATAAAGTGAATAGAACTGCTTTAAAATTGATGAATGATTTAACAGGTTCCTATTTAGTTTCTGAAAATAACTTACATTATAAAGTAGATGGTAGCACTGAAATTAGTTCTAATGATAATAAAATAGTTGATTGTCCTTCTATCAATGATTCTATGCCAACAAATATTGCTTATGTTATTTCACATGAAATAGATACTTCTAATACTACTGAAACCCATACTTTAATATTAGATGCTAAATTAGATGCTGCCACAAATAGAGGATGTCATTTCTTTAGAATAATGCAACCCAACCATACTTGTTTTCACCAATTTACTCCTAAAACAATCCAATTATACAATATGAATTCAAAATATACTAAATTAACAGGACAAAACCAATGTTATAGTCAAATAAATGACTATATGATTTATAATTCAGCAGGGCCGAGAAGATGGGGAGAAGACTTAGATGGGCGAAGAAATAATGCTGGTGGACAAGAGGCTATAATGTCAATGTATGTTATTGTTGATATAGATAATCAATCAACTTCAGATTTTATGGTAGTTAGAACAGATGGAACAACTTCTAACGCCCATACTTCTTACCTTAGTAGTATTTTACCAAGTGAAACAAAACAAATGTATTTATCAGATGGCGAAGATGGACATAAAGTTTCTGTAACTTATGAAAATAATAAAGATGATTTAGGGCATTATTTGAAATTTTCCATGATGAAGGAAATGATAGGAATAGTTTCAGCAAGTGAACCATTTACAATAAAGGTTAATGGAGATATTGATAGCGATGTAAAAAGAGGTATGATTGGTTCACAAGTAACTATATGTCAAGAAGCAGATGATTTAGTTAATCAATTGTTAGAAGACCATGATATTAACTTTACTATTTCTGAGGCTGATTATCCATTATTTATTTCTCCCGAATTTAAAGGGTCTGATTTATATAATAGTGTTCAATACATACTTTCTAAGAAAAACAAAATATTATATTATGATAATGATTCTTTTAAGATAAAAGATAAAGATGATTCGTATTTCTCTACAGGAATATTTATTAACGATTCTACTGATACAGATTTATATGATTATGATAAAAGTGAAAATATGTTTGATTTCTATAATGAAATAATTGTCTATGGGTTTAAGCATAAATCCCAAAGAAAAGATTTAAGAAGTATTAAATCAATCGGAGTAAAAACATTAGAATTTTATGATGATAAATTAAAAACTCAAGAAGAATGCGATGGAAAAAGTTATGAATTACTAAAATTACACACTTCTAACAATACTAAAATTACCGTAGAAATTGGACATAAGCAAGTTTCTCAACTGAAAGCAGGAGACATCATTGAATTAGAAATCGTTAGAGAAAATTTACCTAGAAATCAATATGTTGTTTTACAAGTTGAACATCTATTAACGGGGAATATGCGTTTAGAACTAGGAAGGTATAGTAAAGGTTTAGAAGATAGATTTGCTGAAATAGCCATAGAAACCAAAAACCTTAGAGCAAAAACAAGAGATTCTAAATTCAATAATAGTAGTGTATTTTATACTTCTATTGATGATATAAAAATTAAACCTGTAAAATTAATTATTAGAGAAAGAGCAAGTAGTGGTGGCAGGGTTCTTGGATTTGGGACAACTCTAAATACGGGCAACAGTCCTCTTGGATTCGGAGACAGTGGCGTAGTACATTCAACTTTATTGGAGGAAGAATATTGATAACTGATAAGTTTAAAGAATTATTGGCTGATTATGCAGTATTGTTATTAAAAGGCGGTACGCATACTCAAAGTGCGGAGGCTTTAAATGGAGTAACGGACGATACAGGAACAATGATTGCTGGAACGGCTAAAGTGGGACAAGGAGGTAATTCAACAAGTCCTGCCTCTACTGCGTTAGATGTGGATATTGGGGCCGCTTCATCTGCTTATACTGTTAATGCTATTAAATCAGATGACAATGTAGTTGAATTTTCATTAAGAATAGCAGGGTCTAATAGTAAATTAAATGGCAAAGTAGTCAGAGAGGCTGGCTTTTTTGATGCTCAAAGTAATATGCTAACAAGGCTTAGTTTCGATGGAATCGGGCCTGTTGCAAACACAAGTGATTTAGAAATAATTTTTATCGTGGAGGTAGAGTAATATGGGAACAATAACTAATCCGCACCAATTTAGTACAACAACCGGTGCAACAACAACAGCGCAAATAACAGATACAATAGATTATCCTCATTCTGGATTAATTAAATCATTAAGTCTAGGTATTAGAGGTAATTATGTAATTAAAAGCAGCAATACTTGTTTTGATATTACTTTTGCACAAGCAGGTGGATTCACTACTATTGCTGTTGTAGGGGGAGATGTATTTAGAAATGGTTCAGTTAAGACAGTTGACGCTTTAAGCGCAGAACCAATGGACACCGCTTATAATCCGGGAACAGGTAATGTTGACATTACTCCCCATGCAACTCAAGATTTCTATTTATTGTTAGTTGCTAAACATAATGGAAGCGGTAATGATACTATGGTATTAAGAGGTTCTAATGCAGTAACAGGAAGAGTTCCTGACTATGCTCAATTGGATGTTCCTATTGCTTTAATTAAAGTAACTGCTGGTTCTGCTGATGATTCGGTGGCTACTTCAGATAGATTGGTACAATACTTAACTACTGAACAAACAGTTAAAAATCTAAGTGTGGGTTATGATAGTTCGGGATATAATGAATCTTTATTGGTTAGTGCAAGTGCAGGAGATACTACATTTGAAAACAAAATACAAGATAAAGATATTATTTTTAAAGTAAATGATGGCGGTACTGCAAGAGAAATGTTAAGGTTAGATGCAGACGATAATGAGGTTAGAATTGTTTCAACTATTGACAGTACATCGAGTGGGCCACAATTAACTTTGTTTAGAGATACTCCAGATGCAAGCAATAATGATAATATAGGAGTTATTTCTCTTAAAGGAGAAAATAGCCTAAATGCTGAAACTGAGTATGTTAGAATCCAAGGACAAATCTTAGATGAAACTAATACAGAGGAAGATGCTCAACTCTTTATTCGTACTTTGAAGGCGGGTTCTTTAGCCTATAATTTAAAATTTACTCCATCTGCAACAATTTTTAATGCGAATAATGATGATATAGATATAAGAATTGATGGAGATACTAACGATAATATATTTACTGTTGATGCTGGCACAGAAGTAACTAATATTCGTTCTTTAAGTGTAGGAACTGCTGGCGAATTAACTATTACAGAATCTTCTGATGATATTTCATTTACTAACACAGTTAATGATAAAACCTTAAAGTTTATTGTAAATGATGGTAGCGGAAATGATAAAACCGCTACATTAACTGCTGCTACAACGGGAGATGTTTTACAATTAAAAGGAATAGAAGAAACTTTTATTATTGCTGCTTCTGATGAAACCACTGATTTAACAACAGGTAATGATAAAGTTTTATTCCACGCCCCATTCGCATTTAAATTAACAGGAGTAAAAGCCACAGTATCAACTGCACCAACAGGAAGAACGCTTGAAGTGGATATAGACCGTGTTAGGGCAGGTGCTACGAGAGCATCAGTTCTTAGCACTTTAATTAGTATTGATGCGAGCGAAATGACTTCTTCAACTGCTGCTACACCCGCAGTAATTAGTACAGGTAATGATAGTGCGGGGGCGGCTCTTTCTCAAGTTAATGCTGATGATACTATTCATATTAACATAGACAATATAGGTTCATCAGCCGCAGGTAGGGGATTAAAAGTAACTATATTCGGATATAGGACTTGATATTATGGCAACAATTGTTATTAATTTCTTTGGCGGGTCTAGTCCTTTAGAAATATCTATTGCAGAACCACCGCCACCACTTGAATTAGCCGGTACTGCTAGTTCAAATGTTGATTCTAATTCAGGTCAAATAGATGTAACAGCAGTTGCTTCAGGAGGAACTGCTCCACACTCTTATGCTTGGACTGTTACCGAAGTATCTGATTCAGCAAGTTGTTTAAGCGTATTATCAGCAGGTACGCAAAATGCAGCAAGATATAGTACATTAACAATAAGAAGCGTAACTCCATCAAGCCCGCAACCAGACGGTCAATATAGATTAACTTGCACAGTTACCGATGGAGTCGGAGATACCGAAGCGGCTTCTGTTACTTTTGATATAATCAGCGTTCCTATCTGATTAAGTTCTCATTTCAACGATATGGCTTATAATAAGCCTATTTAAATTTGCCAATTTTCAAAAGACCAAAAAAAAAGGGAAGGCCGAAGCCCTCCCCTAATTTGTTTTATTAGACCAAATGCCTAAGCATTCACGACATTCCCATAATTGGATTTGTTCCGAAGAACCCATGTAAAAGCCCCGTAGTCTTTTTGCAAGAGTTAAACAATTGCAAAAAGGACATACTTGCTTTAATCCCATTACTTTCCTTCCTTGTTACCACTTTGCATTAATCGTTGCATATATTCTTCTATGGACTCATCAGTGATATTAGAACCACCAAAAGCCGCAAAGAATAACAACATTAAAACAATAATATATGCTATTAAGCCAAACCAAGACCAACCATCCATTACCATTCCACCTCCAATTCTTTATGTTCACCTTTTTCTATTGAAAAAGCCTTTACGAATCCGTTATCTTGTCCATGTTTCCATAAGTCATAAACTAATTGAGTATCTTTCATACAGTAATCTACTACTTCATCAAATTTTCCCATTTTCCATAACTTAGGAGCATCTGCGCTATCCATCAATTTAGAATCATTCATTGTGCATTTAACTAGATTTTTAAGTTGAAATCTTTCTTTGTGTTCCTTTAGAAGTATTTTAGAAGTATCAATGTATTGCTTTTCTTTGACATACTTATTAATACAATATATATCCATAGAGTCTCTTAGTATTGGTAAATCGAATGCTACAATATTATGTCCTAATAATAAGCCGCCTTTCTCAAAATGGTCATCTAAATCATACTTAAGTTCTTTAAGTGATTTAATTACATGCCCTGATTTAGCGAAGGAATCAACGGGTTCATCAACATAAACTGTTCCGGTATTTCCATCCCAAGTAGCAACAGTTGATACTTGAAACATATGAGTATTATTAAACCCACCTATTTCATAAGACATATTTTTAGTCTCAATATCTAGTGCTAATACTGACATAGTATCATTCCTTAGCGTTAGACCAAAGTTTACTTAGTTTCTCTTCTTCTTTGTCAACTTTAGGCTCATCAACATCAGTTCTGCGCTTTAAGAAGCAACAGATTTGAGAACCTGCTACTACAAGCATAGAACAAACTTCCCATCCATCATTACCGTAGGTATCTAATGTCTCACATATTACTTTTGGCCCTTTTGCTAATTCAAATACTAAAAATGTATTTTCCCATTTCATTCTTCATCACTCCTTATTAATTTAATATAAGTATATCTTCCAGATTTCATTTCAATAAACTTGTGTCTTACCACTTCATAATGTCTAAAAATTTGCGCTCTTGATTTTTTTGCTTTTGTTCTCACTTCTGTTAGTAATAGTGTCTTATTAACAAATCCCTCATCATCTTTGTCCATTTTGTCATAAACTGCAATAAATAGAGGTTCAAGGGAGTTTTCAGCAACGCTGGCCTTCTTTACCTTGAGGCTCCGTTCTAGCCAATCCACCAATGTCATAT
>Ga0098051_1001009_pt1 | contig 10454 bp, 13 predicted proteins | sample 14BtaG_FD_77069 | JGI IMG/M metagenome (GOLD analysis project Ga0098051, IMG submission 77069) | Marine viral communities from the Subarctic Pacific Ocean - 14B_ETSP_OMZ_AT15311_CsCl metaG | ecosystem: Environmental > Aquatic > Marine > Oceanic | place: Pacific Ocean | collected 2015-01-18 | reverse complement strand
TATTTGGTGACTTCTCACAGTTAATGGTGGGATTATTTGGCGCACCATCAATCATAGTTGATCCATATTCTGGTTCAAAATCTGGTGATGTTCAGATAAGTGTTATGCAAGAAGTTGACGTTGCATTAAGAAATGCAATCTCATTTGCTAAAACAGATGAAATATCAACTGCTTAATTAGCATTAATATTAGGGGGTGGTCTTATGATCACTCCCATTATATATTGTGAGGTATTATGAAAGTTAAAATTTTAGATAAATGTTACACAGGAATTAATGGTAATATGTTCAAAGGTGAAGAGCATGATTTAGATGAACGTATTGCAGAAAAGCTAATTGCCAGAGGTATGGCAGAAGAATTAAAAGAGAAAAAGAAAAAGAAAAGTATTATTAACAGAGCAGTTAAGGCATTAGAAACACCAGAGGATGAGTAATGGCAGTTGAAAGTGCAGCAGATCGATTAATATTCTTAGATGTAGATGATTTTGGAACTACTGCAAGTTATACTGTTCAAGGTGGTGGTGCTGTTAATATTAGTGGGATATTTGATAACGAATTTATAGAGGTGGATGCAGGTGGTACTGTTGGAGTGGCAATTCAGCAACCTAGATTTTTATGTAGAACTAGCGATGTATCTAGCGCTACTGAGGGTGATGCAATAACAATTTTAGGAGTGGCATATACAATTAGGATTGTTCAAGATGATGGAACAGGAATGACAACCTTAGTATTAGAGAAGAATTAATGGCACACGTTAGAAAACAAATAAGAGATGCTGTAATTACTGCTTTAACTGGGTTAACAACTACTGGATCAAATGTTTTTAGATCAAGAATATATCCATTAGAAAGTAATAAAATACCGGGATTATGTGTCTTTAGTAAATCAGAAGCTACAACTTTTGACACATTAAAAAGACCTAGATCGATAAATAGGGTTTTAGAAATTGGTGTAGAAGCATATGTAAAAGCAACAAGCGACTATGATAATACACTTGACACTATTGCAGTAGAAGTTGAAGAAGCTATTGCATCAGATGTTACTTTTAGTGGTCTTGCGAAAGATACACAAGTGACATCTTTTGAAGCCGATTTTAGTGGTGAGGGTGAACAACCTATTGCCATTGGTCGGTTTACAGTTGAGGTGATTTATAGAACCTTAGAAAATGACGTAGAAACTGCAGCTTAAAAGGAGATAAAAATGGCAACACACGCAGGATCAGAGGGAACAGTTAAAAGTGGTGCTAATGACATCGCTGAAATTCGTTCTTTTAGTTTAGAAGAAAGTGCTGACACCATTGAAGATACAACAATGGGTGACACTTCAAGAACATATCTTACAGGATTAAAAACATTTAGTGGTTCTGTAGATGTATTCTGGGATGAAACAGATACAAATGGTCAAGTATCATTTGCAGTTGGTTCTTCAGTAACTTTAGCAGTTTATCCAGAGGGTGACACAAGTGGAGACACTTATTATTCTGGAACTGCGATTGTGACAGGTAGAACAATCACATCATCATTTGATGGTATGGTTGAAGCATCTTTCACTCTTCAAGGTACAGGCGCGCTTACTGCTGCAACTGTTTAAAGGTGATTAATGTCATTAGGTGAACAGATAGCAGCTAGACGTATAAAGCAAAAAAGAACTATTGAAGTTCCAGAATGGGGAGAAGATAACACTCCATTAATTTTATATGCAAGTGCAGTTACTGCAGGAGATATCAATAAGTTGCAGAGAAAGCATAAAAACTTTCTAAATGATATGACTGTAGATGGTATGGTTGATCTTATAATAATGAAAGCTGAAACCAAAGATGGGAATAAGGCATTTACATTAGAAGATAAACCATTTTTAATGAGTGAAAAAGTCAGTATAATTGCAGAACTATCTGCAAAAATGTTTGGCGAAACTGTTTCTGTAGAGGAACAAGAAAAAAACTAAAGAGCGATTTGTTAAGGTTTAATTTGTTAGCTTTGGCAGATCGCTTGCACAAGACAGTTGATGAAGTTGAACATTTAACTTTATCTGATATAAATGAATGGTATGCATATTTTAAGGTGGTAGAAGATGGCAGATCAAAATCTTAAAGTTACCCTATCAGCAGTAGACAAAACAAGACAAGCATTTGCTAGTGTTAGGAATGGATTAGGGAGAATTGGAAGATCAGTTGCTAATATCAGAACTGCTTTAATAGGTTTAGGTGCTACAGTTGCGCTAAAGCAATTTGCAACACAAATAGATAATCTTGCAAAGGCATCTAGCAGATTAGGTCTAACAGTAAACCAAATCCAAACATTACAATTTGCAGCAAGTCAAACTGGTGCTAGTGCAGAAGAACTTGAAAAAGGTCTTACCAGATTTTCAAGAAACATTTCAGAAGCATCTACAGGCATAGGAACAGGTGTTAGGGCATTTGAAGCACTAGGAATACAAATAACTAAGACAGATGGCTCTCTAAAGCCGACTAATGAACTATTAAATGAAGTTTCTGATAGATTAAGTGGAATTAAAGACCCTGCAGATAAAGTTAGAATTGCATTTGATTTATTTGGTAGGTCTGGTGTTAACTTAGTCAATACATTGCAAGCAGGTTCTGGCGAGTTATCTAAATTAAGAGATGAATTTAATGCAGTAACATTACAATTAACTCAAGAAGATGCCAAAGCAGTTGAAGAAGCAAATGATTTATTTGATAAATTAGGCAGAACTTTTATAAGTTTTGGACAAAAAATAACATCTTTTATTTTGCCACCATTATCAAGGTTAGCTAAATTTTTGACTGTAGGTGTAGTTTTAGGTTTTGCAAATGCTATAGAAGCAGCTAGAGATTTTCTTAATTTTTTCGTTACTGGTTATAATAAAATAGCTGATTTAACTCCATTAGACCCAATAGAAAAATTTGGGTTTGGAAAAGAAATGGAGCAAAATTTAAGAAATATAGCAGATGCATTTGATAAAACTGAACAAGAAATAAATCAAGTTAGAATTCCTATTAGTGCAGCAGCTAAAGGTTTTGAAAGAGTTAAGAATGTAGTTAAAGAAACACAACCAGAGTTATCTGCATTACAACAATCATTTAAAGATGTTGGTGATAGAGGAATAAAATCATTAGAAGATGCTCTTGTGGGTGTTGTAGAGGGTACAAAAAGCGCTAAAGAAGCATTCAAAGATATGGCTAGATCAATTATTAGTGATTTAATTAGATTAGCAATACAGAAACAAATTACCGGCCCATTATATGGCGCATTAGGAAGTTTCTTTACTGGTCAAGCTAATACAACAACAATGCCTGCATTTATGGCTAAAGGTGGAACTGCTACAGGTGGAACACCTTATATTGTTGGAGAAAAAGGGCCGGAATTATTTGTTCCCGGTAGAACAGGAACAGTAGTACCTAACAATCAATTAAGTTCTGGTGGTGGTGTTACAATTAATCAAACTATTAATGTAACTACAGGTGTTCAGCAAACTGTTAGAACAGAGATTGCTAACTTAATGCCTAGAATAGCACAAGCATCTAAACAAGCAGTCCTAGAAAGCCGTCAGAGGGGTGGTTCATTCGCAACTGCTTTTGGTGGTTAATAATGGCTATATCTTATCCACTAGCTACACCAACAAATAAAACAATCCAACAAGTTGCCTTTTTTGCTAGAAATACAGTTGCAATATCACAATCACCTTTTACTTATTCGCAACAAGTGCATAAATGGACAGGTCAAAGATGGGAAGCTGATATTACACTTCCACCTATGAAAAGAGCAGATGCAGAAGAATGGATATCTTTTTTAGTTAGTTTAAAGGGTTCATACGGAACATTTTTATTAGGTGATCCATCAGCAATAACACCTAGAGGAACTGCATCAAGTTCTCCCGGCACACCTGTAGTCAATGGTGCTAGTCAAACAGGGGATCAATTAGTTATAGATGGTGCAACAGCAAGTCAAACAGGATATTTAAAAGCAGGTGATTATATTCAATTAGGTTCTGGAGCATCTGCAAAATTTCACAAGGTTTTACAAGATGCTAATTCAGATGGTTCTGGAAATGTAACTTTAACAATATTCCCAGATTTAAGATCATCACCTGCAGATGATGCAACTGTAGTTGTTACAAATGCTAAAGGTGTTTTTAGATTAAATGAGAATGTTGTTAATTGGAATGTCAATGAAGCATCTATTTATGGAATAACATTTGGTGCTATAGAAAGTTTATAGATGACTAGATCAATCACTTCAAATATGTTGACACAATTATCAGCTAAAGAAGTTGAATTGTTTTTGGCAATAAAATTAAACTTTGATAGTGGTACAATCGCATTATGGACTGGTTATGGTGATATCACTTTTGGTTCACAATTATATACTGGTGCAGGTACTTTATTAGGATTTAGTGTAGTAGAAGAAACATCTGAGATTGCTGCTAGAGGTGCGCAAGTTACTTTAGATGGAATAGAAACATCAATTGTTTCATTAGCTTTGACTGAAAGCTATCAAGGCAGACAAGCATTAATATATTTAGGTGCATTATCATCTGGTGCAGTTGTCGCTGATCCCACATTAATATTTGATGGTCGAATGGATGTTATGACTATTGAAGATAGTGGTGAAACTTGCACAATATCATTGACATTAGAAAATAGATTAATTGATTTAGAAAGAGCAAGAGTTAGAAGATATACACCAGAAGATCAAAAGATTAATTTTCCAAATGATAAAGGTTTAGATTTTGTGTCAGATTTAACAGATAAAGTGGTGCAATGGGGTGGAAACTAGAGTTTCAAATTGGGAAAATCTTTTAGTTGAATATTTAGAAGATTGCAGAAATAAACCTTTTAAATGGGGAGAACATGATTGCGCTTTATTTACTGCTAAATGGGAAAAGATATTAATTAATAAATCAAGATTTTCAGAGTTTTTTAACAAATATAAAACTGCTTTAGGTTCTTTTAGGGCATTAAAAAAATATGGAAAAGGTGATTTAGTTAGTACAGTTGATGCTAAACTAGAAAAAATTGACAAGAAAAAAATTACAAGAGGTGATATAGTAAGTGTAAATACAAATGAGGGTATTGCATTGGGTATTTATACAGGTAATAAAATTGCAGTTGTTAGTTTAGATGGATTAATATTTTTATCGCTAGATGATGCGATAGATTGTTGGAGAATATAATATGCCACCAGTAATCGTAGGAGCAGTTGTCGGAGCAGCAGCATCAACAGCAGTTGCATATTTTACAACTAGCTTGGCAACTAGTGCATTAGTTTCAACATTTGCTACAAAATTTGCTATATCATTAGCAGGAAGTGTTGCATTAAGTGCATTATCTGGGAAGCCTAGTGGGAGTTTTGGCGCACAATCTCAAGGTGTTCTTAATCGAGATATAATGATTAAACAAGCGATAACCAATCGCAGGGTTATTTATGGAACTGCAAAAGTTTCCGGCCCACTTGTTTTTATGGAAACAACTGAAAATAATAAATATCTTCATATGGTTATAGCTTTAGCATCACATGAAGTTACAAAAATAAATGCTATTTATATTGATGATGACATTATTGTGTCAGAAGCATTTGGTGATTTGGATGTTTGGGATGGAAGTGGTAATGTCACAACAGGTAAATATAAAGATAAAGTAAGAATTAAAACTCATAATGGCGCATCAAATCAAACTGCTGATGCAGATTTAGTTGCTGAAAGTGATGGTTTATGGACTAACAATCATAGATTACAAGGAATAGCATATGTTTATGTTAGACTAGAATTTGACCAAGATGTTTTCCCTAATGGCATTCCAAATATTTCAGCGATTGTAAATGGAAAAAAGGTTTTCGATCCTAGAGATAGCACAACACATTTTTCAACTAATCCTGCTTTATGTTTAAGAGATTATTTATTAGATACTGATTATGGTTTGGGTGTAAGTTCATCAGAAATAAATGATACAAGTTTTTCTACAGCAGCAAATGTATGTGATGAAACAGTTAGTTTTACAAATGCAGAAAGGGTAATAAGAGGAAGTAAAGTATCGCAAACATATGTTCACGGAAAAGATTTTACAGTCGATAGTTTTACTTATACTAATGCAGATGCACAAGGAACATTATTATCTTCTTTAGATGAACATAGATATAGTATGAATGGAACATTTGACACAAATGAAACACCTAAATCTATAATTGAAAATATGCTTTCATCTTTAGGTGGCACATTCAATTATACTGCAGGTGAATTTTCATTAAAAGCAGCATCATATATAACACCATCAGATACATTAACACAGGATAATCTAAGAGGTGGTGTTAGTGTTAAATCAAAAGAAAGTCGCAGAGATCAATTTAACACAACTAAAGGTGTTTTTGTTTATCAAGGTGAGGGTTTCCAACCTACTGATTATCCAACAATTACATCTTCAACCTTTGTTTCTGAGGATAATAATGAAACAGTTTTTGCTAATATAGATTTTCCATTTACAGTTGTTCCAACTATGGCACAAAGATTAGCTAAAATTGCATTATATTCTAATAGAGAGCAATTATCTTTGGTTTTTCCTTGTAATTTAAGCGCATTTAAATATCAAGTTGGTGATACTATAATGGTTGATTTAGATCGTTATGGTTTTTCTTCTAAGGTTTTTGAGGTTGCAAAATGGTCTTTAGCATTAGATCAAGATGCTAATGGTCAACCTGTTATGGGTGTTGATCTATTATTAAAGGAAACAAGTTCTGCTGTTTATGATTGGAATGCTGAAGAAACAACATTTAGCCTAAATAATACAACATTATTTGATGCTAAAACAGTTGCTGCACCGGGATTAACTGTTACAGATGAATTAAGAATTGTTAATGAGGAAGCTGTTTCTGTATTATTAGCAGAAGTGACTTCAAGTAATAATGCTGTTTCACAATTTGAGGTACAAGCCAAAAAAGCAACTGATACTAATTATGTGACTATGGGTAAAGGTGGAACAGGTCGATATGAGTTATTAGCAGTTGAAGATGATGTTGTTTATGATGTTAGAGCAAGAGCAATAAATGCTTTAAATGTTAGATCAGCATTTAACACACAATCACATCAAGTTGTTGGTAAAACAGAACCACCTGCAGATGTAACAAACTTTCAAGTTAATATTATTGGAACAGAAGCACATTTATCTTGGACACCTGTAGCTGATTTAGATTTATCACATTATATTATAAGACATTCACCATTAACTAGTGGCGCTATATTTACAAATGCAACCACTTTAGTAAATAAAGTATCAAGACCTGCAAATACAGTAACAGTTCCTGCATTAACTGGAACATATTTTGTTAGATCGGTTGATAAAATTGGACTAGCTTCACCTAATGCAACAAGTAATGTTACTTTAATTGATGATATTAAAAATCTAAATTTAGTTGCAACATCAACACAACATCCTAGTTTTACAGGAGCTAAATCAAATGTTGTTGATATTGGAAGTGCTTTAATTTTAGACACAGCATTATTTGATAGTATTTCTGGAGATTTTGATGATGCTATTGGAAAATTTGATGGTGGTAGTGGAACAGTTGTTTCATCTGGCACATATGATTTTGATACATATATTGATACAGGTGGCGTTTATACTAGTAGAATAACAGCAACTGTTCTTTCAGAACGTGTAGATTATGTTGATCTTTTTGATGATGCTAGTGGTTTATTTGATAATCGTGAGGGTCAATTTGATGGTGATACTGCAACATTTGGTGATGTTAATGTTGAATTACAAATAGCTAGAACTAGAGATGATCCAACAACTGGAACACCAACTTATACTGCATTTCAGAAATTTAATGTAGGTGATTATATTGGTAGGGGATTTAAATTTAGAGCAGTATTATTAAGTGATGATGTAGAAGCCACACCAAAAGTTACACAATTATCGGTGACTGTAGATATGCCAGATAGAGTGTATAGTGAAAATGATATAGCTAGTGGAACAGACACAAATGGGAAAGATGTAACATTTACACCTGCATTTAAAGAAATCTCTGGAATAGGCATAAGTGCAAGTAACTTAACAAGTGGCGATTATTATGTTATAACAAATAAAAGTGCTACAGGTTTCACAATAGAGTTCTTTAATAGTTCAAATGCGACAGTTGATAGAACTTTTGATTATGTCGTAAGAGGATATGGAGAATTAGCAGCATGAGGATAAAATATGTCACAAAATGATTTTACAATTGCCAATCAAGGTTTCCCGGCATTTAGAGCAGATTTAAATTCAGCATTACAAGCATTAGCATCTAATAGTTCTGGCACATCAGCGCCATCAACAACATTCGCTAATATGTGGTGGTACGATAGCTCAAACAATATTATGTATATTAGAAACGAAGATAATGATGCTTGGATAAAGTTCGCAGAATTAGACCAAACTAATGATAAATTCGTTTTAAGTGGCACATTACAACTAGATGATGGAACAGTATCAGCACCTGCATTAACATTTAACTCTGATACGAATATGGGTATCTATAGAGGTGGTACAGACATATTAAAGTTTGTAACAGCAGGAACAGATGCTGTTACGATAGATGCTAGTCAACAATTGGGTATTGGCACTAGTACAGTAGATAGTCTTTTACATTTAAGTAAATCTGATAGTACAGCTTATAGTGATACTGCTACAGATAGTCAAGTTGGTGTTGGTCCAACCATTTATTTAGAAAACCCTAGCAACAGTAACACTTCAGTTGGTGGTCAAATTGTATTTGGGATGAGGTCAACAGAAGAACAAGCAAGAATTGGTGCTACTGGTGGAACAACTCCATTGTTGGTATTTGGCACAAATGATGCTGAACGTATGCGTATCACATCAGATGGAATAGACTTCAGAAATGCTACTGGCACAAAATATGTCTTAATGAAAGATGGTGATGGTATACATTTTGGTGCAAGTGCAGGGAGTGGTAATACTAGCACAGTTCTTGATGACTATGAAGAGGGTTCTTGGACACCAGTTCCCCAAGATAGTTCTGGTAACTCTGGCTCGGGCATTAATATGTTTGGAAGTTATGTAAAAATAGGTCGTTTTGTTCAATTAAGTTTTATTATGCAAAATGTAAATACAACTGGATTAACAGCAGGAGATGAATTTCGTATTTATGGATTACCATTTAGTGCGGCTAGTCTGTCTTCATCACAATTTTGGCACGGAGGAGTTCGTTTAAATAATGTAACATTTAGTGGACATACAGATTTATCACTTCTTGATAATACAAATTATCTGCGTATTCTTGAAACAATTTCTGGTGCAACTTCAGATTTTGTAAATGTTTCTGAAACAGTATCGGGAAGTTCAGATTTTTATGGTTCAATATCTTATTATACCGCACCATAACAACATAACCCTATTGGACATAGGGTAGTCAGTCCAAACCAAAGGAGATAAAAATGGCTTTAACAGAAGAAACAATACAAGACAAAATAGAAATCGTAGGTGACTACAAGCACGTTCAAGTAAGAACTGCAGTAGTCATCAAGAGAGATGGCACAGAGATAAGCAGAAGTTTCTCAAGGCACGTTGTAGCACCTGATATAAGTGCAGATGACTTAGCCAATGAGAGTGCAGAAGTGCAAGCAATATGCAATGCAGTACATACAAATGCAATTAAGACAGCATATGCAACACATTTAGCAGAGCAAGATGTTTAAATGTTTTGTAATGATATGTAGTTTAATAAATCCTAAAAACTGTATGCAATTAGAAGACATAAGAGATATTCACAAAACGGAAGAAAGTTGTGTAGAAAGAGCAATAGAGATTGCAACAAAAGTGCCTTATTATTATCCTAATTATAGGGCAATGAAATATAGATGCAAAAAACTTGCGAAAGGGCAGTTAACATGAATAAAACACCGATTGATATGACTGCAGCAACTACAGCAGGTGCATCTTTATTTGGAATGTTGCCAGAGATGGCAGCGTTAATAGGATCATGTTTATCCATTGTTTGGTTTTCTATTCGCATATATGAAACTGAAACTATTCAAAAACTTCTAGGAAAATAATGGAGAAGTATCATCGATCCAATAACTATATCTGCTGCTATAGGTGTTGCTAGTTCAGCATTTAATGCAATTAAACAAGGTTTTTCAGTAGGTAGGGATATAGAGCAAATGTCTGGCGATTTATCTCGTTGGATGGGTGCAGTTTCAGATATAGATAATGCAGAAAAGCAAGCTAAAAACCCACCATTATTCAAAAAATTATTTAATGCACAATCTATAGAACAAGCTGCAATTCAAGCATATGCAGCTAAAAAGAAGCTAGAAGAGCAAAGATATGAATTAAAGATGTTTCTTAATATGACTTATGGGCATGATGCTTATAATGAGTTATTGGCTATGGAAGGTCAAATAAGAAAAGAACGTCAAGAATTAGTTTATAAACAGCAAAAAATGAGACAACAAATATTTGAAATA
>Ga0098051_1001008_pt1 | contig 10459 bp, 14 predicted proteins | sample 14BtaG_FD_77069 | JGI IMG/M metagenome (GOLD analysis project Ga0098051, IMG submission 77069) | Marine viral communities from the Subarctic Pacific Ocean - 14B_ETSP_OMZ_AT15311_CsCl metaG | ecosystem: Environmental > Aquatic > Marine > Oceanic | place: Pacific Ocean | collected 2015-01-18 | reverse complement strand
CATTAACAAATGTAGATATTAAATGGAATGAAACCACAGACAAGTGGCAGTTTAGCAATGACGGTAGCACATACAATGACTTTATTAGTATTGCAGATATACCAGCCGCTAATGTTCTCAGTGTTAACGGTCAAACAGGTGTTGTAGTATTAGACACTGATGATATTGCTGAAGGTAGTGCAAATTTATATTACACAGATGCAAGAAGCAGAAGTGCATTAAGTGTAACCACAGGAACACCCAGTGGTGATGGTGCTTTATCATATAACAGCGGAACAGGTGTATTTTCATTCACACCTGCAGATACAGGCGATGGTTTAACAAATGCACAGGCACAGGCTTACATAGAAACAAATGGTTTGAATGGCACTGGCGATATCACAATGACTGGTATTGCTACATTCGGACAAAGCGCCACTGATACGCATTCCTTTACAGGTAACTTAGATGTTACTGGTAACATAGAAGTAAGCGGTAATTTAAATTACAGAGAAGTAGAAGACTTACTTGTTCAAGACCAAACAATTACACTTAACTATGGTAATGCAAGTGCCCAAGATGCACAAATTATTGTAGACAGAAGTGGTTCAACATTAACAAATGTAGACATCAAGTGGAATGAAACCACAGACAAATGGACATTCAGCAATGATGGTGCTACATATTATAATATAGGTGCTGTTGAAAGTGTAAACACTCAAACAGGTGTTGTAGTATTAGACACCAGTGATATACCACAAGAAGCAGGTGCAAATGCCACTGTGGGCAATGCATACTTTACTAGGTCAGAGTTCAGAAACGAATCAGACATATATTTTGATAGAACTAACACTATTCCAGCAAGTCCAACTATACAATATACTACAGGGACACTAACATTAAGAGATACAGCAGTAACACCTAAAACATACGGTGATGCTACAAATATTCCTCAACTCACAGTTGATCAGCAAGGTAGAATAACAGGTGTTAGTAATGTAGCAATCAGTATACCTGCCGCTAATGTTATTAGCGTTAACGGTCAAACAGGTGTTGTAGTATTAGACACTGATGATATTGCTGAAGGTAGTGCAAATTTATATTACACAGACGCTAGGTTTGATACAAGATTTGCTACAAAAACAACATCAGATCTAACTGAAGGCGCTAACTTATACTACACTGATAGTAGAAGCAGAGCCGCAGTAAGTGTTACAACAGCAACACCAAGCGGTGATGGTGCACTAAGTTACAATAACAGCACGGGTGTATTTACATTCACACCAGCAGATGCAGGTGCAAGTGATTATGGTGATTCTAATGTTGTAAGTTTATTATCAGCATTTGGCTCAAACACAATTACCACAACAGGTAATATAACTGCTGATATCATAACAGCCACAGATGAATTTGTAGGTGACTTAGATGGTGCTGTGAGAAAGCGTGTTCAAGCCGCTGAAGATCTCAGCAAAGGTGACATTGTTTACATATCAGGTGGTTCAGGCGATGTGCCACATGTGCAAAAAGCCTTAGCAAGTGATGCTAGTAAAATGCCAGCAGTGGGTTTTGTTATCAATGGCAGTATAACAAGTGGTTCTGAAGGACAAATTGCAACATTTGGCTTGTTCAGTGGTATAGATACCAGTTCATACACAGTGGGCACAGTGTTGTATGTTGATCCAACCACAGCAGGTGCATTCACAGATACTAAACCAACTGGCGAAGCAAATCTTATTCAGAAAATGGGTAAGGTTATCAAATCAGGCTCAGGTTCAAGTGGTAAGATATTTGTTGTGGGTGCCGGTAGAGCAAATGCTACTCCTAACTTAGATGATGGCAACATATTCTTAGGTAATGGCAGTAATCAATCTGTGTCAGCAGTGCTAGACACCAGCATAGTTCCTGAGAACACTAATTTATATTTCAGTAATGCTAGAGTAGACAGTTATATACAAGATGGTGAAGCAACAGTTATAAGAACCAGTGTTGATGCACAACCAGTTGTGTTACAAGAAAATGGTTTTGTAGCAAGACAAAGTTCAGGTTCAAGTGGTGACAGTGCAAATGTTTACAGTGTGCCACGCATAAGCACATACAAAGCAGGACCTAACACAGATTGGACTGCAGGCACAATCACAGAAAGCACTGCAAACACCATGATCAGTGCAATTAATCATGACAGTGCTAGATACAGAAAATTTGTTGTTAGTGGTAGCACCTTGGCAGATGGGGTGACAAACTTGCCAGCAACAGCCATTGTAAGCAGTATAGGCACACCTTTTGAAGCAAACCTCAATTACTTTGGTGCTGTATTAGCAGACGCAAATTTAGCACCAGGCACAATAAGTTTTAGAACAACACAGGAATCAGTTGCAGATGCATTAATTGCTGACCCAACAAATAACTTTACATTCTATTCCAATATGACCAGCACAGAAAAAGCAACTGTGGCATATATGGACTCTCAGTTTCACATTGGAACTGAAGAAGTAGGTAACAGTTACAGTTTCCCTAAAACACCTGGCACAACAGATCAAATATTACAGTTAGACAGCAATAATGATTTACAGTTTGTCACAAAACCAGGAATAGATGCAACTGGCACAGTGACCAGCATTGATATTTCTACAGGAACAAATTTAACACCATCAGGTGGACCAATTACCACTAGTGGCACAATCAATATAGACATGTCAAATGCATTGACGCAGATGAACAGCATAACTGCTGTCACAGACTTTGATCTAAATGTAGACAGAAACTTTGATATCACAGGTAACTTTGGTGCCGCTGGTGAAGACACTGATATGGCCAAAATCACATCAGATGGTTATGCTGTATACCCAGGTAATCAGTATACATCAAGTGTGAGAGGTAGTTACACAGACACTGCCAACATAACTTTCTATAAAATAGAAGGTAACATTGTTGCAGGTAGCGACACAATAACTGTTACCAACATAAAAGATGCTGTTTCTAATGTTGCAACAGATGTTAGTGTAGTAAACAATGGTATGATAGTAAGTGATTACTTTGATGCAGCCGCTTATGTTACAGGCACAGATGTATCCAACAGCACAATAACATTCAATGAAACAGCAATAGAAACAGCAGATGTTACATATACTGATGATGTGTTCATGAGAAATGCATTAGTAGACACCGCAACAGGTTTAGTTGTTACTGTGCAGTCTGAACTTGAAAGTGGTGGTTCAGGCAGTTTGAACATACTAGGTCGAGTGTTTCCACTTAACATTAGGTATGGTTATCCTCAGACAGGCTTTACAAATGCAGACTTTGACATATATTCTATAGGTAATAGTTCTGTATTCAGTTTTGTTGATGACACTGCATTCACAGTAGCAAGATCTAGTGTTACTGCAGCAAACACTGCTCTCAAGGTGCCAACAGGTATAATAGTTGGTAGAAATGGTGATTTAAGCAACAGGGCTGAAGCCGACCCTGCTCCAGCATTTGGTTTAACACAGTTTTGGGATGGTATTGAACCTGTAAGTTCAACTATTCAGCCTCATATACTTGCAAAGTCATATTCACAAAATACTCATTTAAACTTTGATGTAACAAAAGGTTCAGGTGCAACAAGATTGTTCTTTACAACTGCAGAAGGCAGTATAAACAGCAACCCATATGACACATATCCTAGAATTAACCAAGAATTAGGTAGAATATCATTTTGGGGCACCACAGGCACATACTTAACACCAAGTTCATACAATGTTCCTGCATTTATAAGTGTAGGTGCAGCAGATAATTGGGACACTTGGGGCGGACAAGCAGCAGGTAACACCAATGTGTATATGGGAGCCACATCAGATGGCTTAAATCCAGACACATATCTTGCATACAAAGGCGGTGAACTATTCTTAGGTGGTGGTAATTCTAAACCAGTTACATTTGCACCAGCGTTTAACGGAACAGGTCAAACACCACAAAGTGCATACGCAGGCACACCAGGAGCATGGGCTAATGTAAACTATGCTAATGTTAGTGCAAGTTCAGGTGGTAAACTGTCTATCACAAACAGTGGTAGATCAGGCGCAGGTAGTGTTGGTGACCAAGAGATGGGTGTTTTGCGTATAGATAACACTGCTCTTACAACTTTTGCTATACAAGATCTAGTAAGTAACATTTATTTAGGTGGTGACGGATCAGCACCTGTTATGAGAGTCGCGTCAGGTCCGGGTAACATTTCAGGTCAAGCAGTAACATTTAATAATTCAATTGCTGCCAGTGGATCAGGTAATGAAAGTGCATTGCGTAATCAAGTAAAATATTTAGAGTATCTAAACACTGCTGTTGGATTAGATTACTTCAAGATATATGAAGATGCTGCTTTAACCACAATAACTTCATACACTGTATTAGGCGGAAGTCCCGGATTTAACTTTGCTTCGCAAACTGCAGCAGGTGGTGCATTTGATGCAGGTGTTGTAGGTGGTGTAACAGGCAGAGAATACAAGTTTAATTTAGCAGAACAAAGTGAAAACTTTGTGTTGCAAAGTGTTAACAGTAGCACACCTACAACATCAGATATAATTACAATTAGCAGTTTAGATACTTCAACAATTTCTGAAGAGTATCAAATTGTGATGGAGTCACCAGTTGAACACTCCGCTAATACCTTAACTATACAATCAGATACAACTTCAATTGATTTTGTTGGTGATGTAAACTATATGCAATATGATCTAGCAACAGCACCTGCACAAACTTATAGTTTTAATCCAGTTAACCTTAAAGTAGCAGCAAATGGCAGAGGACACGATGGTAGTGGCACAGGTGGTGTTTACTATTTGGGCATTAGAAACTTATCAGGTAATGCACAAACCATTGCAACAGCCAACACAGATAACACTGTGAGTTACAGTGTTGCGTCAGGAGACAAGACACTGCTTAAATTAACGCATATCAATCAATTGATATTTGGAAAACAAGAGATATAACATGGCCAGTAGAAGAATATACAAAGGATCACCGTGCAAAGTAGATTGCGGTGGACACAGAGCAGGTGCTGCTTATGCTAGGAAGGGTGGAACTCAACCTAGTAGATACTCACCTAGTTTTAACAAAGGAATGCGTATTGCACAAGGCGGTGCCGCAAGAAGATCAACAAGGAGATAACAATGCCAAAATCACAAAGAGGCGGAATGAAGAAAAAGAAGAAAACACAACGCGGTGGAAAGAAAGGATCTAAAAGAGGATAACTGGGCCACATACTTTGCTAAAATACGCGGAGTATGTCCTTGGAGTTATAAGGCTCACATGGAAAACAACATATTGTTTGTTGATTACAGTGAAACATCACACAACACATGGGCTATGTTGTTTGGAACAACAAAACATGAGGCTTTTGTGTATAAATGCACTGGTAAAACAGTGGATTGGTTAAATAAACAGTGTGATGATTTGAACGCACAATATGCCAACAGTGAGTGGTTGTGGAGTCACCCAGAAGAAGGTGGAGACTCAACTCCAATACCAGTGTTGATACAACAAAACAAAGCACAACTAGAACAGTTGCGTAAAAAGATAGGATATGAAGATGGAAATTGAACAATTATTACAAAAATATAATGATTACATACAAACTTTGCCCGGAGAGCACAGATTAACAGCGGTTAATTTTATTATTGCCAATTGTGACTGTGATTTAGACGGAATTAAGAAACATGTGGAACTGACTCATGCCACAGACTAAAGTTCAATTGCAACAGCAAATAGAAATCAACGATCTAGCCAAAGATATTGATGTAATAAAAAATAATCATCTTGCACACATACATGATTGTATACACAGAGTGGAAGATGAGATAAAAGAAAACAAAGAACACTTCAATGGGCGTTTAGACAAGTTAGATAACCGTATTTTTTGGGTCCTAGGGCTTACTGTAACCACCTTAGCAGGCATTATAGCCAACATGGTAGTATAACATGCCAGTTGCACCTAAATTTGCAAGAGATGCCGCTAAAAAGGCGTTAAAAGAAAGAGAAGAACTGCCAGCAAGTAGGCAAGCAGGCACCAGAGTAGGACTTGCCAGAGCAAATCAATTAGCCAATGGCGATAATCTCAGTTTAGACACACTGAAGCGTATGGTATCCTTTATTGCTCGTCACAAACAAAATTACAGAGATGCCAAAGCAAAAGGCTTAGACAACAAAACCAGCAAAGTTATTCAAGCAATGAACTTGTGGGGTGGAGTCAGAGCACAAAGTTGGGCACAAGAACAAATAAAAAGGTTGACATCACCTTAAAAGATGTTATAATATCCCTGTTAATGCAGCAATAGGTGTTGTGTTAGCCCGGCAAATGTTTAATAAGTGTGGACATTTGTTGGTAATTTTATGTATCAAACCCTCTTCACAGTTCCGTATCTGTGTTGAGGGTTTTTTTATGGCTGTAAGTTCTTGATCTATATAGTGTATTCTTTTGGTTGACATTGGATAGATAAATGTGTATAATACTACTATGTTAAGCAATAATGCTTACATTAAATAGGTAGGAATATTATGATAACAGAATTTGACACAGAAACAGCAACTCTTGTATTGCCAGTAAGCAATATAGATCAAGACACACACTATAGAATGAATGCTAATGCAGGCAGTTCAACTCTTATCGAAATAGATTTTGACACTGAGAACTTCACTCAATTTTATATTGATTATAGTCTTTTAGGCATAGAAGATATAGCCAGTGCTAAAAGTCACGCCTCTCTTGTAGCACATATGATGGCTGTAGATATATTGGGCTGTGAGTGTAATCACACTTACAAAGATGCATGGTTGAAAGAATTAGCACAACAGGAGGTGGCGTAATGAATAAAAAATTATGGTATATTAACGCAGATACACTTGAAAGTGAAAATTGGCCACTAAGAGTTAAAGGAGATATGGACCAATGTTTTGATGATCATACAAAGTATGTTAATACTCTTAAGAGTATATTAGATACTAAAAAAGAATCATATATGATGGGTATAACTTATATCTGGTGTGGCAGACCTATAAACAACCTGTCATATGGTATTGTAAAGGAGATGGCGTAATGGTTACTATTGAAGTATATCACAGTCAATATCCAGAATCCGTCATAACTTTTACTGGCAATACTATGGAAGAAGCATTGGCAAAAGCAGATAAAAAGATACCTCCTAGCAAATCTACATATGATTTAGTTACAAACCAATATTGTTATAGAATTGTAGAGGTGGCGTAAGGCCACATAACTACCCAAATATCTGTAAAGAAGATAAATAAAGTTATACCGGAGAAAAATATGGCAAAACGAATAAACAACAACTTTGAAAGAACACACGGCTTTCACATCACTGATTTCGCAAAATCTGAGAGTGTGACCGATGAAGCAATAAGGATGAGAATCAGAAACTTTGGTTCAATCTATCAGCGTCGAAAAAGCCCTACCAAATATGAAAAAATGTATGGTAGAACATGGTATGAGATTGCTGAAGAACGCAAGTTACATCCGCAAACAATCGAAACACATCAAACAAAATACGGTGATGCATACTATTATAATCCTGATTGGCATTTGACTAAAACTGTGTTTGAAGATGTTCCTAGATGGCGTCAAGCAGTGCAAGAAGGCGAGTATTGGAACAAACAATCACCTCTATATCACCCAAAACACCCCGACTATGATGCATATAGGGCAGGAGAACTGTATCCAGATGATTACATAGGCGGTTCAAAGTTAACACCAGCAGAAGTAGAACAAATGATGCGTGAAGCAGGTTGGGAGAAATACTAATGAGAGATTATTATGTGTTTGATATAACCAAAAGAAAAAACAGTCGCTTTGATGGTCAACCTTATTATGAATTAGACATAGTTAGCATTGATCCTTATGACAAGCATCTTAAAACTTACAAAACTTATGCAGTAAGCAGTTATCAAAACTACAAGAAATGGTTACCCATTATAAATGCATATCAAAAAGGTATTGCTGTTTGGTTTAATGGTGAAATGAGATTAAAGAAGTTTCAGGACAATGTTATCAATGCTGACAGCACACCAAACTATGAAGGTGCTATTGCAACTGAAAAGTTATGCAAGTTCTTTCAACACAACATCAACTTAGGTGCAATCAAAAACACAAGACAAGAACTACCAATGAGTGATATTGGTAAACAATTCTTTGAGGTATAAAAAAACCTCACTAGTGGTTAGATACTAGTGAGGTTTAAAGTTGTATTGCTCGAGGCCACTCTAGCAATACTTACCGGGGTAATTAGCGAATGGCAAAAAACGCTAATTGTGTAGCAAAAATAAGTGGCAAAACTTAAAGCATATATTAGGATAATATTTGTTGCTACATATAATATTTATCACAAATGGCAAAAATAGATTGACTTAAATGGTTGATCACAGTATAATACACAACAAACCATATATTAGGAGAATATACAATGGCAAAACAAAAAGATATAAGAGATTTTTTAAAAGACTCAGACCGCGAAAATATAACAAGTAACAAGTGTAACAATGTAACAAATAATTTGTGTAGTGTGAATTATACATATTCCGCTGAAGCAGCAGAAATAAAGGCAAAGCCAGTGACTTCGTCACCTCCGGTGGCTCGCATCAGAGATGCTGTTCCCCATTTAAAAGAAAAAGATAATGTGCCGCCGCAAGTTGTCACAATTGGAATCAGCGTTAATCACCTCAAAAAGAAATCACCTGATCGCAGAACAGTTAATGTGAGTATAACTTGGGACGACAGCACAAACAAACAGTTTAGTTGCAGTATGGTTAACTATGGTCGCAAACGCGAACTCAAAGGCACTATTGCAGAAAATATGCGTGACTGGTATGGTTATGATGCCGCCTTAGACTTTATGAAAGCATTACCTAACAGAGAAGATAGTTATGTGGGCAAGTTGCGTGATGCAGGCAAGTATATTGCAGGTGTGCCACAGAAATTACCCATAGTGCCTAAGACAAGTGCTGTGATGTATTTTGATGAAAACGACACACCACTGGTAATGTTATGGCTAGGTGATGCAGAATATATTGTAGAGTTGAGAGCAGAGAACCTCAGCAAAAAGCAAACACAATTTTATATGGGTAGCGGCTACTGGCGTAAACCAGAAGATGTGTTCACTGAGGATATGTTTTAATGAAAGCAAAGAAGAAGTATGACCCTGTTAAACAGCACACAGGGCATACATGGCTAATGGTGCGAGGTAACTGGGGTCCACACAAAGCAAAGTATATCTGTGCTGACTGTGATGGCGCACATATCAAGTGGCATACGGTTAAAAGGAAACATAATGAAGCATAAACAACCCTGCTACACTCCTAGAAGTGAATTAGAAGCAGCAATTCACGGCAAGTCTATGTATTGCTGTGCTCAATGGAACGAGTTAGACTCAATTACTCAAGCACAGCATAAACTAGCAGACACACAGCAATGGCGTGACTACAAAGAACACTGTGAGCACATAAAGTTTTATCAAGAACAAGATGCACTGGCTAATATCAAAGAACTTGATCCGCAAAGAGTCGATGCTATACTAGATCAATTAAAGAATGGAAAGTAAAGTGGCTCCTATAAATATCTGTTATGGAGTTAACACAAAAAGAAAGAAAAAGACTTATTACCAAAGGCAGTGTGCCACTACAAATGGAATATTGGTGTAGAACTGTAGCACTAGATCCAAATCCCACACAACAACAAATAACCACAGTCAAAGAACTGTTTGCTATAACAGATGCTTATACTCGCAACAAGTATTGGATATTTGAAGACAAATTACGACTCACAGAAGTCACAAACCACACTATCCCCCGCAAAAAAGCCAATTCCTGATAAATAACTGTGCGTTCACACTACGCTTAACAGTGATTTACAGGAATTAATATGACTGATGATAACAACCAAGGCCCAAGTTTCGCGGAATCCCCACAAAAAGAAGATTGGATAGAGATAGATGGCAAATACTATGTTCAACTTGACGATTCTTACGAACTAGAAAACAAACCTTATCAACCTAAACGCAGATACGCAGAAAAAACAGTGCGTGGTGTTGTAGTTGGTCGTGGCCAAAACAAACAAATCATTCCTGTAGAAGAAGTTAGAAAACTTGCCGCACTACACTGTTCATACAAAGATATGGCTGAATACTTTCAAGTAAAAGAAGGCACATTCAGAGATCACTTCCGTTCAGAAGTAGAGCGAAGCAGACAAAAACTCAAACATAGACTGTTAGAAAGCATGATTGAAAATGCTATACACAGACTAAACCCAACCACACAGATATGGCTGAGCAAGAACTGGCTTGGCATGAATCCAGATGCAGAACAAACGCAAGGTGAACAAGTGTTACCATGGATTGAAGAAGATGAATAGATATGAAGTTAACAAACCCTCAACGAGAAATACTAGACTCACCTGCACGATTTAAAGTAGTTGCCGCAGGAAGAAGATTTGGTAAAAGTT
>Ga0098051_1001007_pt1 | contig 10463 bp, 17 predicted proteins | sample 14BtaG_FD_77069 | JGI IMG/M metagenome (GOLD analysis project Ga0098051, IMG submission 77069) | Marine viral communities from the Subarctic Pacific Ocean - 14B_ETSP_OMZ_AT15311_CsCl metaG | ecosystem: Environmental > Aquatic > Marine > Oceanic | place: Pacific Ocean | collected 2015-01-18 | reverse complement strand
TTGCTTGCTGTCCAATTATCAGATAACAAATCTGCAATAGTCTTGTCAAGATTCTCTCTTGCTCCTGATAGATTGGTAAATGTAACGGTCAAGTGTACCACACGTTACCCCAACGTGATTGGTCGTCAGGTGCTTGGTCCATGTAATTCTTGAGTAACACTACCAACTGATCATAGATCTGTACTGTTGTTAGTTCTGTCCTCTTTCCCAAGTTTCTTAACATTTCTGAACCTGTAAGGTTGGCAACGCTGTCGATTGCAGTAGGTACGGTAGTAAAATCAGAGTTTCTGTTTAGTATAAGGTTAATCATATCCGTTACGGAATTCTGTATGGCAGTTACTGTAGCAGGTGTTGAACCTGATTTAGTTCCTCCCCATGCCAATTTCTCCATTTCATCAGTAGAGCCGTACTTTGCCATATTGATTGTTATATACTAATCAATGAATAGAAGTATTTATGTCGCAAATTTTTTACCTTGATTTAGGTTTGGAATGGTTTAGGCAATCTAACAAATATTTAGAGAATTTAGTACAAATTTGTACCTCAAATTACGGTAACATTACCGTACAAAAAGAAGAAGAAGATAAATCCTTTGAAAAAGAGTTTGATTATATAATACAAAGCTTAGGGCTTTAACCCCCTCTTTTTATTTTACAAATATCATAAATGGTCTAATATCTATGATTGATAGAGTGAATTTACTCCATCTAAATTTGTTCCAATACCAAAAGTTAGCCTTGAATCTGTTATCTACGTTATCATGTACTCCAGATACGAAATAAGGTGTTGATATTAAGACAGCATGACAGGTTTCGTGCATGATCCTATCACTATTCTCTCTTGCTTTAAAGTCATTATTAGAGTCATGTAACCATAAATCCATTCTGTATTTTCCTGTTACTCCACTTGGCATGTTTGGATTAATCTTCTGTCCTGATGTAGTTTGTACGTGTTCAAAGAACTGAGGATTGGTGTCTTTCAAATCCCATACGTGTATATCCCATTTGTTTAGCCAACCTGATAGGTCCTTTATTCCTACATTTGCTAATGTGTGAATTACTGTTTGACTTACAAACTGTTTATTGATATTCTTAGTATGGTACTTGATCATAAAAAAAAGAAAGAGAAATAGGTATAAAAACCCTATTCTGCATCTGCTTTATGTTTGATATAGTCTGCACCGATTAAGATTGCGATCGGAGCTAACAAAGCGATAGATGTTGTTTCATCCAATGCTATTGTACCCATAGATGTCCATAGAGCAATTAAGCCTGTGTAAGCACCAAGAGCATAGTATCTTAGATTTCCTGCCATAACAACTGCTTTCTCTGATAGTATATAACTATTATTCCCTATATTATGCCTAAAGTTCTGCAAACTTCGATAATTGTCAAGCCTACTGCCATAATTGCCAATGTATAATCCCTACTTCTTAATTTTCTATCTTGTTTTCGCTGCATGCTTTCTATGTGTGCATTATATTCAGTTTCCATAGCAGATAATCTTATACATAAATCATTAATTCTGTCCTCAATCTTGTCTAATTTCTCAAATATCCTTGACTCGACATCCATACAAAAATGTATGAACTTTGAAAGTAAAGAAGTAAAAAAATAAAAAAAAGTTGTTGTCTAAGAGTTCACACTAGATACAATGATGTATGTGTTAGGATCAATCACGTTGACACCAATTCTGTGAGTCCATACCAAATCCCAGTATTGTCCTGCGACTTGTTTTTGCAATTCAAGTTCCATTGTTCTTTGGGAAGCGAGTCCGAAAGATGCACCTTTTACGGCTACAATGTTACGATCTGCATTAGATACGTCTCCTTTTACTTCGTTGGTTACAACTATGTCAATACCATATAATCTCTCTAATTGTCCTAATTTAGTAACGCTAGGGTTACCAATTTGGGCATATTCTGAGATTGCTGATGATGTTGCAAGTGATTCAAATGCTCTTGGTGTTAAGAAAGCTACTAACTTTCCTGGACCAACATCTTGACCGAGTTCTTGGAGATATCTCTTAGCAAATGTAAGACCATCTTCATCAAATTCTCCGTCTGCATCTTCTTCAGTTGTGTTGCTTGTTGCAGCACCGTCAGATCCACCAATGTGATAAGGAGCTGTAGTTACGCCACCATAATCTCTTGCAGTTGAAGCTAGGTCCTCTAAGATGAGTTTGTGTTCATCTCTGATTGCCTCTAATCTTGCAGTTTCTCTAATTGCATTTAGGAAACTTGCAGGATAATCTTCAAGTTGTGCTTTGAGTATGGTTTGTCTCCAACCTCTGATAGAACAGGTTACATCAATACTAGTTAAAGTATGGGTGCTTGCTGTGATGTCAGATGAGACAGATTCGGTAATTGCACCTGCATCAGGTACTGTGATTCTGTAGAATCTTGCAGTATTTTGTCCTGTTGGTAAGGCTTCAAATTGACCGTATTGTCTAATGGAGGTTGCGGTTTTAGATCCGATTTGAATTGAGACGTTTGCACGTTGTTTTACACCTGGAATAGTTCCTGATGTAGATACGGCTTCCTCAACACTTCCGTTGGCAGTAATTCTGCCTTCTTGGGTGTGATTCTCGATCCAACCCTCTTTGTCGATAACTAAGCGACCATATCCGTTTTCAAAGACTTTGTCTAAGAATTTTTTAGCGGACTCGTCAGTAAATGCTTCGTCAACATAACCTGAGTCAGTTGATTCTGCAACTTCTGATTTTGGTTGCCATGCATCTTTGACAGTTTCAATAACTGCTTTAAGAGTGTCCTCGTTTGATTTCTCAATACGTTCTGCGACCTTTTCAGTAGCTACTTCTTCTTTTGCTTCTGCGGTTGGAGCTGGTGCTTCAACTTCAGGAGCAACTTCAGTTTTTGCTTCTGCTTTACCTACTTCTACTTCGCCATCGGTTTCGATAGTGACTTTGACTTTTTCCTCTACTTTATTGTCTAAAGTTTCGTTTGTCATATCTTTTTCTTTGATAGTAGTTTGTTTATCGGAAGTAATTAACTCAGGTTTCTCTTCTGAGAGTATTTTTATGTACTGAACATTGGATGATTCAATAACGTGTAGTGTAGATTCTGGGATTCCAGGAACTCTGACTACGGATAATTCTAATATTTCATTTAGTACAGGTGCGTTAAGACATTTGGCTCTTACCTCGTCACATAGTTCTCGTTGCTCCAATACTGATGCTCCTATTGAAACCTGATACTGTTCGTTGCTTAGTATGTCCTGCCATTCAGAATCAAATACTGTAGCCTCATATTTTACCTGACTCTTCATCTCATCAAATGTAAATGTGACCTCTCCAATGTGAGTGTCCTTGTCATGCTCAACTCTTAACGGTACGGAAACACCATCAAATTTCTTTAATTCCTCAGTATCATAATATACGCCATTACGTGACTCTCTAGGCATTAATGCTATGCCTGCTATGCGTTCTGCCATATGAATAATCTGAGTTTAAACTGATATAGAGAAGTATTATATCTCTAGCATTTCGATAGCCTTGATAAGTTCATCATAGTTCTTCTTGCCTTTTACGACTAGGGATTCATTAACTGATCTTACCTTAGATCCTATCATCTTTCCATTTATTTGATTGGTCCTCTTTTTGTTAGTTCCTACTACCTGAACACTTTCTTTGACCAATCTCACAGTACCTTTGTACTGTAATGAACCTGATGTCTGCTGTGCTATCTTTGATGTGATAGTTATGACCTCATCTCTTGTCGGTAGTCTAGTTGCTCCTCTCATCTTTACTACCTGTTCAAAATGTTTAATCTCTGGGAAGAACAGTATCTTCTTTCTACCATATCTCTTTGGTGGAGGTGTGTAAGATTCTCTGTTTAATTCTATTCCATTTTCGGTTTCTAAAGCTAACCCACTTTCGGTTAGTAATGCCATTAGCCTATGAATATATCGCCTGAGAATTTAAATTCAGTTCTTAGTGGTTTTCTACTATCTAGTTTTGGTGTCCAATAAACAGATACCTCTTTGACCTCGTTTGCTTCTAATGTTTGAGGAGCTTCAAATCTAAGTTCTGGATTAGTATTTTCAATCTTGATATTATGTACGGGCCATTCTGTATCTGTGTTCTTAATGAATACGGTATATTTTTTAGTCTCTCCTAGTAGGACTCTTCCTAGATCTAAGGCTTCTATAGTGTTGGTAGTTTCTGAATCTGTGTATATTCTAATCGTCATTTGATTTTAACTCCTTTATGAATTTCAATATTTCTGATGTGTTCTTTCTTTTCTCATGTGCCTCTAGTTCCTCTCTCACATTTACCATATTTTTAAGATCTGTCATGACTCGTTCAAATACCTTTTCTTCTTTGTCATTATCAGAAGTTTCTGGCTCTTCTTTAGGTTCTTCCTGAGGTTCTTCTCTGTTGTCTGCTAACTGATTGGTTGGTGTTACACTTGTAATTGGTGGTTCATCTTCCATATCGGTTTGGTCAATCTTTACGTTGGTATTGTCAATAAGCCATTTTCTAGCCTCACTTCTTCTCAAGATATTGTCTCTGTATGAGGTAATTACGTTGTCAATGCTTGCTTCTTGTTTCTGAGGAGATTCAAAGAATACCTGAATGTCTGCTGATTTCACTCTTTTGCCTCTTGTCTTTAGATATGGCATGATACAGTTTCGTTTGATTTGATTTGCTAATCTGACTTGGATTCTTTTGACCTTTCTGATCAAAACAGAGTCCGTACTTTCTGATGCTGCTCTTGCAGTAAATCCTGCGTTGAAGAATTGTAATGGAAATTTAGAACCAGGCTCTAACAAGTCTCTTTGCATATGTTCAATGTAACCCTCGAATTTACTGTTGCCTGCTGTCTCTATAACTTTGACATCAAATGCCTTATCTGTAACTATCTTTGATCCTTTCTGCATTTTCTTCAAAGCATCTGCCTGACTCTTGATGAATTGTTCTCCTGCATCCTCAAAGTGGAACATTACTGTAGGATCTGCATGGCCCTGAAATATCTTTGGCATGGCATCCTCTATTTGTTTCATCTGAATCAATGGAGAATCATAAACCTCTCCTGTTCTTGGATCTTCATAGTCTGATAATATGGAATGGAACAATCCTCTAGCGAATGGTTCTCTTGCTACGTTGGTTAGTTTGAAATGTATTACCTCTGATGGTTTGAAAAATATATCTTTTTCATTAACGTGTTGAACATAACGTTTTACATGACCTCTTGCGTTTCTTGTAATGGATCTTACCGTTGTAATTGGTACTTCGACAAACTCATCATTGGTTGGAGACTTTTCAATGATCCAATTTCCTGTTGCTATGTAAGAATGTATTCCATCTTCTAAAAATTCATCAAATCCTGACTCTTCAAGCCACTCATTGACCATTTCTTGCACTTTACCGTTCTTTGCAGTTACTTTTAGTCCTTTTCCGAGTATCATTTGGTTGTATGTCTCTATTGCTAGGTTCAATCTGCCGTCTTTGTTAATTGCATCCAAAGTCTCTACAAACGGTCTATCTGGAGCTAATTCGTCTTGCCAATCGCTTTGATTGACCTCACTTTTGTTATTAAAAGTCTCTAAAACCTTGATAGTACCCGAATAAGTCTCTTTTTTTGCTCGTTTTTTGGGCAAAACTGCCTCTTTTGGATAGATAACGCTGCCATTTCCCCTAATAGTTGCCTTCATATGGCATTTTTAGTATAGTTTTGTTAAATGGAAGTAAAAAAGGAATTAATCAAAATCTAGGTATATATCATCAGAGCCATTTACCCCAACTGCGGTCAATCTGCTTCCTGATTGCTCTAATCGTAGTCTAATCTTGAATATTCCTGCTGCCATTGGTCTTTGTGACTCTGTAAACTTTACAAGGAACGTTCCATTTGAATTTAATGTTACGATATCATCTGAGGAAAAGATAGTTCCTCCTTCTTGGTCTATAATTCTAAAAGTTCCTGTAAATCCTGAGATGTCTCGGACAGTTGTGAATGTATTTTCATCATATACTGTACCTGATAGGTCAAAAGTTGCAGAGTTAGTGAAATCTCCCTTTGCCCAAGCGTGTTGATCCATTTTTAGAAAAAGTACCATATGAGTTTATATACTTATCGGTATTAATAGAAAGTATGTTAGCAGTACATACACCTGCTCCCTTTGAACCCAACAAACCAATCCGTAACGGAGACATAGAAGACCTAGCCAAAAATCATTGTTACGAGATAGTCAGATTCTCAGCACATCTTCCTGATAATATTGTAATCAAACAACTACGTGAACACACCGATCCCAATGTGATTCTCTATATTGCCCTAATGCGAGGCATTACACCTATCATGACCATAGGTCAGTTCAAGTCTTTTGTGGCAACCTTTGAGGTAATGAAAGACAAGAAACAAAAGAGAAAGATACCAAAGTATAAGATCTAGCCTACTCCTGCCAAAGTTCCTGAACCCATCTTGTAGTAGTACAATGCAAGCAAAAATGCATCTCCAAGATCAAACGGATTCTGAGGTGTCTTGTTAGTACCGCCCTTGCTGTTAAATTTTATTGTCATTAGTTGCATTTTGAGCTTTTTGAATAATGGGTGTATTTCCACTTGTTGAAAGTCTATGGCGTTTGCTGCATAGTTTAACATCTTCTCTCCGTACTGATTAAAGTTGATTGATTGCACGTTCATGTGTTCCTTGTCTCTCAAGTCTCTGATACCTTCGGGCCATGAGCCATCCACAAACAGCCTTTTGGTCTTGAATTTCAAAGACAGATTCTTTACCTTGTTTATGATGTCAATGTATGAAGCTCTTTCAAAAGCCTCTGCATAGATAACTGATTTCTTTCCCTTTCGCTTTTGCATAACACATATACCAAATTCCGAAGAACCGAATCCAGGATCTATTCCAATTACCCTGTCGTTTGTATCGTCATTCTCTGTCCATTCATACTGCTCTGCACAGCATAGTTCAATGCCTTCTGGAGAGAAAATATCTCCGACATTCTTACCCCATACACCGAGGTATTCCCTTTCATATGATCTTGCCTTTCCTGCTTCCTCTAGGAATCTTGGCGAGAAGATTGAGCTCTTTGTTTTCGGATCTTTTTTAAGACCTGCTTCAACATAGAAATGGAATCTTTCATATATTGTTTTTTCTGCTCCTTCGGTTGGTTCTTGCATAATGTCGTAAAAAAAACCGCTTGGTTGCTCCCCTGCTGTAGATACCCAAATAACCCAAGAATCTGACTTTCCAATATATCTCTCTCCGACGGTTCTAACAATGCTATCATCTCTAAGTTTGAAGAAAGCGGCTTCATCTCCAAAAAACAGACTAACTTTTGGTTTACCTCTAGCTGAATGGATGTTATTTGACGGATAACATTTGATTCTTCCTCCGTTGACATCGAGTTCGTACGCACCATGATCTACATATCCAAGTCCTCTCTTAACTAAAAAACCCTTTGCTCTAAGTATCAAGTCCTGTGCCAGGTCAACGTTAGGTCCTGTAATAACCATAGCCTCTTTTCCTGCAAACCATTTGTCAGTTAGACACTTCCATATAATCCATAACAAAACAAATTCTGTAAGTCCTAACCCTGTTGCCTTGTAAACACAAAAGCATTTGCCAATTTCCTTGTCTCTAAGTTCATCTAATTTATCCATCTGCATCTTGTCAAGTATCTCTTCCTCGTAAGCATACAACGGATGATATATGCCGTCTCTTTCAGGTCCACCATTAGGATAGAATATGTAGTGCCAAAAACAGCAATCTCCGCTTTCAGATAAGGAATCCTTACACCAAAATGTTTCAGGTACTAGAGGTATGTCACGACTTGCTGCCTGTGCAAGTATGGCATGAGTCTCCTTACTCGCTAGTCCTTTCATGTTTGATTACCTCTGGGATTGGCTTTGCAGGTCTTAGTTTCTCTCTTTCGATTTTGAGCTTTTTGACCTGTAATGGTAATGCTGAATCCTGTAACATTTTAAAGGAATCCAATTTAATCTCATGTCTAAACCTTGCAAGTTTCAAATACAGTTCCTTGTCCATCTCTTCCAAGCCTTTCTCTTTCTCATGATCCATCATAGTTTGAATGTCAGCAGTATCATGCTCAAAGCCTGTCCTGGCTCTCATAAACTCTCCGATATATGTGTCCATAGCATCTTCAGATATGCTGTTTTCCATGTCCTTTTCAATCTGCTTGATATGGTAGTGGACACCTGATGGTGTAGTCTTGCCAAACTTTGACATCAGTTCAGTTGACTTGTTTATCTTCTCAGCAATCCCATATGCGTTCTCGCTAAAAAACATCCATTGGTTGAAGATGTAATCATGGAACTCCTTTGACAGTTCTGGTCCTCTGACTCTAGTCAAGGCACTCCTCACATTCTTTGCAATTTAGATTGCCAAAATGATTGTCAGCACCGCAATTTTTACACATTAATCGTTTAGTCAAGTTCACATTCCTCACATTTCTGTATGCTTCTGCTGTGCCTTGTTTCAAGCTCACATCTGCATATCTTACAGGTAACTCTATTTCTCATCTTTACCCCAACCTCTAAAGGCTTCCTCAGTTTCACAAAGCAAACAACTTGAAAAGAAACTAGGTTTACCGCACTTGTCACATTGGTTGATCTCTCTCAAATAATCCTTACCTGAGAATGATTTACGTAGTCCGTTTATAAACTCTTTTATCACAACCTTTTTATCCCTGTTCTTACTTAATATACCTAATGCCTGCTGCAAAAGGAGTCGATCCAGGAACATCATCATATGAGACACATAGTTTCTGTACTCAATGCGGAGAATGGAGAATAGACAAGCCGTTTAGATGTCCTGAGTGCAATCAAAAATGCAGAACTAGGGCCAGATATGTAAAAGGAGGAAGTCTTGCGAAGAACTTGCTACGGATGCGATAAACAAGTATCACTAACCAACAAACATCATAAAGAAAATTGGTACGGACTTTGCAGGGGTTGCAAGTATATTATGGAAATATTCAGTTTTAATGGGAACAGGTTGGAAGAATATGCGTAGAACAGGATCTCAATGTGTATGGTGTGCAATAGAGAAAAAGTATGAAATGAAGCTAAAGGACCATTATCATGAAGAGTCATGATGTATCTACATTCTTTGACTCTTTAGTGGTTTAAGAGGGCTACTGTTTCGGAGCTCGAGTCAAGCGAGTAATCCCTGACAACCGCTAATCTTCTTCTTCACTAATATTTAAGTGTTTACATTCACACACAAAGCGTTCACAATCTTCACAACTGTTATGTTTCTTGCAATCAGCACAGGTATGGCATTTTTTAGTCATATCTAATAACATATACACAACTATACAGGAAGTGATGGGCGAAGCCCATCTTTTAAAAAGCACCTGGAGAAAAAACTATACGTATAGTATTTTATATTATAGTTTATATTCTATACAATTATCCAAAATTCATGGGAGATATTCGCTTCAAGCGTAAATTATTGAAAGATTGGGGTATCATAGACGATAATGGAGATCTTACAAAGTCAATGCAGGAACGCTGCCTGGAAGTCGAGGGAGACGTTTATCAGAATATAGCCAATGCTATCAAGGTTACGCTGAAATACATGGAATATCAAGGCTCAGTAGACGATGAGCAGGACTTTATGGACCTAGTAGAGGAAGCAATAGGTAGGATGATTAACAGGTACAGGGAAGAGATAAATAAGGATAAAGACAAAGACAAGTATGAACCTTACAAATAGGGAGAAACAGTTAGTCACTTTAGCATATTATCAAGGCAGTTGTGATAACTGCAAAGTCTCTGCCAAACGTGAGAATTTTCCTATGCTTGATAATGCAGCAAGACTAGCATCAGAACAACTACTAGAAGAACTAGGACTAGAATACCCAGATACACAAGATATCGATGCTTTCTTCAATGAGATGGAGGAAATTACTACATATCTTTGCAAGGAGGGCCAACGATGAGGTGCAAGACTTGTGGCAAGGTTCAGCGTACCAGGCGTAAGACACATAATTGGTCGGTTGCTCAACAATGTGCTGTGTGTCATTATATGGGCAAGTCTTACATCAAGAGTTGTAAGCACTCATTGAATAGTGTCAAATAGGTCATTTTCGTGTTCCTTAAATACCTAAAAATACAATACTATCTATGAACTATTGTGGTCAATGTGACAAGAAAGCAGTAACCAGGATAAAGTTAGGGGATAGTAATGACAGTAGGTGGCTATGCGTAAAACACTATAATCTATACATGAACGCAAATTCTGAGCATAAGGTAGTATTTCAGAGAGCAAGTGAGATACAAAGAGAGTAACCAAAAGGATAAATAACACTATAGACAATAATAAGATTATGTGTGAACACGTTGTATTTGGTCAACGTTGTTATAAATGTGGTAAGCGAGTAGCAAAGTCTCATGATTTAACTAAAGATTATCTTATGCGTATGTGGGCTAATTAGGGCGGACTAACTTACATTTTCGGAAAT
>Ga0098051_1001003_pt1 | contig 10486 bp, 16 predicted proteins | sample 14BtaG_FD_77069 | JGI IMG/M metagenome (GOLD analysis project Ga0098051, IMG submission 77069) | Marine viral communities from the Subarctic Pacific Ocean - 14B_ETSP_OMZ_AT15311_CsCl metaG | ecosystem: Environmental > Aquatic > Marine > Oceanic | place: Pacific Ocean | collected 2015-01-18 | reverse complement strand
ATTTTTCAATACAAAACTTTTTATACTCTTCATACATCACGTTTGCACAAATTGAAAAGTGATACATCATGCGGAGTGCTTCTTCGCTGCTGAGATTGTGGCTATCGGCCTCTTCTAGGACGATCTTTGCGCATGCACTTACAACCTCAGCCTCAGCGTCCATTGCGTAAAAAAACGCATTGCCTTGTTGTTTGATTTGCTCGTTTCTCATTTCATCAAACATAACTTTTAAGCGCCTGGTTGCCGCATCCCAGCCTTCGTTGGCTCTATCCATTTTTATAAATTCCCTCCTGTAAAGTATTTGTTCTCGTAGTAGATAAAGTAATCCTCGATAAGTTCATTGAGACAGTCATTCCGGGAACCTGCTGAGTCTAGGTCCTTCTTTATGGTTTCCATTAGGTCGTCGTCATCTAGAGTCTGCTCAAAAGCACTTTCAAGCATAAAGCAATCTGGATCGACAAAGATAGCATGGGGGTCTCCGCAGACTTCTGCTTGAAGTTGTTTGTCGAACTTAGCGAAGAATAGCTTGCGTGCCTCTTCTTTTACCCCCCAAAGGGGGCCCTCAAGAGATACTCTAAACTGATAAATCTTCCATGCGTGGAATACTTTTTCAGCCAAGTGTTGATCTAAAATACAGAATACCTCTGCTGGACAGTCTGGCCAGTGTTCAAAGCGGGCGAGTTCGTAAGCCTCTTCAAAGTTGCGCCACGCTAGATCTTCAGGTGGCGGAGTCACATGCTTTTTTAGATCTTGAAGTTGTGCTTCAAGTTGTTCAATCTTTCTTTCTAGTTCTTGTTTGTTCATTGTTCATCCCTCATAATATGATCTTCCACCCCCAATACCTCAAAAAAGTCTGTTCTGGTTAGTTCTTCTGCAAGGCCTTCAAGGTTTCCAACTCTTGTTTTTAGTTTTCTAGTCAATACAGGCTTCACGCCTTCTTCTTCATCCATAGAAAACACTCTAATAAAATATCTTTTACTCATTTTGATCCTCCTTTTTTATTACTCCATCAAATCCGCCAATAAGAAAATCTTTAACATCTTTCTTATTGTGAAAAATTTCTCTATAAACTTGTTCTCCTTCTTTATTCACGATGTAAAGATAAAAAATAAGAGAAGGAATGTCCATCATAAAATCTACTGATGGTCCATAGTGCTCTTTCAAGGACTGCCTCCAAAGGATCTCTTCCCTGTTTAGTTCTCCGTAGGTCTTTGTTGTTTTTAGGGTCCTGTCCCCGCCCCAACAATCTGTTTCAACTAAATCTACAAGAACTTTATTTTCTTTATTTCTCAACAGTTTTTTAATTTTCTTTGCTTTATTCATCTTGATCCTCAACCAAATCCCAGACATCTAGTCCGTTTGCCCAGCGGTAAAACCACTCAATGATTTCTTCCTTAGAGCGCCCTTGAACATTTAAGAAAGAAGCATCCCACTCATTGGACCTCCACTGCCAATATTTTCTGCACTCGTTGATGGATAAATGAATGTCAAATTCTTCTTTTAATGTTTCCTGAATGGTTTTGCAATCTTCATAATACCAATCAATTGTTCCATTGCCGTCAATCAAAGAAAAAATGTTATTAACTAACCTTTGGTTGATTTTATTTTTAAGCTCAGTCATTTTCGCTCTCGCTATAATAATCATCTGACATTAATTCACAAACCTCTTGGAGAGCAAATAAGAAGTTTGTAATTTGACTCCCACCCCAGTTTTCTATGTAATTACTTCTGACTAATCCAATATTTTTTTGCAATCTAAAGAACATTTTTTGCATATTTTTATTAAAATCTTTATCACTCATTTTCACTCCATCCCGCAGTTGTTGCTGCTGGCCCTTCTTTATTGTCTTTGTTTGCTTCAATGTAATCTGAAACTCCATCATCAAAGCCTTCTTCAAAAGCCACCGGATCGTTTGTTGTTGGGACAAGTAAAAACCTTGTTCCTTCAACCCATTCTTTGTAAAGTTCATAAACGTCTCTATCGTGGTATTCTGAGTTTAGCCCTCGGTGGTATCCGGCATTGTAAGAATTATTGCTCATTTTGGTCTTCCTTTCTAGATTATTCATTTTATTTTCCTCTTATTATGGCTTAGCATAAACTTTATCAAACCACACATCCCAGTGTGAGATCCTGTCTTTGATTTCTTGATCAAGGTCTTGTGGGATCTCGTTTTTCATTTGAGCAGCAATGTGATCATAGAGAAGATCGCAATCCATTTCTCCGTCTGTCTCAAAATAGACACCAAATGTAATAGAAACATTGTATTTTCGTTTCTCATCAATACCAAAATAACTTTTTTATTCTTCTATCACCATAGAACTTTCAGACGCCAGAAGCAGGCTCGTTCGCCCTGCGATGTTTTCTTCAAGCCGCTCTTCAAGAAAAGAAAGACGCTGAATAAGCGCTTCTTTTGATAGATTTTCTAGATTGTTATTCATCCTTTACAGCACTTGTACTTCTTTAATTTCCTTGCCAAGAGCCTCTTCAGCAAGCTCATTGATTTCCTTCTTCAGTCCCTCCATTAGAGGTCCCTTTTTATAGAACTTCTTGTGACCCTGTTTCATCCTAACGATTGTTGAGTCTTGCAATACTAGGCAGAAAGCATCAGGGTCAACAAGATCAGCACTTACGCCACCAACTATTGGCAATTCTGGGCAGCTTTCTTTTGCTTCGTCTTTTATGATTGCAAGATGATAAAGCCAGCAATCTTCTGGCTCATTGTAGTTTATCTTATCTTTTATCACTTTACATCACCTCCCATTCATCAATGTAGTAGTAGTGCGATTGCGACACTCCTGAATTGTCGTCTCTTGTGTTGTCCTCAACAAAATGCTGTGCTTTTTGTTCAGAGTCAAAAATAGCAACAACCCTATCTGGATCGAAGGCGGCCACCTCTGATACAATAAATACTTTCATTTTTTCTCTTAATAGTGGTTTATTCATCCCTTCTCCTTCAATCTTCATTTACTATCTCCAAGTTATCAGGGTTTGCAAACTCTGAGAGTCTATCCCCTTCTTCTGTCAGCCAATCAACCTGTATCCAAGCTTGGTGCGCTGCGAAAGCAACGACAAGCCCAAGGCATTCATGACTATTGTTTAAGTGTCTGACCAGATCTCCAATCTTAAAAGGTGGGTTTGGCTCTCTGATCTTTAAAGTTCCTGGTGTTATGGCAACTCTTGCTTTCATCACTATACTTTCTCCAAAATATCTGATTCAACATAATAGATGTAGCGCTCAATAATGTCGAGGGCGTCTTGTTTGGTTGGAGTCTTGCCGTTGGGCTCCGCATATCTTTTAAGCATTGCGATTACCCCACGAAGTTCTCCATTCTTGCTTAATGGAGTTTCAATAAACTTCTCTAATAAGACGTCAAAGCAAAGATAATGACAGTCGTTGTTATATGGAATCTTAAATCCAAGTTGAAAGTTATCAAAGCCAACCTTTTCAAAGTAGCGAGAATAACGCTCATAGAAGTCGTTGTCATTTGTAAGTCCCGTGATCGTTCCGTCGCATAGGGAAACTCCAACGTGAAACCCTGCAATGTAAGATGCGATTTCTGGATTTAGGATATTGGGCAGGTAGTTGTAAATCATGTCCCCAATGTCATCCTCGACCTCATCTTCAAATTCCTCTAGGCTGCATCCCGTTGCTTTTGCAATGGCGTCGTAGAGTTCTCCATAGTAGTCCCGCTTATCACCGCCTTCAAGGTCTTTGACCCTTTTCTCCAAGGTGGCAATTTGTCTTTTTAAATCTTTAATGTTTTCACTCATTTATCTATTCTCCTACTAGCTTTGTAATGTCTTCGCAGAACTCTAAAATCATCTCGGTTCCCCGGTCGTCTTCTGCAAGATCAGCAAATTCAATTGCTGCTTTTGTGTCATCTTCTAGCTTATTGATGCGAGAGACGACTCGATTATATAGATAGCGAAACTCAGATAGTTCTTTTTGTAAGTCTTTGTTTTGTGTACTCACTTCTCCAATTTCAATCATTTTTCCTCCTCTGTGTTCCGGCGTGGCTCTCCCCCACGACACGACACATCTTACCACGGAAGGGGGCGGCGGGTCAAGCAAAACCCGCCCTGCCCCCGGTTGAAAGTTGTAGTGGTGATTTAAGATAAGAGTTTGAATGCGTGCTTGATGGACCTTGTTGAGAAGCCCCAGTTTGGGCAATACGAAAGCTTTGCCGCATAAGGTCGGTTCAAGTGCACAACATCATTTTCTTTAACAGCCCAGCATTTAATCGAGACCATTTCACTATTGCTGTCCGTCACATCAACAATCCAATAAGGCTTTCCTTTCTTGGTTTTTCGTTCTGTGATCTTGCGAGGGATAAACCAACACACAATAAGTTCTGGATCAAACTCTGAGATAGGTGGAACACCTTGATCTTGTAGATCTTGGATCAGATCAGCATCAACAACAAGAGACATTGGGAATACGCCGGTTAGATCTGTTAGGTATTCGATTCTTTCAATGTCTGAGAAGTCCCCTTCTGGGGCGTATTGCTTAATGTTCTCGGCAAGTTTGTCGTGGGACTTTTGGATCTTCTTGTAGATCTTTGGTCGATCAACACACACCGCAGACCAGAAGTGCTTCAAGCCTGTGAAGCGTTCATCAACAAGCGAGTTGAGAGCCTGTGCTCGGCAAAGAACATCAAGTGCTTTCTTGTTCAACTTTGAGTATGAAACGCTTTCAGAGAAAAGCAAGTCCTCAACTTTGTGGAAAGGCCTGTTGGCCATAATCTCATCAATCGCAGCATCACCAAGGCCCTTGATTGAAGAAAGGGGCTGGTAAAGAGTTTCACCACCCTCAGAGATTTCCCAGCGGCGACCAGAAGAGTTAATGTCCAACCTGGACACCTTAAATCCGTGACTTTTTGCTATTGAAATAGCGTGCTCTAATCCTTTACTCATCGTTCCTCCTTTTGTTTAGTGGTTTGTTTTCCTGTTGCTGGATCGTCCTTCCAACTGATGTGCTTTACTATGTTATACACTGCTGACTTAGAGACGTCAAACATTTTTCTAATCTTCACCTGCGTCTCCCCTTCATCATAAAGCCTTCTTATTTCCCTCACCTTCTCCCAGTCTAGTTTAGCAGAGCCGTTGTTCTCTGCGGAGTTTGCTTTGGAGATCTTCTCTCTCACCGTATCAGGGACCTGCTTCCCGGTAAGCGCCTCGCTTATTTTTTTTCTTGTCTCAGCCGACACCTCGTGGCCTGTTAGGCTGGCGCTTATTTTTTTCTTTGTCTCCTTGGCTCTCTCGACGCCAAACTGGGGGTGCTTACTGCCTGAGAGGCTTTCGCTTAACTTCGCCCTGTGTGCCTTTGAAAGAGGTGTCCCTTTATTCCAAGCCGCTTTCCCTAGGTTTGCTTCACTTATTTTCTTCCTAGTCTCTTCCGAGTGCGTCTTCCCGAAAAAAGGGTGCTTATCTCCTTTAACAGCAGCGCTTATCTTTTGTTTCGTCTCTTCAGAGCGTGGGCCACTACCGCCAGTGGCGTGTGTTGCGATGTTGTAATCAGGCTTCAGGGTGTCTATGTAGCGCTGTTCTGCTTCTAGAAGGCAAAGGTCTTCTGATATTTGCTCAAGAACAGAAAAAGAAAAAGCGCTTTCTCCATAGAGGTCCCAGGAGTTTTGTAAGTGCGGATTGCGATGCCTCCCGGCACGAAGGGCGCTTTTGTGTTTTCTCCATCTACGCTCTACATCCAAAGAACTCCCTACATAGATCTTACCATTTTGACTATTCACTATTTTATAAATACCTCTCATTTTCTTACTCCTTTTTTTAGTGGTCTCTTATAATAAATAGTCGCTAGTCATAAAGATGGATGGCTACTAGTAAGTTTAAATCATTAGTTTTGAAAGCCATCATCTTCATCTTGCCTATTTCTCCGTCTCAGACTGGAGGAACGCAGCCATCCATTCGGATGGAAAGTACTTATAAAGCCAAGCACACTGATAGCTAATAATAGAATAACAGACAGCGTGAGACTTATTAAAACCGTAACCAGAGAAGTACTCAAACTTTCTCCAAAGTTCTTTACCTCCTTTGTAGCCTTTTTCATAGCAACCCTCCAAAAACTTTTGTCTAATGTCTTCTTTTTGTCGCAACTTCTTCTCGGAAAGACCCTTCTTTGTTAGAAGTTTCCTAAGTTTGTTTCCATCATCAAGTGTAAGGTCTTTGCCTAGTTCAGCCGCCAACTGAGCGATTTGCTCTTGGAAAATCATAAAGCCGTATGTTGGCTCCAAGATCTCACGAATGATCGGGTGATCATACTTAATGTATTGAGGGCTGTCCTTTGCTTCAATGTAGTCCTTGTCAACGCCAGCCGAAAGAGGTCCTGGGCGGTAAATCGAAGTTACAGCAGATAAATCAATGATCGACTCTACTTTTGAGTTGGAGCAAAGTTTTTGTGCACCTTCATTCGCAAACTGGAAAATGCCTGCCCACTTACCTGCTTGGAAAATGTCCTTATACACTTTTTGATCTTCCAAATCAATCACGTCAGGGTGAAGGTTTTGTTCGTAGAAGTCCCTGATCTGATCGAACGATGGGTTTTCGATTCCGTGGTGCCTTCTAAGAATGTGGTAGATTGCGCCTTCCATAATGGCAAGCGTGGTCAAGCCAAGAACATCAAACTTAATAAAGCCAAGAGGCTCCAAGTGTCGAACATTCTGCCCTTCCGACCAGGGCGTTTGAACAACTCCACCCGAAGCAATAAGAGGCATGTGCTTTTTCAGGTCGTCGCCAACAACAACACCGCCAGCATGGCGAGAAACAGAACGCACTTGACCCAACAGCGCCTCCAAGTGAGCCCCAACTTGGGGATACTGAGCGAGGAAGTCTTGGAGGCTCTCAGAGTATCTAAGAGTTTCTTCATAAGTTGGAACATACATACCTGCCGTAATGCCGTGCTCTGCTTTGGCAAGGGGTGTTGCTTCTTTGATCATAACAGAAGTTACTTTGTTTGCTTCTGTATAAGGAATACCATAAAATTTTGCAACGTCCTTGATAAGAGAGCGCAGCTTGAGTGTGTTGTAGTTTGAGATTGGAACAACTGAATCTTCACCCCACTCCTCAGCCAACACTTCTTTAAGTTCCATGTTTCTGGAAACATCAAAGTCAATGTCTGGATAATCGGTTGCATCTTTCGTCATGAAACGAGAGAAAAGAAGGCCGTGCTTGATTGGATCAACTTGTGTAATCTTCAAGATGTAAGCCAAAAGAGAGCCTGCTGCGGAGCCACGACCTGGGCCTGACAGCATCATTTCATTTGCTTTATCTGCAATGGCTTTCATTGTAAGGAAATACTTTGCGAAGCCTCTATCTTTGATTACTCCGAGTTCTTCACGAAGTCTTTGAATATACTCTTCGTTCTCGGTGAAGCCGAACTCTTTCATTCCTTCAATCGAAAGTTTGACAAGTTGGCTTTCTGCTGTTTCTCCATCGGGAACAACAAAATCAGGAAGCCGGACAGTTGCGTCAGGCTCAAAGTCTTCGATAAGGCTGTGGGCAATCCAGTGGGTGCGCTCAATACTTCCCCGGACTAGATCGTCATCGTATGTGTTGTTTGTTTGTTTTGAATAAGAAACATAAGAATCCCACATTTGATCCCCGTTCTTTGGATAAAGTTCATAGCCAACTTCTTCAATGCTCTCGGGAAGAGACCCATCTTGGTCTTTCTTGTTCATCCAGCCAAGTTTCTTGTAAAGAATGCGGTCCTTCCAAAGTTCAGGGCGAGGATAGTGGGCATCAGCCGCAGACACAAGAGGAACGTCAAGGCGCTTTGAAACCTCAACAACGATTTGATTTAGGCGGTGCTGCTCTGGGATGGAGTTCCATTGCAGTTCCAAAAAGAAGCGGTCTTCAAAAATGTCAAGCATTAGTTTAGTTTGCTTCACCGCTTCTTCAATGATTTCTTCATCAGTTTGATCAAACATCTCCCACATAATCTTGGCGATAAAACCACCAAGACAAGCGGAAGTTGCAATCACACCCTCAGAGTGCTCACGCAGCATTTCATAATCCACACGAGGAAAACGATAATAGTTATCGCCTTGGTGGGACTTAGAAACAAGTGAGAAAAGATTGTTTAGGCCGGTTTGATTTTGAGCAAGCAAAACCAAGTGGCGGCGGTGGTTGATTGCAGAGTTCCTGGAACGGGTTGCGCCCTCGTCCTCAATGGACATTCCTTCATTCTTTGCAAGTTCTTTTGCTCGCTTCTTGTCTTCTTCAATGCGGGCTTTTTCTTCTTTCCATTCTTTGATGGACGGGTGGAAGTAAGCCTCCACGCCATAGACCGCCTTGAAGTTCTTTCCTTCGTTCTTCATTTTCTTCCAGTGAAGATACTGATAAGAAAGGCCGTTCATGTTTCCATGATCGGTTAGTGCAATGGCATCGCATCCATTGCTGTGTGCGAAGTCCATATGTTCGTCGGGAAAACCAATAGCGTCAAATGGCGATCCAACGCAAGAGTGCCCGTGTAGATTTACAAATTTAAGTTTTGATTTAGTCCTCTCCTTCATTTTTCTCCTTTTATTTTTTATCCGGCAACGTCTTCATGTCTGGGTGTAGTTGCGTTGCCAGTTGATGGTCGTCTTGCGACGTCGTGTTTTCCGAGGCCTCATCGATCCTGCGCTTAGCCAGTTCATAGTATTCAGCATCATTTTCAATACCAATAAAAGCCCTTCCAGTCTCTTTGCAAGACACACCAGTTGAACCAGACCCCATTGTGAAATCCAGAACCGTATCACCCGGATTGCTGTATGTCATGATAAGCCAGTTCAAAAGATTTGTTGGCTTTTGTGTTGGATGAACGGTTTGCTGTGCGGAGAAATTGCGGCTTGCATGTAAAATGCTCTTTGGGTATCTTGTTCCACTATTCTTGGAAGACATGGCCTTCTTTTTACCAAAGCCATAGCCATGCCTGTTAACGCCGCTTCCATAACCATCGGGGCTCTTGCAGTTCCTTTCGTAGGGTTTCCCGGGTTCCATGATGGGGTTGTAAATTGTCTTTGTGCCCTTGCTAAAAATAATGATGTTTTCGTGCACCTTCATTGGGCGCTTCTTCGCAAGGCCCGGTGATCCACATTTATTTTTGTTCCAAATCAATTCGTATCTAAACCATTCTAGATTAGAGCAAATTAGTTGCGAGGTAAATGGCTGAGATCCAAATAAAATACAGACTGCATTATCTTTTAAGATTCGGTCCAGTTCTGCCCAAACTGCTTTAAAATCTAGCACCTGATCCCATTTTATTGAGGTAGTTCCATATGGCGGGTCTGTAAGAACCAGATCTATTGAACTGTCTTCTATCTTCTTCATCTCTTTGAGGCAATCGCCGTGTAGTAGTTCTATCATTATTGTTCTCCTTTCAAAATCAAATAAGGCTTAGCTCTTTTTTCCATAAAATCCTCCAAGAGCCCAACTACAAACTCATATGATTGTGCAGTGTTTCTTTTTTTTGTTTTAAGACCCTTTGACTTAAGCTGTAGTGGGTTTGAGGGGTTTGTAGTAATACTATTTCTTGAAATTTCAGAAAACTTAACAAAAACCGGGGGCTTCATGGAATTCTTGTAATAAATAAGATAATAATACTCTCCTTTTAGTTCTTTTTTTTCATTGGACTTTACTTCTTTGCATAACTTTTCCCACTTATAGTTCTTATAATTAAATAGCAAATGTCCAAATAGTTGAACCCCACCAGCATTGTATGTACTAGACTTTTCAGGATCAACCATCTTCACGTTGATGTGGTGAATGGCACCATCAATCTCGATGTCAATGTCGCCAAAAGCCCTGTTGTCATCTTTGGGGAGAAACTTAAAGCGTTCATCATCTTTAAATTGCTCTCTTAGCAGTTCTGTGAGATTTTCTTCCGACATAAGAGATTGAATTCTCCCATCACTATGCTCGGTCAAAGAAATTTTTTGATTAATCAAGAAATCACTAAAATCTTTACCAACTAACTCAATTGTCATTTTCCCTCCTTAAGAAAAAAGCCACCGGTCGGACTTGAACCGACAACCCCTCGCTTACAAGGCGAGTGCTCTGCCATTGAGCTACGGTGGCGTGATAGAACCATCATACCACAGCACAGCCCCGGAAGTCAAGGCCACCGGGGCGCTGGTGGGGTTAAAATTTCTGGCTGGTGTTTTGCTTGTTTTTTCATGCATCAAACCTCAGTTCGTTTGCTTTTTCATCGTAATAACAGAATACCCCACGGGATAGTTGGAGATCCACGAGGGTTTCAGGGTGGACTTTTTCACCGTGGAGCCACCATTCTTTGAAACTGCCTGCCCATTCAACAGCCGGGCCATCTTCACGGTGGCGGTATCCGTGGAGATACCATTGCTTGGTCCCATCTGAGTTCTCAATGGCCGGGCCGTTTTCACGGTGAAAATTTCCATCTTTGAGCCACTGCTTGTCTCCATCGATTTCGTGTGTGGGTTTATCGTTCATGCATCAAACCTCAGTCCATCTGCTTCT
>Ga0098051_1001001_pt1 | contig 10496 bp, 8 predicted proteins | sample 14BtaG_FD_77069 | JGI IMG/M metagenome (GOLD analysis project Ga0098051, IMG submission 77069) | Marine viral communities from the Subarctic Pacific Ocean - 14B_ETSP_OMZ_AT15311_CsCl metaG | ecosystem: Environmental > Aquatic > Marine > Oceanic | place: Pacific Ocean | collected 2015-01-18 | reverse complement strand
GATGCTATCTTGATGAGTGCTGATGCTGATGCTGATGCTGTGTATATCACAGGAAACGAACTACGACAAGTTGGCTTTAGCGTAGGCGACAAAATTCGTGTGTACAGCGATGCTGACCCACTGGGCGAAGAAGATTTGACAATAGCCTCGATAACCAAGGGTACGGGAGGAAAGGCTGGACATGTTAAGGTCACATTCACTGGTGCGACACTGACAGCCGCAGAATACCAAGTGGCTGACAACGGCTATGTACAAAACCAAGCATCATTCACTAACGGTCGTACTCGTGGTATGACCAAAGCAAAGGTTGAGCATGTCATTCTCAAGATGCAAGACCGCATTGACAACATGACACGCAACGCATGGCGACCATATTTAGTGGCCGCTGAATACATCAATTTCGATACATACAAACCATACCGACGACGATACTACACTGATTATGTTGGTACCAGTCCTCTTCTTTTCCGTAACATTCAACAAATCCTTCGCCTCGAATTGTGGCAAGGTGATGATTATCGTGAAATTGGTGCCGCTGAATGCCGCATCAAATTGAATGATGTGTCAAACCTTTCATCAGCAAGTATTTTTCTCTCTCCGGGTAACGGAACAGTAGCCACAGTTGCACAGGGTACTGGCACAGGCCAGTGGCGTGATGACTTTGAAGCAACAACCGTAGCACAAAACCTTGCAGACCTCATCAATAAAGAGGACAGGGTGAATAAGGCCGCTATAGAATTTTCACCAGCATTTATTTTGGAGGGTTCATCTTCTAATGTGGCAGTTCACAACGAGTTCTTAGCCTCAGCGAACAGTGACCTCGGTACTGGTGTGGTGAAGGTCACTTCCATGCGCCCTGTTAAGGCTGGTGAGGTGTGTAGTATCGTCACCACTTCAAGTGACATTGAACTCGACCAAGTACAGAATAACAGCACTACATTCACGAGTCTTGACACTACAACTATCAATGTAGCATCAACAGAAGGATTCGTAAACGCTGGTGTTGCTATTGATGCAAGTGGTGATGTGTTCCGATACACAGGTAAGACCGCTACCTCCTTTACAGGATGTGTGGCTGTCACTGGTAGTTTAGGGGACATTACAGGTGCTATCACACAGAAGTCTTTCCTCGTTGACCTACAGGGTGGTAGTGGTAGTGGTGATGTGGGCCGTCTTCGTGACTGGTGGATTGATTACGAAATGGGTATTATCTACTTCAACAACTCCTATCCGTTCTTTGAATGGAACGCTATCAAGGTGGCTTACATCTACGGCGAGCGATATGTTGAGAAAGCCATCGAAGACATATGCACGAAGATGGTGGCTATTGAATTACTGATGGCTGACGACCGTAGCGTGCTTATCCCCGAAGGTACGCAGAACATTGACCTCGCCAGCAAGGTACAGTTGTATCAAGCCGAGATTGAGCGTACACTACCAAAGTATGTTGAATTGGTGGTGTTTGAGTGAATCAGCGTGATTTCACCAAGCAGGGTGAAACAATTCATCAGCGTATGATTGATGAGATATTCAAAAAAGACAAGCAAATGCAACAGCAATTTCGTGAGCAATTCACGACATTACCTGCCGCTTTTCGTGAGCAAATGGAGCGTATCGAAGCGGGTGCTAAGGGCTTCTCCATGCAAGATGGTGTAGCCATTAACAACAAAACTGGTGAGCCAGCCAGTGAGATTGAATACAAATCAATTCAAGATAAAACGGATGATGCTATGTTACGCCAAAATCCCGACCTTGAACGCTACAACATGCGCTATGATAACGGTTTTATTATTCCTATCGACTTTAAGAAAATCATCGAAAAGGAGGAATTGTGATGGTAGCCACATGGATTGAGGGTTTGGATGTTATCATTGGCCTATTCAAGACGGAATGGAACCGTGGTAACACCAGTAATTATCGCCCTGTGGTGGTCGATATTGCAGACACTACGGCTGAACATGGTAAGCGTCTTGACTTAGACAAGCACGATTATGTGTTGGTGTACGAAACCGCTCACAACGAGGAAGCACCCGAACTTTTTTACGACTTTGTAACGACACGCATAAATATCACAGTCGATGTGAGAACAATTAAGGGGCGCAAGCATTTACAAGCCCTTGAGAATGAAGTTCGGAGAGTGGTGCATTCAAAAAGAAAAGGTGACGGTACAAACTTTGACAGGCTGGTGTTCAAAACCCGCACTGATTTGAGTGACCGAAGCAAATTTCTTTTCCGTATGACTTTCCAAATCGAAGTCGTAATACTTGCAGAATTAATACCATAGGTGAACAAACATGCCATCAACAGTGTACAAGGGCGACTTAGCAGAAGTTTCATTCGCACCCGAAACGGGGATTACCATTACACCCGGTGGTACAGATGTGACCGCCACGATTACCAAAACTGCTGGCGACGACTATTCTACCATCACTTTCACCTCACAAGCAAACACCGTTTTGTTCGACTCCAATCATAAATTAAAGTACCCTTCCGGTATGTTGGTTGGTTCTCAACTCAAATTCACACAAAATGCGGCTTCTACTAACCTTGACAGTAAAGACATGGACAGGGTATTTACCATTGTATCAAATGATGGTGATGTACTCAAAATTAGCCCACAAACTTTTACCGCTAATGCTACCGCAATCAATAACAAAACAGATATGCATATTCTATCGTACAAAACCCCACCGCTTAACACAAGTATGACCTTCGCTGGTAGTAGTGAAGCGGTGCTTACTGACCAATTTATCGGTATTACCAATGCTCTTACTGTGCCCGAAACCAAAGTGGATTTGAAGCGATTCCATGTTGTCGGTCTTGGTCGAGATACAAGCGTGCAGGTACCGGGTAAAATGACCACCGAAGGCGGCTCGTTTGAAGTTGCTATGCACACAGGGCGGTGGCTCAAATACTGTCTTGGTGGAGAAGTTGTTGAAGACGGTGAAGCATCGTCGGTCACTACTACACTTGATGGGGCTACAGAAGCGGGACAATCTTACATCAATGTTGACGATTCAACTGATTTTAATATCAACAAGTATGTTATCATTGAAGAAGAAGTGGCTGTACCTATTGTTACTACGCACGAAGCAGATGGTGGCACATGGGGTGGTAACTTCACAGATACAAAATTTGACAAAGCCAACAAGCACGAGGCTCGCCGCATCATTGGTGTAGATGGAACTCGTATCTATTTGGACGAACCTCTTCTTTTTTCACACGCAACTGGTGAGCATGTGCGTCTTCGTGATTACGCAACGACTGGTACCAACCCTCCCGAAATCACCAGCGCAGGTGTGATTACTGATTCGCAAACTCACTTGCTTTTCACACACACTTACCAACCATCGTTTGCTCTTGAAGTATCACAACGACGACGCAATGTTGACTCAAACGAAGGTGGTACTGATGGCGGGGCCACAGATTCTAAAGAGTTGACTCGTGTGTTCCGTGGATGTAAAGTTACTGACTTTACCCTCACGACAGACAACGATGCCGCACTCCGCTTGGCTGTGAACTTTAACGCCGCTTTGTGCTACACGGATACAGGGCGTTTGAGCGGCGGAGCGTCCAACTATGCCGCACACCGTATGTTTGACGATACCGCTGTGGATAACAACGGAAGATTGATTTCGGGCATTGGGGTTAAGACGCAAAAACCATTTATGTTTTACAACGGTACTATCAACATGGCTGGTGTGCAGGTTGGACAGGTTTTGAATTTCAGCCTTACTGGTCAAACTGGTATGCAAGCATTCCACACTATCGGTGGACAAAGTAGCGTTAATACCGCCACAGAACAAGTGCCGTTTGGAGGTTCACGAAATACGAATCTCATGGTTGAAGGGCAGACTTCCTACGAAATGACCATGGAAATTGGTGTCGATGACCCACTGTTCTACCATAAGATGCGTTCAGCAGAAGAATTTAGCACCAACATTGAAGGTAATACCGACAATCAAATTCGTATCAACTTTGAAAAGACAACGACCAGCGGTACCAATCACACCGAGCGTATGATGATTATCATTGATGATTATGTTATTATTGAAGCACCACTCCAAATTCCCGAAGATAAGGGTATGGTGAAGTCAACACTCAAAATTATGCCAAAGACCATCAAGGTCATAGCACGGGACACCATCATCAAATACTGAGGAATTAAAATGAATACTTCACTTCAACAATACCGCCGTCTTGGAGCACTTGGATACGCTCGATGGGTTTGTCAAGCAAATGGTGTTGAGTTTACAGAAGATATGATTTCCCTCATGGATAACCATGCTATTCATGCACATGTTGAGAGTCTTCTCACGCCTGTTGAAGACACCCCTGCACCACTGTTGAATGAAGAGCCAATTAACCCCTTCAACGAAGACCTATTACAATACGATTCACTAACCGTTGCTGAACTGCGTGCGCTTTGCAAAGAGCGTGGGCTACCAGTGTACGGTACAAAGGCCCAAATTGTTTTGCGATTGAAGCAAAATGATGAGGGTATCATTCCCGAAGAGGAACCCGAAAGCCCCGTTGTAGAAACGGCCCTTGAAGGTGACTCGGAAGCCCCTACCGAAGAGGTAGCCGCATCCATTGGAGAGGAAATAAATGAACAAACAAACGATAGTGACGAACAAGAGCCTGTTATTGAAGAATGATGATACTACGAAGCATGTGATTCCCATTGATGAATCACAAGCGATTGAAGTATGGGTTCGTGACATATCTTTCCTTGACATTCAAGCGGCGGCACAACACATGCTCCGTGTTGAAAAGGGTGATGTGACACTCGACTTAGCAGGATATTGGAAGTTTGCCTTCTCCAATTGGATTACCAAAACAAATCCACAATTAAACACCGATGAATTACTTTCCCTTAAAGGCCATGTTGGAGAACAGGTCTGTAAAGTGCTACCACAACCTCAAGAGTTGGCGGAGGCTTTGCAAGGGGGGTTTATGAAGCCGACCGAATGAGGGTCGATAAATTTCTCAAGAAGGACAAGTACGATAGTGTTGAAGACATAGCAACTCAAATAGAACTTTGGGCTTATATCATAGCAAAACATTTCAGTATATCCCTCTTGGAAGTGTATTCTATGCCCCCTCAATTGTTCAAACAATCCCTCGTATGGGCAATGGTATCGACCGAAGAGAATAATAAGCAAATTGAGCGTAAGAAACAACAGGCGAAGAGTGGAGATAGAGAAGTAGTCGGACTGGATTATTCGTTTTTAGATTGGGAGTGAAAAAATGTCGTTAATTACATTGATTGCCAACATGTCAAACACGGTGTCACAGATTGGCCCCGGCTTCAAAGCCGCTGGTAAAGCGGCGATTGGTGCGTTTAAAGATTTAATGAAATGGTTTAACTCCAACTTAATTCAACCGATAAGAGATTTTATTGACAACCTTTCTTGGGATAGCGTGACAACATCAGCCACAAGTGCTTTTACTGCTCTTATGGAGTTTGTTGGTGGTATTTTCAGCACCTTCTTTGATTTACTACCAAACCCTCCACCGATTTTTACAATTGACTTTTGGACAGGATTGTTCACGAGTATAGGTGAAACTGTTGGTGGGTGGCTTGTGGCCTTATGGGACTTAGTACCCGATACACCCGATGTGTTCACCAAGCAATATTGGGATGATTTGTTTGATTTTGACATGCCAAGTTGGGGGGAAATTTTTGAGTTTGTATTACCCGATTGGTTGTTGACTACGGTTGATTTTATTCTTGGCAACGGTGCATTTGCCGGATTCTCCCTCTCCGAGCGACTTGATTTCGCTTTCGACCTTCCCGATTGGCTTACCACAACTATCGACTTTATGACTGGTGACGGAGTGTTTGCTGGATTCAGTATCGGTGACCGATTGGATTTGGTTATTGCGGAATTACCTCAACCATTGAAATTCATCGCTGATTTATTCCAAGGGGTATTTGGTATCTCTATTGGAGACTACATTGATTTCGGTATTGACCTTGTTGGTGATTCGTGGAACTTTATTAAGAATTTAGTGACAGACCCGCTTGGTACTTTTGCAGATGTGGGTATAGGTGTCTTATCCTTCTTTACCGACCTTGGTGTGACAATTGGTGATGTACTTAAAGCACCTCTAAACTTCCTTATTGAGTCCTTCAACTCTATTATGTCGTCCATTTCATTTACAAAAACAATCAGTAATCCAATTACTGGTACCGAGTACACATTTGGTCTTGACCTTACTGATTTACAAATACCTGCGCTTGCAAAGGGTGGTATTGTCAATAAGCCCACACTCGCCATGATTGGTGAAGACGGGCCGGAGGCTGTCGTACCTCTTACTCAACGCAACAATCCAAGTGGTGCTGGTATGGGCGGCGGTACAGTCAATGTCACCGTGAACGCATCGGGAATCACAGACCGCACTGACAAGCGTGCACTGGCCCGTGAGATTGGTAATATGATTCAACAAGAGATGGCTCGCAACATCGGCGGCTCAACCATGAGGGGGCGGTACTGATGGGTACACCAATACGCCTTGTACGCAATGATGGTGGTATCATTGAACTCATGGCTACCACCCTCACCATGAATGTTGATAGGGGCGTATCGCCCCTCGCTATGCCGTTTGGAGGTGGTAACCGCTTTGCCTTTGACCTCAACCTACCCAAGTCGCTCATCACTATTGAGGGGGTTATGACTGATGATGACATTCTAAATATGAGTAGTATTGGACAAGACGCTTCGGCTATTCTTGATTTTTCACGAACAAGTAATGTAAGTGATACAAATCTTATATCTTTCGTGGACGCTGATAATTTCAAATCACCAAATACAGGAGTATTAGCCGGTGTCACTTTAGATGACCCCGGTACAGCAACTCATTCAATAAAAATAAATCAATACTTTGAGGTATTATTTGCAAAACAAAGTTCATCATTTGAAGGAGAACTTGCCTCTTTTGCAAGCACTGGTAAAGTGTATATTGCTGTACACGATGGTACAAATCCAAGAACAGCCGCCCAAGTCGCAACAAGTTTGAAAACGGTGGTTGATGCCTTTGGTGGTACTGACTTAGCGGCTACTATCATTGCTTCACCTTTAACTGATGAGCCGGGTGTAGCGGTTGAATTGACAAATGTCAACGCACAAGCGGGTGGAAACGGTACAATGAGTTTCCATGAAACTGTCGTTGGGAATTACAACAAACCGTATCATATACAATTTTCCGGCGGAAGAGATAGTTCTCAAGTCACTAACAAAAGTGCAGGTGACAAAGTTGCTGAACTTTTCGCAGTGCTTAACAACAGCAACAACGGCGGAATGGGAGCGATGGTTGGGACGGCGGCTGTTGCTGGTAGTGCGATTGGTGTAGGTTTAGCAACTGGTGGATTAGGTTTGTTGGTCGCAGGTGCCGGTGCAGGAGTTGGTGTCGCTGGTGGTGTCAATATAATGCAAGGTGATACCAAATATGGTGATTACATCATTGCAATTCAAATTCCTTTTTCTTCAAATGTAAATAACCGTGAATCTATTTTTTACATGCCTACTGGTAGTTTTAAACAAACAACTGATAAAACCGTTGATAATGCTTTGGCAACAGGTACAGAATTTGATTCAAGTGAAAGACACTACACAGGAATTAAAGGCACTGTGGCCAACGCCACATTTGTGCAACTTGGTGGTGAACCGATATACTCTTTCACCATTAACTTTGCACCGATTGACTGGATATTTTGAGGTGAATATATGGTTGCAATTGGTCGTAGTAGTCACGCTTTCTTCTTCGATGGCGTGAGCGATTCTGTAATTATCCCGCAAGGGCAATTCACTGGTACTGGTGTTGAAGATGGTAGTGGAAACAAAGTTATGACAAAGACACTACAGGGTAGTGGTGAAATTGTTTCAATTAATGGTAAAACGATTACTGACTTTGTGATTGAAGCGTGGGTTGTTCCCGATTGTGGTGGTGTGGTGGCACATCGTGAAGGGCAATTTACATTGACCATGGGAACAATTGATAGCCCCGGACCTGCTGAATTTAGCGTACATGTTGAATCTTTACAAGGTCCGTCGTATTTTAAATTGGCAACGGCGAATGATGCATCTACACGATGGGATGGGATTGTTTATCCTCAACAAACTCACGGTGGTATGCACGACTCATACAACAGGTATGATACATCAAACTACAATGATGCTACGAATTTGAATTTCAATAGCCGACCGCTGTATCATATTGTTGCGGGTATCACCAAAAACAGGGTGTTCCTTGCCATCAACGGAGAAATTGTAGCACAACAAGATATACCCGAAGAAACTCGACTTGCACGCTCAACAGAACATGTGTATCTTGGTGGTAAGGGTGGTGAGTTCCGGGGTGCTATTGAAGCCATACACTTCTCAAATGAATTTGATGAAAATATGATTCAACCGTCGATGGTTGTGAAAGCAAACACCACTTCTGCACTCTTCCGATTTGAAGAGCCAATAGATGTGATTGATGACACATATGAGTTTTCAGCGTTTACTGCGGATACTACAACGCTTACAATGACGGCGACTGATGCTCAAACACTCATCGCACGATTAACAGGTAAAGCCTACGATGCTTCTTCTCCAACTGTGGATTTCACAACCACACCGTATAGTATGGGTAATTACAAGGTGGTGGATTACTACACAAACAGTGGTACTGCGGCGACGATTGCTGTTCCACACACCCCATACAACCTTCTCATTAACCCCGGTGCAATTAATCGTAATACACAGAAGCCCAACCAATCCCCACCCGAACGGGTGCGACTTGAAAGCATCAATGGGAGCACTGGTGTTGTCACTTTCAACAGCATACACATTGACTTTATTAACGGAACGAATGGCCTCCGTGGTGCTCTTCACTCTCGTACAGCCAACATTGACAACTATTTCGTTGTTATTGGGGCCGATTCATTGATTGACAACGGGACTGGTAAACCATACCAACCACCACATTATGGCACACAAATTTTTGATAAGACTGGTCAAATGGTGCTTGATGAAAGCGCATATCAAAACCACGGTTTAGTTTATTCCTCACAAATGGCTACAGATACTACAAGCAACCCATTTGCTGTTACATGGCCAACCACTCTTGATACTCTTTTCCAAGTCGGTCATAGTGGCAGACATACATTCTCTCACATCGTAGGGCATGAGTATATGCGTCGATACCCCAAACCTACTGAACTTACGGTTGACCAGCAAGCAGACGGTTCCGCCGATGTAGTGCAAATGGCCTATGATTCAAATACTCGTAATTTAGATGAGATGTTTACAATGAACTCACTGGTGGATTTTTACAGTGAAACGCTTGAAGCACCAATCTCTCGTATTGATAATTCATCTTCTGTTGCTACTGTTGTAGACAATGGTATGCCTGTGAGTAAAAAAGAACTTATCGCAATTGGTGGTGCAGGATTTTTATTCACCCCGTTCATGCTCAAGGGGCCAGTACCAGCAATAAATGATGTTGATGAAAATAACCGTTTATTCCATCTTACACCCGAAACAGAAAGTCGAGTTGCCCTTCTTCATGTACCCGCACTGCGTACATCACACAATCTCGCTCCGTATGTCGAAGTGCATTACAATGCCATAGACCTCACAGGGGCGAGCATGGCGCAGACCGAACCTATGCTCATGGTTACTAAGACGGTACCAGCAGGGTCGTTTGATTTGGGTAGTGGTACAAGAGTATTGGATGTGATAAAATCCGACCTTGCTAATACTACGCTTTATTCCCCCGGTGGAGTCATTCATCTTTCTAATGCTGTAAGTGGTTATGGAAGCCTTATGCAAGAGTCACACACATTGATTGGTGATAACGCTGGTGGGCAAGATAGTGAAACGGAATTGGATTACAGTCGTACACCTGCTTTGTACACTCCTGTGAACGATGTAAATGCAGAACCAGCATCGCCTCCTACAGCAGTTAAGCGTTCACATAACACGGGCACTCACGAATCAGTGTACCACAGACTCGCTATTGAAGCAATGACTTCTAACACTCAAGATACACTTTTGAGTGCTGGTGCGGGGAGGAAAGTGCTACAACCCACAACTAATAAATCGGGTACTGGTGTTTTCGATATAGGACCAACAACTCAATCATCTCGTGTGTTTGAATTATTCAACATTATTGACAATGTGATAGTTACCGACGAAGCGGGAATTTTGGCTAAAATTATAGTACAACCTTCTGTTAAATCACGAGTAAATCAATTATCAATGATTCGTACTTTGGGTGGTTTTGAAAACCCTAACATCGCCAGCATTATGTTCCTTATGAGCAGGTGCCGCATTCGTGGAGTATCAAAGCAAGAAAGCCCCGAAAGCAACATGTCAACAGTGGTCGTCACTGCTACAGGTATTGCCGAGAGTTTCGTCAACGAAAATGTGTCGGTAGTGGGTAGCGGCTCACCCGATTCCCATGTGGTGAAGGAGATTGAGCCTAACGCTCCTGTTGTCACAGTG
>Ga0098051_1001000_pt1 | contig 10501 bp, 14 predicted proteins | sample 14BtaG_FD_77069 | JGI IMG/M metagenome (GOLD analysis project Ga0098051, IMG submission 77069) | Marine viral communities from the Subarctic Pacific Ocean - 14B_ETSP_OMZ_AT15311_CsCl metaG | ecosystem: Environmental > Aquatic > Marine > Oceanic | place: Pacific Ocean | collected 2015-01-18 | reverse complement strand
CCATTTTGATCAAATAAATCTACACTACTATTATTCTTAAGAGTATCTACATCGTTTGTAGGATTGAGAAAAAAAGGATCTTTATTTAATGTATTACTTGTTAATGTCATTGACAGTGGTAATTTAGATACCTTTGAAGTGCTTTAGCATAGTGCGTACCTTTATTTTTAAGCTTACCTTTTGCTGTTCTAACTTTAGAGCAAGACAGCTTTCCCAACCTCTTTTTAAGTATACCGGGTTTAACAGGATCGTGAACTCCTTTCTTTTCTTCAAGAACTTCTCTTACTAATTCTCTTAATTGACTTTTTGTCATTTTACCGTCAGCGTAGTTTTCTTGAATAGTTACTACTACTGTACCCGACTCATCGCTTATTTTAGCATGTGGTAACTTATTAAAAATATACTTTCTATAAAGATTATCTCTTTGATTGTCTGTATCTAGGTCTCCTTTTGATGGTGTAGGATCGTAGGTAAGCCTTTGTGTGTCTGGGTGTTCGTCAATAAAGCTTAAAGCAATGTCGGTTATAGTGGACATAACTCTATATAACTCTCCTCTATTTATAACCCTAGAAGAGCTCCTATCTTTGCCAACAAAGAAGCTAATATCCCACTCATCTCCTTTATCAATAGTAGTAAATTTTACAAAATAATCTGTTTGACTATCTGTGGTAAATGTATATTTGATAAAAGAGTCACGGCTTGATTTTTCTTTTTTCCATGAGTAAGGTTTAGCACTAGCATCTCCAACCTCTCTTACTAACTCTCTTAACTGTTTTTTTGTCATTTTAATGGTCCTCCTGCTACCCAAGCATCACAAGTTCTAGCACCGGCACATTTAAACCAAAAGAACTCACAAAAGCCTAAGTTAGCTTCTTTTACTATTTTTTTACCTTCTTCACCGATAGCTTTTTCCATCTTTTTAAGAGTAGTAGGTTTTTGATTAAAAGCAACACAGTTTGAACATCTAGAAGTCTTAGCATGTTCGACTGTTGTATCCCACATCTCGGCTTTATCTTCCCAGAACTTCTTAGAACCTTTTTCATCATCTGGGTTGAGAGGTCCGTATCTATATTCTTTTACGGTAACATTTCTTCCTAAAGTATTTAAATCTAAATCCTCTAAAGAATCCATAGGTTTAACTTTCTTGTTTTTTATCTCTTTTTCTTTTTTAAGAGCAGCAGGAGTATTATTATCTCCAAAATCAGAAAGCTTACCTTCTATTACTAAATCTTTGATTACTTTGATTAATTTCATCTTGATTTTTTAGGTCCTTTTCTACATTTGTATTTTTTATCGTGATTGCAATAATAACGTCCGTGTTTACAATCCGATTCATTTAGTGCTTCTTCTTTAACTCCTTTCCATATATCACCTCTCCTGCATCTTACCACTGCTCCTGAAGCATAAGCTGATGGCCAGGTATCGTATTTACGTTTGGCTATACGAGTACATCTGTCATCTTTTTCCATCAAAACTTCGTTACCTAACCGCTCTTGTATTTTTCCTATTACATAGTTTTGAATATCTTCTTTTGTGATTTCAGTATATTGAGTTACAGGAGGTACTTTTGATCTTTGTTTATCTTTTGGATCACTTTTACGAGCTCCTCTTTCTTTTGCAGCTTTTGTCATTCTACCTTTAACCAAATTACCTGATTTAGTAAAATATGTACCGTCTGGTGCTTCTTTGGTTTCTCCTAAATCCGTTGATTGTCTACCCCCTTGAGGTTTAATTAGATCTCCGGCATAATCTTTTAACTGGTCTACTGTATTAAAAACAACCGATCCTTTTTGTTCTCCAGTCTCTAAATCGGTTACAGTATATTTAGCTCTATCTGATCCAATTTTAACTAATTTAAAAACATATTCATCTTTATGGTATGAAAAATGTTCTTTTGGCCAATTTTCTTTTGATTCTTTTTTCACTGTTGCTGCTTTTGTATTTTTCACGACTGTCTTTCCTTTAGCTCCTGCTTTCTTTTTCTTTCTAGCAGTAGCCGCTCTTTGAGCTTTACTTAATGATTGTGCTTTTGCTTTTGGTAAACATCTATCAGGGTTCTTTTTATTTTTAGAAGTACCGCATGGTCCTGCTATATTACCGGCAGTAGTAATACGTACCCATTTCTCTTTTTTAAACCAATCTCTTAAAGATTCTTTTACAAGCTCTCTCATGAAAGCATGCATATCTGGTTTTATTTTAGAGTTGTCCATTATGTGAAAGTATTTGAAAAATAATAGCTACTATAGTACCAAAAATAATCCACAGGGCTTTAGTAACTCCATCCTTCCATCTCTTCAGTTCTTTTAATTCAAGCATTTGAAATCGAAAATCTTTTTCGTTGGCTTGTAATTCTATTCTATATTCAGTATTCTTATTAGTACTTACTATTACTCCATTATCTGGGTTGAGTAGTGTGTATTTAAGATCTGATATGTCTTCTTTCATATCTCCCATATCTTTCTGCATTTGCTTCAACTCACCATTTGGCATGTGAGTTTTAATATGTTTGATTTCAGATAAAACTAATTCTAAAGCTTCTTTCTGTGTCATTATAAGGGTATATGTATACCAATAAATATCAGGTAATATGCTTGCGAAGTAAGTCAGTATAGTTTTTTAGATCATCTAATATCTTTTTCTTATATTCATTAGATATTCCACCCCAATCTTCTACATCTCCTTCTTCGGTAACATAGCTGCTACCGTCTTCAAAAGAATCTAAAATCCATCCTTCCAGATCTTTTATATGTCCAGCAATATTTCCAGACATCATCCTTTTTTCATACTGTTCATACAAACCGGCTTTTCTTAAACTTGCCTCATATTCAACAGTACAGGGATCGAAACAAAACCCATGTACCTTATACATTTTTTTATCTAAGTGGTGCTTCATAGGCTTACCGCACTTAGGGCAAGTCAATGGCATTCTTAGTGCTTTTTTAGCTGAATCTAGCTTTGTAACATTTTGTTTGAGTCCGTTTTTTATTGTCCAAGTCTTCCCATTCTCTTCCCATATATCTCCTTCAGAATAAAATTGAGAAGTTTTTTTATAACCGGTCTGTGTTTTAGTAGAGGCTGTATAATCTTTATTTACAAGATTTCTTATCCTTTGAACATCGGACTTTTTAAATTCCTTTTTTAATAACGATTCACTCATACTTTATGATCTAATGCATCTCTAACCATACCCATGTAGTTCTTTAATGCCTCCCTTTGAGGTATACCTAAACTTTCTTTACGTTTGATATCTGCTGCTGCTAAAAGATTAGAGACTAATTCCCCTAATGCATCTAATTCTTCTTTCTGCATTCCTTTTGCTTCGCTTAAAGAAATCAGAACATCTACTGTCTTAGTGTAATTCTCTTCTGAAAAAGATTTATTCTTTGCCAGGAACTTTATAACTGGTAATTTCATTATTAATATCTCTTATAACTTGGTTAATGTTCTTGTATAGTATACCTGTGCCTCCTGCTTGTATCCAGGGATCGATATTCTTAGATCTATCGTCTATTAAAATATCGTTTTTAGTAAGACTAGGTTTAATTGTGTGTTTTTCACCTGATTTTCTAAAAAAGATTAAAGGGGCAGAACCTCCAAACAATTCTTCTGAATGATTTTTAATCCATTCCTGTTTACCTTCTTCAGACTGTTTTTTAACAGAAGGAGAAGTCAAAATTTGGTATTTAAAATCTTTCACTGAATCAGCAAGTTTTTTAGCACCTTTCATAAGAGGTATACCAACCCAAAAAACTTTTTTATGTTTTTCATCTATAAAGTCCCAAAAAGCATTTTCTCCTTTTTCGTTTTTATAATCGTCGGGAGACTGGCCGGCTAGTTGTGTAAATCTTCTGTCAAAGTCAGCTAGTACACCGTCCATATCTAAATAAAAATTAAGTTGCTGATCTTTTTGTTCTAATGTAAGATCTAACTTATTCTTTTTAATATGTCTTTTGTAAGCTTGGAGAATTGAAGATTTTTCTTCTTCAGTATAACCCTCTTTATTAAGTTCAGTATTAACAACGACATCAAAGTTATCTCCTGTGGTTTTTGCTTTAACTGCAAATTCTCTAACTGCAGCATCTATTTCTCTAGGTAACAGTCTGTAAGCATATGCTGGTATAGCACCCATATTAATAAGGCTTCTAACTTTGTTGTCTTCTCTTACATACTCGTCGGGTATTGTGTTAGTACCGTCGCCATGTATCAAATGCCTCATTTCATGTACTAAAAACTGAATTAAAGTAACTTGCATTAAAGTATAGGGTTTCTCAATGTATGGATTTACTTTAATATAAACTTGAATAAGATCATCATCTTTATAATCTATATCTTTTTCTTGAAAATCGGTAACAGCATAAGCTTGGCCATCCATATCTTCTACTTCTTCGGTAAACTCTAAAGTTACTTCCAAGTCAAAATCTATAAAATCTTCTTCTACTCTATGAACTTTAGACCATTTAGTTTTACCACTTTCGTAAAATTTATGTAATAGATCTTCGGCTAGTTCATCAGCTAACTTTTCGTACTTATTATATGCAGATTCTTCTTTAAGATCTTGCTCTTTATTTTTAATACCGTCCTCCCAGTTTCTAAAAGTAATGTTTCCTTCTAGGTAAGCTTCTTTTTCAAGTTCTAAAAGATTATCATCTTCATTGGTATTAGTAGTAGAAATATTATGAAGTCGCTGTTCTAAATTTTGTTTATGATGAATCATTTCATGAGCAAATGATCTTAAAACGTCTTTAGGATGTCTACCTTCTATATAAAGTACAATTTCTTTTTCTACTGGGTTATAATGTGCTGTTCTACCAAATAACTCTTTGGCGTTATGTTCATCTCTAACAAGCTTAACTTCGGGTATTGGTAAGATGTTCATACCCTCATCTATCATATATTCTAAGATAGAAGCAATATGAGGAGTAAAATCAAAGCTTTCACTTTCTAAAGTTTCATTTAAACCTCCTCCTTTTAACTGTATTCTAATATGATCTTGATTAAAGATAATTTTGTAAAAATCATCACCTATCTGATTTCTTAATCTATGGTATAAGGTATCTAATTTATTTCTATCCGACGAGTTAATAGCAGATCTAGGAGCTATAGGAGTACCACCCGAACCTTCTCTCAAAGGATCTTTTACAGGTTCATCTTTGTCAAACCAAGCATCAAATACACCTGCGACTTGATTAGCAATTTTTTTAGAAAGAGGACTCTCTAATTCTTTTGCTTTCATTTCTGCTATAATTACCTGTTTTAATTTATCCAGTATTTGTAATATATCATCTCCAGAAAGCTCTTTAGGAAAAAAGTCTTGAACTGAATCTATATTACCGTCTAAAGCTGCTTTCCTTAAAGATGTAGCACTAATTTTTCTATCTTGAGGAGATGTTAATGCTGCACCGGTTACATTTTCTAAATTTTTAAACGTACTCAATCTTTTTAAATCAATGTAATCTTCTTCACCTCTAATTCCTGTAATAGCATAAAACTCCTCTTTAGGATATTTCTTAGCATATTCTTTAGCCTCTAACATTGGGTTGTTATGACCTGTTACAATTTCTACATTAGAAGGTAAATGTTTAGAGTAGTAGTCATCCCATATTTCTTTTGATAAAGCCTGGTCTACGTTATCTCTTACTCCCCCGCCTATAAAAACTACTACTTTATCTATTTCGCTTAAAGTACGATAGTCCCCAGTTAAAATTTTATCTCCTACTTCTTGATAGTTATCTAAATTATACTCTTTACCGGTTGCATTACCGGTAGCAAGTTGTTTTACTACATTAAAATGACCTCTATGTGGAGGTTTAAATGAACCTGGGTATAAAGCTGTAGCCATTACTTTAAAAAGTTTTGTATATTTAAATCTATTTTATCTACAGAACTATGCTGTAGTAAATCTTGGAATGTAGGGTTAAACAACATATCAGCAATACTATTTAATACTTCATCATTATCTTTTTCAGATTTAACTTTTCTTTCTCTATGCTTTTTTACTACATTTCTCAATTTATCTTCCTCTGGTCCTGTACCTGTTTTTTCATAGGATTTGAGAAATGCTTGTTTTACAGCTTTATCTTCTGATCTGTTATTCCTATCAAAATCTATATTAGCTACTGCTTTTTCAAATGCCTGTTCTTCTTCTTTAGTCATTTCTATCGGTTTAAAAAACGTACTTTTACCGGCTCCTGTTTTCTCATTATAGGCTTCTAAGTACTTTTTAATTCCTTCAACACCTTTCTTTGCAGCATTATTAAATGCCTGTACTTCGTTTTTGTATTCTCCTCCTCTATCGTTAACAAAGATAGAAAGATTACCTTTAAGTTTATTTCTAAAGTCTTCAATCTTATTGTATGCATTTCTCCAAGTTAGAAAAACAGATGATGAAGGTATATTACGCTGTCTTTTAAAATTAGAAATATAAGAAATCATTGGATGAGTATAAACCATTACCATGTAGATATCGTAACCTAAAGACAGTAGCTTGTCTAAATGTTCATCAAACTTTTTTCCTGAGGCAGTGGTGTCCCAAATAAGTCTAATTTTGTTTTCTGCTGCTGTTAGTACGTCCTTTTCTACCTGACGACTGGCTGCTCCTAGGTTGTTGTGATATGGATGATCCGGATCTTCTACGTATTTGTCCGGATTGAATTGAGTTAGATCGTTTAGGTTTAGTTGTTTTAGGAGGTACGACTTTCCTGACCCCGCTCCGCCGGCCATAATTATAGCTTTCGGGGATTCCTCGTTTTCTGTTATAATCTCTATTAAGCTCAAGCCAGTAGTATGCGTCATAATACGGGTGTATATATTTATATGTTGTCCAATATGGATAGTTTACTCTCGGTGTTCTATCTACTGTATAGACTTTACAGCTTGATAAAGATACGAAAAGTAATATAGTTAACCAAACTTTTCTCATATAAATAAATAGTTACAATTTCAGCGTAGTAGGGTATTGTTGGTAAACTGGTTCTGTTGTTGGGTTTTCTAGTTGGTATAATTTATATATCATTTGAAATAATTCAAAGTTTTTATCTATATCATCTACATTTACAATCTTCCATCCTTTACCTTGATATATTCCTTTTTTCTTAGAAGGTCCTCTTGACTGGGCTTTAAGCCAGATGATTCCTGTTCTTTGAATTTCTATATCTTTACATTCCTTTAATGCTTTTGCATAAGAGGCAAGCTGTAGATCATAAGATTTATGTAAAGAGTTAGAAGTTTTAATATCAAGCAACCATACCTCGTCATCCATCTTTACAACAAGATCAGCAGTACCGGCATACTTATGTTTATCTGACCATACAAAATCTTCTGTCGAAATAAGTTCTGGTTTATAAGCTGTCCAGAAGTCGTAAAACTTGAGAATCATTTCCCATACTATTTGAGAATATTTAGCTCTACCGAAATCATCCATCCAGGTAACTTCTTCTCCAAGCACTAATTTTTCGCATGCTTCATGAACCTGGGTTCCTTCTTTGCCTGCTTTTCTCATTATAATATCGGCGTTATTACCAACATCTTTTAACCAGCTTTCAAAAAATTTATTCTTAGGCATATATTGAAGGATAGTAGTAACTGAGGGGTAATATACTCCTTCGTCTCTTTTATATACTCTTCTGTCTAAAAAGTTTATCTGTTTAAGTTGCGGATTAAAATCTAATCTGTTTTTTGCATTCTCTTTAAGAATGTCTGTACCTTGTTTGATCATAGATCTAATTTATGGAGCATCAAAGAAGAAAGGTCTAACTCTTCAGCCTGTTGAATATATTCGGTAAAAGATTTAAAGCCCATATCAGATGGATCTTTTTCTTTCATATCTAAAAAGAAGACTCTCTTACCTTCATTTAAAAAATTCTCTGCTATTTCTATTGCTCTTTTCTTTGCATCAGAATCTAAAGCAATATAAATATCTTTTAAGGGGCTGGTTATTATTTTTTTGTATAGTGAAGGAGATATTGCTTTGCCTAGGATTGGTATAACATTTCTTTTGATAGCCATAGCATCAAAAACACCTTCACATAAAATTATAGGTTGATTCCAATTGATGAAATTTTCAAAGAATATTATATCTTTTGAACTTTCGGGATTTTTGTACTTAAAGTAGTTCCCTTCATAGCTTCTTCCAATAAAGTAGTTGAGTAAGCCGGATGATGAATAACTAGGTATAATAACTCGTCCTCCAAACTCGCCACTTCCACAGTATCCAATATTATATTTAACAATATCGATGTCGGTAAGTCCTCTCGCATATAAGTATTTTCTAATTATGTTAGCAGTAACTGATGTTGTAGAAGCGTCAGCTAGTGTTTGAAACTCTTTAGGAAGCTCTATTATAGATAGGTCCTTGAAATTACTTTGCTGTCCTTTAGGAAGGTACTTTAACACCTCAGCAGCTTGAGATAAAGGAGTTTTTAACTGTCTAAGTAGCGAACGTATAGTTCTACCTCTTGTTTGACAAACCCAACACTCCCAAGGATTTTTACCTTCCTCGTTAGTAGCTAAATTAATCTCAAGTTTAGGCTTTCTATGGTTACAAAAAGGACAATGAAAAGCATGATTATCTCTTGCTCTCTTCTGTCCTTTACCTAAAATATTTTCTAAACTTGCAAGTAAGAAGGTATAGTCCATATCTATTAATATACGAACTTCAGTCTACATAGGCAACTATTTAAACCTTATAAATGGACGACGAAACCTATCATCTTCAACTTCATAATCATTATCAGATTTAATAATACTGTAACCTTCTGATGTAATGCTGTCTAGTATGTGTTCAAATTTATCTAAAGGTATGGTTTCTTTAGAGTAAAAAGTTACTGTGTTATAGTTTATACCTTGAGTAAGATGAGGATCATACTTTATAAATTGCTCAAGTTTTTTTTCTAATTTTGCTAAGTTATCTTTCCCTAAAATTTCTACAAGTTTCATAATTTAGTTACTTTTACTTTTAAATTACCTGAACCTTTTATAACCCTGTGGTAAGTATCTTTAGGTATAAATATCTTTTCTAATCTTTGAGGTAAATTATTATCCAGCTGAAACATCCAATCTGTTGGTTCTAAAGCTTCTACTATTCTATCTTCTCTATCTCTATGCCAGACAAGCTCCATTTCATCAACTTGTTGATCAAAGATACGAATATTATCTTGTTCTTCAAAAGGAAAATTCATCTACCAGTATCCTGAAAAGTTTCTTTTACCTCCTAAGCTCTTCCAATATCTTCCGATATTACAAGCCCAGTATCCAGGTTTAGTTTTATCTTTTTTCTGAGCACATTTATGACGTGCTGCAAATGATGCTCTTGCTCCAGGTTCATCAATCTTTACATTTAAACCTGTAGTACCTCCAAAAGATACTTTTACAACATTACCTTTTTTATTTTTAGTATAGACGTAGAATTTTTTAGAACCGCCTCTTTTAGGTTTATTTAGCGGCACATCTTTTCCTCTATATTCAGCTTCCTTTAACATTGGTAAATCTAAAGGAACTTTCTCTCCTTCATATACTCCATATAAACCAATATCGGTTTCGTTCAATAGCTTAAGATCTTCTTTATCTAACTTAATGCTACCTTCTCTAAGGGCTGTTCTTGCTTCAGTAAATAGATTAACAAAGGCATCACTTGAATAACGGTAGACGTTTTCATATAAAGAAAGACCATTATCTACATGGTACTGGAGAGAGTTAGGTAATAATACTGCTTTTAAAAGTTTCATATAAAGTCCTTTCTGTAAAATTTAGCTAAGATATTATCATTAATGTATTCTTCATTTTCTAATACCTCGTTCATAAATAGGTATTTACATTCATAGTAAGTTAGAAGCTTTTTTGTAGGAACAAACTGCAAAATTCTTCTTTCAAATTCATCCTGTTTTTCTTCTTTTATAAGCTGCTTTATTTCAACATGAGAACCAAAATAGGTTCTCCAATCGGATTCTTTTACAACTTTTCTTTTCCTCTTCATTCCTTTCAAAGGAGGTAAAGTACGATTAAAGTGAAGTACCTTTTTACCTAGATACTTTTTACCTGAAGGTTTGTGAAAAACCTCATAGATAAATCCAAAGGTATTTTCGGGCATATCCTGTATTTCTGTTATTAGTTGACCGTTATAGGTCCAAGTAGGTAGCGTCATTACATATCAAGTCTTACCTTGATAACAGTCTCAGTATGTCTAGATTTAGGAAGAGGTTTTGATAGTTTTGCGACTGCTATCAATTCATTAGCATCGTTGTATAATCCTACAGAGGTTATATAAGGTTGGAAGTAAGAGCCGGTTGCTAGATCTGCTGCTTTACCGTCTGAACCTGATTGTGCTGTAGGATTAAGAGTGTGATTAAATTCGTAATCAGATAATTTTATATTATAGTTATAGGTATAAACTTCGTGGTTTCCTTTGAATGAGATTTCATAGTCACTGTTTGCTGCTGTAGGGGCATAAGTAGCATTAGAGGCACTGATTACGCATATACCGTGAGTATAGTTAATAATACCTTTT
>Ga0098051_1000996_pt1 | contig 10533 bp, 9 predicted proteins | sample 14BtaG_FD_77069 | JGI IMG/M metagenome (GOLD analysis project Ga0098051, IMG submission 77069) | Marine viral communities from the Subarctic Pacific Ocean - 14B_ETSP_OMZ_AT15311_CsCl metaG | ecosystem: Environmental > Aquatic > Marine > Oceanic | place: Pacific Ocean | collected 2015-01-18 | reverse complement strand
GGTATAGTTTAACTTAATCTCACGTTGTGTTCCAATACCAAGTGCTTCAGTTCCAATGACAAACTCATTTGTATCCCACTTTAAAATACCACGTTCGTAATTAGAAGCGTCAGTATACGTGTTGTAAATGTTAAATGTCTGGGCGTTCGTGCCATTGCGTTGGCCAAGGGTATTAGCTGCATCTCGCTGTAGAACTAGGTCCGGTGTTTGATGCCAGTCAGCAGTGCCATTAAAATGAATACCTCTATTATTTGCAAGTGTTAAACCAAGCGATGAATGCAAGGAGGTTCGGTTATTCGATATAATAAACGGAGCTTCAACCCTTTGGGCATCGACCAAACCACCATTACCACTATGTATTTGAACTCCACCGCTAACAAAGCTAGCAGTGCCAGTAGTGGCTAATTGTGATCCATCCCATGTCAGGTTCGCATCACCTTCGATCGTGTCTGCGTCTGTCCATATTGCTAACTGATTATTTGACGGTGTACCCGAAACATCAACGAAGCCATCTCCACCACCTGATACCGTGAGATTCAATGTAGCATTACCTAGATCAGTTAGTGTAACTGAACCGGTTGCATCACCCGTTACGGTAATAGTTGGATCTGGTAGGTTTGTAAAGTTGTTAAAGTCTAAATAGTAATCACCGGCTTGATTATTGAGAGTATCAGCATTTCCGCCTGTCGTAGTACCGGTTGCCCCATCACCAACAAGATCAGCGATATCCGGAATCGGTATATCGTTTGGATCTGGTATTGAAGGGAAATTAATTGGGTCAATAGTCGGAAGAGTAATGCCGCCAGTTGGTGCAGCCTTTACTTTTGACGTATCAATTGCCGGAGTCTTCTTTGGCTCATTGGAACTTGGTATAACAAGTACCGTTGGGTCTAAAAGCTTAAGCTTATCTTTCATTATGTTCTTCTTCTCGAAGGTTGAAGTTCTTCGCCATTACCTGTCCACTGAGGATATTTATTACTTATATAAGAGACAACATCAAACTCAGGGTCTGTTCTATTTCCAGGTTGAACATCAGCGTGGCCGCGAATAAATGAATCCGGAAAAACTTGTAACCATGCGCTAATGAATAAATCAAACGCATTCCACTGTGCAGTTGTAAATGTAGCAGCAGAACGCTCTTGGCTATTTTGGGCACTTGAACCAACACGACCACCAATAAAGGATATCCCTATCGTAAACCCGTTAAATCCTCTACCATTTCCATCTTTAGCAGAAGTATGAGCTCCGGTCTTTTTAATATCACGGCCTAAGCTAATTCCACCATTGCGCAATATAACAAAGTGATATCCTATCTCGCTGAATCCAGATTGTCTATGCCAACGGTCGATTTCGGCTGCATCCGTATTCATATTCTCAAATGTATCTGCATGGTGTATAATAAGACCACGAATTCTATTGTTTCCGGAAATACGAGAATCTCTTCCTTCTTCGAAGTATGTCGTTAGCTCTTCCTTTGTCTCAAATACTTTACCGACTTCTCCAGCTCTAAGTATATTAGGTGGTTGTCGAGAAAGAAACTGGCCAGCGGAATCGCCTACAACCTTTCCATATTCAGCCATGGCTCGCTGAGCATATCTTTCTCTTTGTGGCCGTGAACTGCTGCCTCTGCGAAAAAAGAGTTGTGCAATTGAATTGGCTGCATCCTTTTCATTATCAATATCTGTTGTAACGATTGAAGAGTAATCTTCTGCGATAATATTCAAAACACCGGTTGCTTTTTTCGGAGAGAAGTTACCGAGTAAACGATCACATATAAATTCTATTTGCGTCTTAAGATCACTTACGGTTCTGTTTCTTTCGTTTGCATACTTACGAAGAAGCTCTACATCGTCGCTTTCAAACTTACCAATACCAAGCGCTTCACCATCAAATGACGTTGAATCAAAGGAAAGCTCGTTAACATCTGCAATGGCCCCAACTAATCCAGCAGCTTGTATATTTGTTAGTCCCTTTGCACGAGCCAATTTAAAGATTGCTTCGGGAGTGCTACCTCCAAATTGATCGATATCCATTTCACTAATAGCTTGCTCAATCGAAGGATCTGTCCTTTGAGCTTGTGAAGTATTTTTTGGGCCAGACAACGATCCCAATACAAGAAACTGTTGTTTCATATCCGGATCTAGATAGACGCCATATACAAGTGAACCAATCTTTAAACCAATTGGCGATGTACCTACCCCAGAAATTGATGCAGACGTAACCGGCATCATTACCTGTGACCATGGTAAATCTGTAATGGGCAGACTTTCCATATTCACGGTATGTAAACCATATACACGGACTCGAACTCGACCAGATTGAGTTGGATCATTGATATCTTCAACTACACCGATACCCCAGTTTGTTTTAGATCCGTAATAATCAGTAGACATTATAAGATACCTTCTTGAATTTCACCATCTATCTCAGCCGCTGAGTTATCAAGCGAAGATGTTCTCTTAAGCCTAAGCGTAGCAATATACACTTCTCGATTATTCGTGCTATTAAACGTGAACTTATGACATACGTTTGATATGAGATACTTTCCGGAATATTTTTTATCAATAACCTGATCAGAGCTATTAACGGTCATTGAAGGATCAGGCTTTGGTATATTTATTGATATGACTCGACCAATGCTCGAGTTGTTTTCTTGCGAAAGCATATGCCAGCCAGGTATTGAAATTTCCGCTGAGTCCTTTTCTAGAAATAATAGATTTGCTTCTGCATTTACGCCAAGGAAACGATCTGCGATTGTCGTGTCTTCATTTAACGCCGGCGTATCATCAAAAATTCTAGAAGTACTAATTGTTGCGTAGTAAGGAATGTCAGTATTCTCTGAACTTAAGCTCTGTAGTGTTAGCCCAAAGTCATCAACAATAAAGTTAGGATCAAGCTGTGGTCCAATCTCAAGCTCTCGATTAGCAGCAATCTTTTCATTAAAGTGATTGATATAATAGTAGTCTGCACCAGATACTTTATTGCTAAATGGATCTACAATAATTTGCCCGGACTTAATAAGCTTTTCTCGCGCAATACCTAATATCGTGCTTTCTTCGATTGGACTATGATCTATAATATGTAAAGCGCCAAGATTAAAATCGGTATTGACTGCCGGCGTTTTGCTAAAGACCAATGGCTCCTCTTCGTTATTACGATATAGACTATATAGAGAACGAATGTGTAGACCTTCCTTTAGCGATGAGAAGAAAAAGAATGGCTCACCAAACTCGGTCGTCGTATTATCGAGCACCATCTTTGTCGCCTGCAATGGTCTTACATTCGGAAACAATACCTTTGAATTATCGTTCGACTGCTCAACATCCCATGCTTCGGGATCAACCTTCAGATAGTTGTTAGCGATCGTCTGAATAATATCAGAATGATTTCCGGTAAATGCACGGCTTACATTCAAGAAATTATTAAAGAAGCCATGCGGCTCCATAAAGTGTATTAGATACGATACAGTTGTTTCATTTATTCTTTTAATGTTCGTTACATTCCATATAACAAACTCTTTTTCAAGCTGATGGTCTTCATTGTTCCAAAGCTTAACGCGTATTCTCTCATTGCCCATAAGGTTCAATGAAATAATTGATGCACTATCGACAACCGCAATTGTACCTGTCACAAACGGAACATTAATATCCTCGAAGAGAGTCATCTCAACAGTAGAGTTTGTTATGTTAAAAAGAAATGGCTCATCTTCATTGCGATAAATGACAAGAGTAATCGCATCGTCTAAGATGCGAAAGTTATTTGGCTGCTGAACGATATTAGCCATTCTTCAACGATTCTCTAAATAGGTTACTAATCTTATTTGCAACATTTGGCACAAGCACTTTGATCTTCGATAGCTCGTCATTTACCTTTGTATAGTGCTCAAAGAAAGTAACTGTATTATACGGAGAGGTATTAGCATAAATGTCTGGATTATCCGGATCATCAAAGACACCACCCGGAAGATCTGTATCACCTTCAGGAGGTCGACCTTCGAAGTTATCAGAATAGTCAACATCTATATTATTACCATTGGCATCTTCGACATAGTTATATGCAAAGTATGCTGGATTATGAACTTTTGATATGGATAACATATATGTCGGAGATGCTGTAAGTGTATCAACAACGGTTTCATTTGGCTGAAACGGTATAGCATTTGTCTTTCGAATAAAGATCTGGCCAAGCAAAGGATTCTTAGCATAGACGACACCACCGGCACCTGAAATCGATCCAAAGATATTAGTGCCAATCGGAAATTGACCAACCGTAATATGCTGTATATTACCGTTTGAAGCATTAGTAGTTTCGCCAAATGCAACTACACATTCACCCGGAATATCCTTAGACATTTTCTTTAAAAGATCTCTCTGAGATAGTGGCCATCCCTGATCGCGTATTTTATCATTCAGTAGATAGAATGTCCAATGCAGATCTGTAGTGCCATACAACCGTTGAGATAATACGTCTGGCCTTTCGCCATTCTGCACTTGAATTAGACGGTATGCAGTCGACTCATCCTTAATATCATCGAGGATTCTAGAATAAAGAGCGATATTCTGAAAGGGAGAAGACTCTTCATTCTCACCAAAGAAATAATCTACGTTCGGAAAATAGCTAAAATATGCCATTATAATCTTTCTCTTAGTAAGCCATAACTGGGTTCTGGGCACTTGCTCTAGAACCACCGCCACCACTTATATTTGACTGCTGATTCATAACAGAAGAGTTATCAACGGTATTATTAACAACCGTAACATTTTGCCGTAGACCAGCATTTAGCATTTCATGTCTTTCTTGTCTAACCAACAAATCAGATGCGCCTTCATCACCGAGCTCGCGACGTGCAGATCTAATCTCACGATTCATTTCTCTTTCGCGTTCTCGTATAAACCTATTGCGCTCTCCTCTTTCTCGTCTATTTAAACTTTCCATGGGTCCAAAACGTTCATCCGCTTCAGCCTGAATACGACCTTCGCGTTGAGTGCGAACCATTTCAATATTCTGTTCTTCTACACTTTTCGCAAATGGATTCAGGGCATTGACTTTACCCATCACCCAATCTTGAATTTGCATTATAGTCTCTCGTATTCCACCAATAAAGTCTGGGAATATTCGTTCAAGTGCACGTAAAACTAGATTCGGTAGAATAAGAATATACCTAGATACTGCACTAACTAATGCGCTAACCGCGCTAGATACTGCACTACCTAATGCGCTAACCGCACCTAATAAATCTCCTTCAAAAATAGATTTGAAAAAGTCTCCTAAATTTTCTAATACGTCGAATATTGGCTTAGCCGCAGCCTCGAACCATGGCATTATTCTCGCAAATGGATCTTTAATAGCATCAATAAATCCATCTGGAATAAGACCAAAAGTAAGCAGATCGATTAGATCTACGATTGAATTAAAGAATCCATCGATTGCACCTACAAAAAATGCTTTGATTGCATCAAAGATAGATCCACCTTCTTGCAATACTTTTACAGAAGCAACTAACCCATCAAAGATAGCAATAATCGCGGTTAACGCTTGTCCAAATCCAGGAATTGCCCTTGCTAATGCGAGTGCTGGGCGAATGATAATACTAAAGGGTTTAAGCAATATGCCAATTGTACTAGCAAACTTTGTAATTATCGATCCAGTTTTACCAGCACCATCCGTAAAACGCTTCATCAGTGGCATATTAAATGCAGCGCCAATAGACTGAAAGAATGATCCTATTTGAGAAAACACTTTGCCAACAACTGGCACTTTTGTTAGAAGTGGTGCAAGCCCAAAAGATCCTAACCCTAAGAAAAATGCTCTCATCTTATCAGTAAGATCTTTAAACTTTTCTGATATTTCGCCACCACGCATTTTTAACCATGCGGCAGACAGCACTGGTAAAATAGCCATAAATCCTAATAGACCAATTGAACCACCTTTCAAAAGGCCGCCAGCGGCAGCACCTATACCTAAACTTTCTCCGACTGCGGCTGAAGCTATTCCTTCGCTAGACCTTTTGGTCTGTTCAATGCGACTAGGTTTAGATTCTTCGTGCAACCTAGTCGTTGTTTTTATCATATTGAGAATGCCTAATTTCAAATCAAGAAGTGTGTCATGAATATTATTTAAAATATCATGATAACTAATTTGCTCTGAGGCTTCTTTCATTTCTGGGGCTGTCGGTGGATTAAGTAGAGACTGAGTTGGATTTGGCATACGCAATATGCCAGGAAAGCCAATCACATTATTAATAGGTGTTTGGGCCTGAATATCCCCATAGCCTTCTACCCTTCCCATTGAAGCTTTAAGTATTCCTTCTATAGCATCGTTTTTGTTAATTATTACGTCTATAGCATCGTTTTTGTTTTCATTGTCCGGATTATTCTCATCTGCCATAGATTATTCTCCTACCTTATGTTCGTAATAATTAACAAAAAACCCAACAGCCACTTTAATTGGACTATTTGCAGTATCATTCGAATACTCAATGCCGGGCTTTGTTGTTGGATAGCATTCGTATAATACTGTTTCAGATATTTCATTTCCCTCTTTATCAAGAGAGAAAACGCGAATATCACGAGTTATGTCATCATAAAAACTAATATTTCCGTATTCATCCACAACACGAGATAGCCAATCTTCGATATACAATTGAATAACGTTATCGCCCGTTTCTATAAATTCGAACGTGGCAGGAGTATAACCATAACTTGAAGGAAGTCCATACTGTACTCTTGGGCCAGTTTTACGGGCTGCATTTGATTTAACGTCAAATCCAGGTAGAGATACTTTTGTGCAAAGCAAATTTAATTCGGGCCCCGAAGCTTCACTTTGACCTGATACACCAAGCGTAGGAAGAATAACCTTGTAATGATTTGATTGTTGAATGCCCCGGCGTCTAGCCAATACACTCTGAAACTCACTAACGTTTAAAGACATTCGAATTCAGTATCCTTCGTGCTTCTTCTGGATTAATCTCTACAAACATATTAGAATGTATATCTTTCCACTGGTAATATTTATATGCGTCTTTAGCTAAACTTCTTTCATAAAAATAAAATTGTGTAGATAATAACTTTTGGCCATCATCTGATTGCATATGCATAATATATTTATCCATAATCTGTAAAGCTATATCGTTACGAGAAACATTTAGCAAATTAATTCCATATATTCCTCGCGAAATATTATACCTTGGCACATCAAAATAAATAAATAGAGGATACTTGTCTTCTAGCTTTTCTTTATCCTTTACAAGAAAGCTATAAATCCCAAACGGTTTTAATACAGTCCGTGCGTCTCTCATTTTAGGGCTTCTTTCGTATACAAATTGTGTTGGAAATACTGTCATCAGAACTTTAAAATCCCTGCCTTTTTCAAGAAGTGCTCATCCCATATTGCAAAGCGCCATCCTTGTTTTGCCGCAAACTCTTCAGCAGCTTTCCACTTGTTTCTATTCTTAATATATGTCATAGATTCTTGCAAGTATCTTCTTTGATTTTTACCCTTTTTTGGTGGGCGTGTTTCCTTTGACGGTTTAATTTCTATAATCCATTTATCACCATTACTCATTTCTAAATATAAGTCAACAAAGTAACGATGCGTTCTTTCATCAACCGCATAACGATATGGTATGACTACTTCTTCGGAAGACCACTTTTTTACGCTTACTGTTCTATCACACCACAGAAATGCGGCCCTTTCCCATGAAGAGCGATATGTAACTGCATCGGCGTTTCCGATATATTTGCTCGGATTTTTAACGCGATACTTACCTTTATGTGTTTGCTTACCAAAATTCATATAAATACCTTTACCATATATTTATATTGAGGACTCGATAATGGCTGTTACTTTTGGCGATAGTATAGGTGGTCGATCAGGATCATCAACCGCTAATGCTTTAACCCGTCGTAATGATGCAACGCTGCGCTATCCATACGATTGGAATGCTAAAAGCGAATCTACAGATAGAACAGTTTATTGGTTGCAAATCACCGCAAACGAACAACAAATAGTAAAGAGCGGCGATACGCTTGGAACCGATACTTCATTTGTCAGTGTTGAAAATAGAGGAATCATTGGGCAGCAGGTTTGGCTATATCTTCCCGGAATGGCCCAAACAGATTCTATGAATTATGAAACTCCGGACATGGGATTCTTTGGACGATCTGCGGTAGAGCTAGCTCAAAATCAAGGTGGAGTTTCTGGCGTTGGCACAGCAATTGGTGAAGGTTTAGATCAATTAGCTAGCACGACAATGGATGTTATGGATGGAGATAAACAAATAGGTGTAGGAACTATTGCAGCCGGAATTGGTATTGCACAAGCTATTCCAGGAGGGATAGCAAAGGGATTAGGAAATATCGCAAGTAGAGCATATGGTATTTCAAAAGATCCTCATACTATTGCACTCTTTAAATCTGTAGAATTGAGAACACACGAATTTGATTTTACCTTTACACCTAAAAATGAAAGAGAAGCTAAACAAGTAGAAAGCATTATTAAGTTCTTTCGTATGTCAGCATATCCCATTTCGGTTACTTCTGGCGAGGCAGGATTTTCAGTCTCAGAAGAAGATGAGATTGAAGGTGTTGATGAATCGACTGTAGCCGCAATCAATAGTGGAGCAGCATCTGAAATCGATTTGGCTTTCATTCATCCAAATACATTTAGCTTAAATGCATGGTTCTATAATGCTGAAACCGACATGTTAGAACCTCTATCTAAAAAAGGCGTGTTCTATCATGAATGTGTGCTTAAACGCGTAAGTGTTAACTTTGATCCGCAAGGCGATTTATCTTCTAGACCAGGTGGATATTTTCCGTCAAGCACAATGAAACTAGCATTCAGCGAAATTGAAACACTGAAAAGAGAAGACATACGTAAGCGTTATTCTGGCTCATAAAAAAAGAGGGAGCTATCGCTCCCTCTCCTTCATATACTCCTCTTGTTTTTTGAGATCTTCAATATACAACTGAATGTATATTTCTCTTTCCCATGGTGCTTGGCTCTCTATTTCATCGAACAGCCAATTCATTTTATGCTTCATAATAAAGTTTGTTCGATAATAATTTTCTAAACTATTATAAGAGAGCCCTACGTGAAAAAACTAGATATACCTTCCAATACACGTTTATTATGGGTTCTACAGTTACCGCACACAAACGAAATATCCATTGCTACCTTTGGTAAGCTTTGAATATACTTTTGTATTTTTTGTAGCTGAACAGCTGTCATAGAGTCAATGAATGCATAACGCTCATCATAGCTCTCATCCGCAAAAACCATAACTTCTTCTTCGGTATACACTTTATCGATCATACTGTCAATGACATGAAAGACTTGATCTACTTCACTCATTTCACTCTCAGCGAGATCAAGAGCCTTCGAAGCATCAAAGCCTTTAAGCGTAACCGAAATACCCCTACCAAAGTCAATACGATTATCGAGCTGTTGATTTAGGTTTTTAATATACGCGCTTTTTTCAAAGTCAATCGTAACAGTATTTCGTTCTTCACAGCTTTCACAAGAAATAAGAAGATCTTCTTTTTCTCCAACTGACTTTGATCTCAAAAGAATAAAGATATATTCCAAATCAAACTCAGTAAGTGTATCGACATCAAAATTTTCTGTCAATACGCATTGAGATACCACTCGCTTAACAGTATCATATAATACTCTGGGCGAATCTGACTGTGTAGCGATCAGAAAAAGCTTTTCTTCTCCTACAAGAAATGGACGATACTTAATCTTTTCCTTCGTTGAAGGTACAGTAGTATCATACGTCAGATTAGAATTGATTTTAGGTAAAGCCATTTACTAGTCCTCGTCAGCCAACCCTTGAAAGAAGGATAGCGTATCATCATCGTCATCAGACGAATCATCTTCAACCGTAACACTTGGTCTTGGCGCTGGCTCATCACGAGCAACGACTCGTTCTGGTTGCTTAGCAGGAAGTGGCGCTTCTTCAGCCTCAATACATAGCACACGATTCATTTTAGTTTTCAATTCTGTATAAGACTTAAACTTATCTGGCGCAATGAGTGAGGACAATGGGGTTAGTTTATTGTAGATTTGTTCTAACTGATCATCATTTTCTGACAAAGGTTTTTGCTCACGGAAAATAGATTTATCATAGTTGACCCAACCATCGACGTTCGTAATTTTGATATGAAAATCAGCACCATCCCAAAAATCAAATGGATTTACCGGTGTATCACCATCAAAGACCGGATTCATAGCATCCTTAATCTTATCAAAGATCTTGGCACCAAAGCGATAGAGGAATACTTTACCATCATTCTCAGGATTAGCAAAGTCTTTAATGACTAGAATATTCGCCACATAATGAAGACGACGCTTTTGTTTACGTGCCACTTCTTTATCGGAATCAATTCCAGAGTTCCATAGTTTTGAATTATACTCAGAAACAGGATCATCTTGACCGATAGTAGTCAATGATTTTTCAACATAATATTGACCAGTTGGTCCTTGAAACCAGTGATCGTAATATGTAATCCATGGAGTAGTTTCGCCTTC
>Ga0098051_1000992_pt1 | contig 10540 bp, 20 predicted proteins | sample 14BtaG_FD_77069 | JGI IMG/M metagenome (GOLD analysis project Ga0098051, IMG submission 77069) | Marine viral communities from the Subarctic Pacific Ocean - 14B_ETSP_OMZ_AT15311_CsCl metaG | ecosystem: Environmental > Aquatic > Marine > Oceanic | place: Pacific Ocean | collected 2015-01-18 | reverse complement strand
TACTGGATGACCTGCAAACCCCAGAAAATAAGGCAGAAGCAGCCTAAACAAAAGTGTTGACGTTCCCCAAATAATGCTGTAACTTTGGGGGCGTCAACTGAGACAACGCCTGTAGGAGGGCAATCAAATGACTAAGACTATCGAATATGGTTACGGTAACGAGCGGCGCAAGTACCGCAAGATCGGCACGATCAGCACTGGCGAAGAGCGAACATGGCGCGAGGGCGGCGAGACTGCTAGCAACTATGTGGAGTATCACATGGCTGGCTACCAAGAGATTGAGCTATACGCTCGCGGCACTGAGACTAAATATGTAGTGCTGGCAATCGCTCCCGTATCCGTAACGGAAACCTACTATCAAAACCGCGTCTTCACCGCGACTAGCGACAGCCGCGAGCAGTATGAGGTGGGCGAAAAAATGCAAGAGCATACCTTCATGGCTGGCTACCACAGCCACCTTGGCGTTGACTTGTTTGATTATGTTGAGCGGGCCTTTAATGGTCGCTTGCAGTTAGAGGGTTACCGTCTGGACGTTGAGCAAAGAGGCCACTACCACACTGGCGCTCCAATGTTGAGCTACAAGCTGGTGGAGGTCGTAGAGCAAGAGGAGGCCGCGTAAGCGGCCCTGTCCTGTAGTAGAATGATGCTATGTATATCGGGGGCTATGATTCGGAAGATTGCCGCATTGCGGTAGAGGCGGCGATCGTAATGAGCAAGCGGTGGCGAGAGGATATGGCAATCATGCCAGACCTTAGCGTGAAGAGACTGAAAGACGCCAATGACCCGCCGCTAGAAATAATTAGATACAACCGGGAGGAGCATAATGCAATTGACGACTGGGGAAGTCATCAAGAAGGATGAGGTTCTCATCAAAGACTTGAAGGCGGCACAGAACCGCGCTTATGGGGACACTGATGAGTGGGGCAGATTTCAAGACATGATTGAGGAGGCGGAAAAGCGCATCCAGTTCTTCCGCACCTTCAGTGACTGAGGCGCAACACTATCGGGCGAAGACCGCGATGTATCGAGCCATCTGCCGTAGTATGATCGTCAGGCTAGAGGGTGATGAGCTTGTTATGAGAGACTTGGTAAAGAAGTTTTGGGAAGCGGAAAGCAGTCCGGAGTACAATAGCCCAGAGTGGCAAGAGGCCAACGGGATACCATTCGATGCAACCAATTGATGACGATATGCTGGACTCATTTGTTAGTCAGAGGTATCACTGGAAAACGCTGACCCCGGCAAATCAAATGAAAATTGCAGTTGAGCTAAAAAAGTTGAGATACATAAACGAAAAAATGTATTTCTTCATTGCTGAGACGCTGGATGACAAGGCAGTGTGCCGCGAGTACCGGAGATTGCTGAGTGAAAAAGACAAAAATTGAATACATTGGTCTTATGATTTTCATCTGCCTGCTGTACATGGGGCTGGTAGGCGGCGGCGATTTAGAGGAGCAAATTCGCGCTGAAGAAATGTATTGCTCTATGGTAAAATTGCACCGGGATTCATCCGGTGAGTATGGTTGGCCTGCCTATAGAGGCGAAGAGGCATACTGTGAAGAGACAAGCCCCTAACCTCCTACGGCGAGCCGTGGCGTCGACAGAGTGCAGGTGCGGGGGCAATGATGGCGTATAGAACTCGCCGCAAGGCGATAGTATTGCACCACAAGGCGCTGTCAGATCATTTGGTATCTGTACTCATCCACGGCATTCATCTATGAACCAAACCGTGACTATTGATTGGTTTCCGGTAGCGTATGGCGAGATGCCGCGTGAAGAGGGAACTTATTTGGTCGCATTTAGTGACAATACTGTTGAGTCGTATCCAATTGAACAAAGAGACATCCAAGATGGTGAGATTCGGGTGGGGTCTATTCATGGGCAGTATTGGGCTAGAGGTATTCCACATCCTGACGATGCTGAGTAGTGCTAGAATAGTCATGGCTTAACAAATACTTGGATATAAAGTAATGGCTAGGACAAAGGGCGCAGTCAATCGAAACAAGCAGTTCCTGCTGACTCGCTTGCAGGATATGTATGGTGAGGACTTTCATCCGATCATGCGGATGGCAGAGCAGGCTGTAAGGCTTCATGACTTGGCGCAATCAGGTGACGCTTCCGACATCAAGCAAAGCATAGACGCTTGGGACAAAATTGCGCAGTACACTGAGCCTAAACTGAAGGCTACTGAGGTTGATCTGTCGAGTAGCGACGGCACTATGTCTCCGACAGTGATTGAATTGATTCCGCGACTGCCAGAAAACAATGACGATAGCTACGATTGAGTTACCGCCAAAGCTAGTTGATCTTTTTGCTGGCGAGGCTCGCTGGAGGTGCGCTTACGGCGGCAGGGGTTCAGGCAAGAGCCGTAGCTTTGCAATCATGGCGGCAGTCAGAGGTTATGTCTGGGGCAACGCAGGCAGAAGCGGGCAGATACTCTGCGCCCGTGAGTTTATGAACTCGCTCAAAGATTCATCATTCAATGAGGTGGCAGGTGCTATCGCATCGTATGACTGGCTCGCTGATTACTATGAGGTGGGCGACACGTTTATCCGGAGTAAGGATGGAAACGTAGAGTTCACGTTCGCTGGCCTGCGCAGGAACTTAGACAGCATCAAGTCAAGGGCGCGTGTCCTATTGTGCTGGGTGGATGAGGCAGAGTCCGTTAGCCGCATGGCATGGGACAAGCTAGAGCCTACAGTGCGCGAGGATGGCTCTGAGGTGTGGGTATCGTGGAACCCAGAAAGCAATCTGTCAGAGACTCACAAGCGGTTCAGGGCTGATCCGCCAGAAGGCGCAAAGATCGTCGAGATTAACTGGCGCGACAACCCATACTTCCCTAGCGTTCTGGATCAGGTGAGGCTAAACGACTTTGAGAAGCGCCCAGAGACTTATGACCATATATGGGAAGGCTCATTCCTCACCTATCATGAGGGCGCGTACTATTCGCTAGAGATGCGTGATGCTAATGCGCAGGGCAGGATCACCGCAGTACCGTATGAAACGGCATCGCCAGTAATCACTGCATGGGACTTGGGGATAGGCGACACTACGGCAATCTGGTTTGCGCAGATGATAGGCCCAGAGACGCGACTGATCGATCACTATGAGACATCTGGTGTCGGTCTTGATCACTACGTTAGGGTGCTACAGGGAAAGGGTTACGTTTACGGTCAGCACATCCTGCCGCATGACGTTAGGGTGAGGGAGCTAGGGTCAGGCAAGTCCCGGCTAGAGACTTTGAACTCGTTAGGTCTGCAAAACATCCAGATCGCGCCCCAGTTAAATGTAGACGATGGGATACAAGCGTCACGCTCTTTGTTATCAACGTGCTGGTTTGATGCTGAGAAGTGTAGCCACGGCATTGAGGCACTGCGGGCGTATCACCGTGAGTATGATGACAACAACATGGTGTGGAAGGGCAGGCCAGCGCATGACTGGTCGAGTCACTCAGCGGACGCGTTCCGTTACTTAGCGGTCGGATACCGTCACACATCAAACTGGGGCGAGCCTATACGCCGTAACCTACAAGGCATCGCCTGATGGTATAATGGGCGATGGCTACTGAACCCCAACTTCTGCCCTATCAGCCGGGCATCGTCGACAGCGCAAGAGACAACATTGCCGAAGGGCTGTTGTCGTTGGGCCTGTACAAAAACAATCCCTACCGCGCATACCGCATGGCGGAGAATCTCTCTGGCCTAATGGACTTCATCCCAGTCATTGGAGATGTGAAGGGCGGCGCTGAGGCCGCTGATGCGTTCGCTGAGGGTGACTACGCTACTGGCACTGGACTTGGTTTGCTAACGGCGATTGGCCTGATCCCCGGCGCTGGCGATGTTGCCGCAAGCGCACTCAAGTCTATGTTTGTCTCCCCTGCTCGCGTTGCTACGTTCAAGCACACGCTAGGCGATGAGGTCGGATTAGAGCGAGCAAAAGATTTAGAGCAAATCAACGCGCCGCCTGCTGAGATTTGGGACAAGACTGCATGGTTCAGAGGAGCAGATGGGCAGTGGCGCACTGAGCTACCGGATGTAGACGTTGAGTTTACAGATGATGCCTTCCAGAATTATTCGGACTCTGGCGACTTTGGGTTTGTGACTTCACTTTTTGACTCTTTCAGCCATCCTACTCTGCGAGAGACTTTGCCCGATCTAAAGCACGTTGATCTAGATATGAACCCAAAGATGGATGGCAGTTACGCGGGTATGTATCACGATCAGGTGCATGGCTTGATCAAGCATATTGAAGACCCAGACAGCTTCCCGCTCAACCCTAAGATTGAAATGCCAATGGGGGTGCTTGGCCCATTTGGTGATCTGAGAGACGCCAACCGCACCATGATTCATGAGATGCAACACGCAGTCCAAGACTTGCAGGGGCTGAATCGCGGAAGTAACGAGGGAATAGCCAGACGCCAAGCTGTTGATGCCTATGACGCTGAACACGATTTCTTAGAAGGCGAAATGAAGCATGGGGGTAAAGATTTCGATCCGCTGGATTTGTCATGGTTGCGGCGGCAGTCGGCAGACATCATGACGCCGTACAAAAACTACAGGCTAAGTGCTGGGGAGCAGGAGGCTTTCCTGACTGACCGACTGCTGGGGTATACCGATTTGGATAGGTATGAGCTTGGCTTGCCCGCAACCCGCAAGGGTGTCGCTCCCTACTTCACTCAACACGTTTACGGTGATGTGAGAAACCCGCCAGAGTATCTGCTTAACAGTCCTTGGGGAGAAGGCAACTTAACGCCAAGCCCAAACCTAACCTACAAACTTGAAAACATCGGTAGCAGGTTTGCGAATCAAGACCCGACTGGATTGCTTGAGGGTGTCACAACGCCAGAGGAGGCGCAGAAGGTATTCACGAAGATATTGGGCACTAAACCGATCAGCGGCTACGGGGGGATGTACGAGTAATGCCAAGAATGTTATCTAGCATTTTCGATTTGGTAGATCAGAAGAGCATGGCTGACATGGCTGATCTGTCTCAGGTTCCTAACGTGCCGCAGTTTCCGCTGGATCGATACGATCCGCCTAGAGGGATGCCGAAGGGTTTGGTGGATATCCTGACACCGGACACTGCCAAGCGACTGACTGAGTATGCGAAGCGAGGCGAGAAGGGCGGCAGAGAGTGGTACAACCTTGAGCCACTGCGTTTAGCGTTTGAAGAGACGCTGGGCGCTGAAGAGGGTCTGTCGGCGTTCAACCGGTATGTCGACATCGTGGCGGCAACGTCACCGCGCTCCAGAGTAGATCAGAACATACGCCGCTCTTCATACCTGTATGGCAGAGATCGGCAGGGGCAGAACATCGCGGGCATGACTAACCCAGACTTCCCGAAGGGGTACGGTCACCTTGCGCACAACACTCAGGATGCACTGCTCAAGGACTTACAGTCTGGCGGTTCGTTTGAGGCACTCAACCGTCCAAAAACATCCAGCTTTGCCCACAACCTGAAGGGCAACCAAGCGCCAATGACAATGGACACGCACAACTTTGCCGCTGTCACAGGCAACGTGAAAAACAAGAAGTCACCGTCTAACACTCAGTATCGCTACGTTGAAGACTTTCAGGGTGAGATTGCAGACAAGCTGGACATGACCCCGGCGCAGTATCAAGCGTCTGTCTGGATGGGTGGAGATACAGGTGTCGCTGACTCGCGCCCCTTCATGGAGGTGTTTGATGATGTGCTTACCCGTACCGCAGAAATGGAAGGGAAAAGTAGGCGCGATGTACTCGCCGACTTTATTAGAGGAGATGGGCGTCTGTTTAGCATGGGCGCTCCTGCTGGCCTGCTGGCTGACCATGAACAGTTTGTGGCTGATCGCGTTGGCACTTTCAAAGATCCTAACTATGAGTACAGCGCCGTCCTGCCATATAAGAAAAATCTTCAGACGGGGGAGAATGAATTAGATATCCCGTTTGGCCTTCCGATTCGCGGCCTTCTAGAGACGTTGGTGCGCATTGGTGCAACGCCGCAGACGGGAGTGTATGAGCCAACGGCACTGCTAGATTTGGTGCTGTGAGGTATAATACTGTGCTGGAGTTTGCATGAAGCCAAGCAAAGGTAAAGCGAGAGTAAAGCGCACCGCATCTGGCAAGAAAGTCAGCTACGGGCAGAAGGGCGCGAAGGTGAAGCCCGGTACAAAGAAGGGCGACTCCTACTGCGCACGATCCGCTGGGCAGATGAAGAGCCACTCTAAGGCGGCGAAAGACCCTAACTCACCGTTGCGGTTATCCCGTAAGCGGTGGAAGTGTTCAGGCACTAAGTCGAGGAGAAAGTAATGCCAAAGGTAGGCGGAAAGAAGTACCCATACACCAAGGCAGGCTACAAAGCGGCCACTAAGGCAAAGACTAAGGCAAAGAAGGGGAAGAAGCGTGGCAAGTAAAAAGGGTCTGTACGCAAACATTCAAGCTAAACGTAAGCGCATCAAGGCTGGCTCTGGCGAAAAGATGCGTAAGCCGGGGAGCGAGGGCGCTCCTACTGCCAAAGCGTTCAAGCAATCAGCTAAGACTGCAAAGAAGCGGAAGAAAAAGTAAATGGCACTGTCGAATTTTACAGAGTTGAAGGCGTCTATTGCGGACTTTCTAAACCGCGATGACCTGACCACGGTGATACCTGACTTCATTACGATGGCAGAGGCGTCTATCAATCGTGAGATTCGCCACTATGAGATGGAGAACAGGGCAACGGCTGAAATCTCCGGGCAGTACCTAGACCGACCTAGCGACTGGATGGAGACGATCCGTTTCCATGTTGCCGGGTCAGGCACTACCAACTTGCAGTTGCTGTCGGCGGCGGCTATGGCGGACAAGCGGCAAGGGGCTGAGGATACTGTTGGTAACCCAAAGTATTACTGCCATGTTGAGCGAGCTTTTGAGGTTTACCCAACTGCTGACGCTACCTATGAGGTTGAGCTTTACTACTACCAGAAGGTTCCCGCTCTGTCGGCAAGTAACGCGACAAACTGGTTGCTGACTGATCACCCAGATGTATACCTGTATGGCTCTCTGTTGCACACAGCGCCGTACCTTGCTGAAGATGAGCGCGTTGGGGTGTGGGCGCAACTGTACTCCGCCGCAGTCAAGCGCGTTAACGAATCTGGCGAGGACGCCATGAACTCAGGTTCCGGACTTACTTTGAAGGTTAGAGGATTAGGATGAGCTTTTCAGACTACTTAGAAGACAAGGTGCTTGACCATGTATTTGGCGGCACTGCTTACACCGCACCGTCGACGCTTTATGTCGGGGTGTTTACATCTGCCTCCAGCGATTCATCTGCTGGCACTGAGGTATCTGGTAACGGGTATGCCCGACAGTCGGTAGCGTTTACCGTCTCTGGCACATCGCCTACCACGGCGTCATCAAGCGCCGCTGTAGAGTTTCCAGAGGCCACAGGCTCTTGGGGTACTGTGACCTATGCGGGGATATTCGATGCGTCATCTGGCGGTAATATGCTGGCCCACGCGCAACTGACAGACCCTTCTGACTTCACTACCGCACTGCCGAAGACGATTGGCACTGGCGATATTCTCCGCATCTCTGCGGGCAACCTGAAGGTGACGCTTGACTGATGGCTACGCTAGTCACAAGGGAAACAACGCAGACTGACGGGACATCCCCTAAAGGTTCTGCGCTTACTCACGCTGAGGTAGACGCCAACTTCATCAACCTGAATGATGACAAGGTTGAGGTATCTGGTGCAATTATTTTTGCCGCTAAGGCCGCTGAGGCTCTGTCCAAAGGTGACGCGGTATATGTGTCAGGCGTGTCAGGCAATAATCCAGAGGTGTCAAAGGCTGACGCTGATGATGCGAGCAAAATGGCGGCGTTTGGTTTAGCGGAGGCGGATGCTAGCTTAAATTCGGCGGTCAACATCGTGACGTTTGGTACTCTGTATGAGCTAGACACATCGGCGTTTAGCGCAGGCGATACGGTGTATGTTGACACCACTGCTGGCGGGCTAACGAGCACTGCGCCTACTGGGGAATCGGCTCTCATTCAGAACATCGGCAAGGTCATTCGGTCTCATGCCTCAGCGGGATCTATCAAGGTTGGTGGCGCAGGCCGTAGCAACGCCACGCCTAACTTAGATCAAGGTAATGTATTTATCGGTAACGCGAGTAACCAGTCTGTGGCTCGCGCCCTTACAACATCGGACATTAGCGGTATATCGAATTACGCAACCATTGATGATGCAACCGCACTAGCAATCGCACTGGGATAAGTTATGGCTAACACATTTAAAAATGCGGCATTAGCGGATGTGAACAACTCCGCTTATGACACGCTCTATACCGCACCATCTAGCACGACAACGGTTGTTCTGGGCTTGGCTATCGCGAACAAGACATCGCAAGCGGTGACTGTGCAAGTCCAGTTCTCAGACTCATCCTCTAGTACGACGCATCAATTACTGGAAGACGTGGCGATACCGAGTCAGACAACGCTGGAAACGCTGGCTGGCCAAAAGTACATCTTGGAAACAGGTGATGCGCTCAAGGTGCAATCTGGCACTGCGTCCGCGCTTGATGTTGTTCTAGGCGTAATGGAGATCACCTGATGCCGTTTCTAGGTAAAACACCTTCACAGATTGTAGACCCCGAAGTAGACATTGATGGCGGCACGATTGATGGCGTCTCTATTGGTTCGGTTAATGCTAGTGCGGGTGCGTTTACTAACCTTACAGCTACGGGGACGATTACTTTCCCTGATGACGGTATCTCTGGTGATGACATTTCTGGAGGTACGGCAACACTCGACGGATTAACTGTAGATACCAATACCCTTGTTGTTGACTCAACGAATAATCGGGTGGGGATTAATGATGCTACACCATCTGAAGAATTAGACATTACTGGTGACGGATCTGACGTTAAGATTCGCATGTACGATGGTGCTGGTGCGTCTGTAGGACGTATAGAGCATTCTGGCGCTAATTTAAACATTTCTAACACTGCAACAAGCACTGCCACCATGACCTTTACCACTGGTTCTGGTTCTGGCACAGAACGTATGCGTATCGACTCCAGCGGCAACGTGGGGATTGGTACTGACAATCCCGCACAAACCTTACACGTTAATGACTCCACAGCACCTAAAATTAGATTCGCTAGGGACACGAGTTATTACTGGGAGATAGGCCACACATCTAGTGATTTTCAATTTGAATCACAGACAGGCGGCGTCATCATGCACATGAATTTTAATGGCAACGTTGGAATTGGTACTACTAGTCCTAGCTATCGCTTGCATACAGAAGCAAGCAATAACACTCCGTTGTTGGTAAAAAGCTCAGATACTGGAAATTTTTGCTTCCTAAACCTTTCAGCGGCAAATACGCCAAATGATTTTTCTGTTCGCTTGGGCGCTACTGGCTCAAACATGGTTATGAGAACAGCCAATGTAGAGCGTATGCGTATCGACTCTAGCGGTAAAGCAATGTGGAGTGATCACAGCTCCATTGGTGTTCTTAACGGAAACACAGCGTACTCGTTCCAGAATAATACTACTAACTACAACACCATGTGGGTTCACAATGCTCACTCTAACGATGGGTCTGCAAAGCTAGTTCTTACGAGTCAAAGATCAAACTCTTCTGCATTTAACTTTATTGATTGTGGAGCAAACTACCCAACATCGTTCACTCGTCAGTTTATGGTAAGGGGTGATGGCGTTGTTTACGCTCAAAATACTAGCATCCAATCTTTGTCTGACGAAAGAACAAAGGAAAACATTAGGGACTCTGAAGATGGCCTTGATGTAATTAATGCTTTGCGTCCCGTTAGGTTTGATTTTAAAGAAGGCTTTGGTAATGACAGAACAAATCAACTTGGCTTTATTGCTCAAGAAGTAGAACCTGTTTTTGCTGATGCTGTGTCGGAGGCTACAGAAACGGACGAAAGAGGGATGCCGTACAAGTCACTTGGCCCTTCATCTTTGATTCCTGTACTGGTCAAAGCCATCCAAGAACAACAAGCAATGATTGAAACACTACAAGCGCAAGTCGCTGAATTACAGGGAGCAAACTAATGTCATACACATGGAAAGTAGCGGCACTGGACTACGCCGTATCACAAGATGGCCTGTCTAACGTAGTAACCGTTATTCACTGGACTTGCTCCAAAGAGGACGAGAACGGTAACTCAGGTTACTCATACGGCACTCACAGTCTACCTGAGCCTGATCCCAGCAACTTTACTGCATGGGATGACATCGACGAGTCTACTGTCTTGTCTTGGATGACCGCTGACATGGTTGCCACAGCTGACGAAGGCGAAGAAACCGAAGTAGACCTTGTGCAATCCTCTGTAGACGCACAGATTGCAGAAAAGGCTAACCCAACTCATGGAACGGGAGTGCCGTGGTGATTAAGCTGGAGCTAGAGCAGAATGAGGTTGAGGCGATTATGACGGTACTAGGAGACTTGCCTACGAAGTCTAACGCTTGGCCTTTAGTCATGAAGATACAACAGCAAGCCGCTCCGCAGATCCCTCAAGAGGATGCTGAGGAACAGTAGTGGCATATTATGTAGAGCCTG
>Ga0098051_1000987_pt1 | contig 10575 bp, 18 predicted proteins | sample 14BtaG_FD_77069 | JGI IMG/M metagenome (GOLD analysis project Ga0098051, IMG submission 77069) | Marine viral communities from the Subarctic Pacific Ocean - 14B_ETSP_OMZ_AT15311_CsCl metaG | ecosystem: Environmental > Aquatic > Marine > Oceanic | place: Pacific Ocean | collected 2015-01-18 | reverse complement strand
GCTGTTGGTACCCAAGTAATTGTGTCGCCTACGTCAATGCGTGTGATATCTTCCGAGTACACCATTTTGGCGCCATCATCACGTTTGTTTAACATTTCGACTGTTGTGTCTGCTGCAAAAGCTGGAGCAGTAAGTGCAGCCAAGACGGCTACTGTAGATAGTAAATTTTTCATGTCTTTTCCTTAATGTGTATATGTGTAGTGTGCTATTAAAATTTATAGCGTGTATAATATATAGCACGAATTGCCCCAAAGGTCAACCCGTGCTAAGTGTGTTATATTGTAGCAGCCTTACTTGCCGCCCTTTTTCTTTTCGCCCTTGGGCTTGTTATATGTGTGATCCGGATCTAACATTAGTAACTCGGATACATCTTTTGTTTGAACTCAGAGATTTCATCAGCTTTTCTATAGTAGCCTCTGTTTCTTAGTTCTCTAATTGCCATGCAATAACTTCTGTATTCCATTGCTTTCATAAAACGTCTGAACATTATTTGTTCTCCAACATTAAACGTTTTGCTTCTTCGTGGAAGCCTTCTCTCCAAAGTGCTTCTGCGGCTCTTGCTCTGCCTGCTGATTCACCAACTGCCCATACGCCCATTGCAAATGCAACAAGGTATTTGCCAAGTGTTTTGATAAACTTTGGTGTTGATACGGGGGTGTTTCCTACTGCTTCCATTATACCCATCCTTGCAAGTTGCGGTTTGCTTCTATAGCTTCACCACGTAGTGCTTTTGGATAAGATGAATGTGCAACATGCCAAATGTCTCCGCGACTAAGACCGATGTCGTTTAGTTCACGAGTTGATAAGTTTGACAGTGCTTTAATTGTTTGACGAATGTTTCTGCGTCTTTTGAATTCAGCACCTAATCTTTTGAAATAGTCTGCGATGCTGTTTAGTCCAACCATTTCGAATGTGTTTGCTACCAATGTAGTCATTTTTTTCTCTCTTCTATATATGTATATGTGTATATGTTGTCTCGCAACATGCATATATTTAACATGTAACGAGACGTTTTACAAGTGCAAATGCCGCAAAGACGCTATGCGTACAGCGCAAGTGTGCGGTTATGCACAGTCTTAAACTATGTTACGTCTGTCTAATGGAAAGCCGTTACGCATACATTCTAAGACGTATGCTTGATCACCTTTGTTAAATTCTGTCTTAACGTAAGTTTCAAGATTGTGATTGATACGTTTCAATCCTGTTGTTGATCTTGGTAGTCTGACCGCAGTCATTACACTACCAAGCATGTCTGCTATAGTTCTCATTGTTTTCTCCAATATGTAATGATGCTTTATAAGGCGAGCGCCACGTGTCTTTTCACGTTTGTCAGGTCGAAGGTGTGAATAACTTCTCTTTTCTGGCCGTTCTATTTATCAATCAACCTTGACAACCATAAGATTTTCTACTATAAATAGAAGGTAACATTACGTTACATTTGTGAGCGACGGGGTAAAGCCGTCAAGCAAAGGAGAAAGAAATGGACGCACTCACCTTATGGAGCCTAGTCGGCTTCTTATTCGCAGCCTATGCTGTGATAGCAAACGATTCAGTACAGACTCTCGGTACATGGATGGCATCAAACAATGAGAGATTTAGTTATAAAGTATTATGGGGAGCAGCAAGTGCAGTGTTACTTGCAACTTTGTGGTATGGCTGGCATGTAAATGGTGGCGACATCAGTTACGGCAGACTCAACAAGATACCCTGGCAAGAGGTACAATGGTATCACGCAGCCGCACCAGGCGTACTTGTATTACTAACACGTAAAGGTGTGCCAGTTAGCACATCGTTCCTAGTACTGAGTGCTTTCGCAAGTACCTTTGTGCTAGAAAAGATGCTTATGAAAAGCATCATGGGCTACGGCATAGCGGCTATGTTTGCATACGGAGCATGGTATGTGATCAGTAGGTACATGGATGAAACAGCACCAGTTGCTGAGAAAAACAAAAACTACTGGCGTGTAGCACAATGGGTAGCAACAGGAGGCTTGTGGTGGACTTGGTTGTCACACGACATGGCCAACATTGCAGTGTTCCTTCCACGTGAAGTTCCGCTGGACCTAATGGTGTTAATTAGTTTTGTATTTGTAGGAGGCTTGTTCTTTATGTTTAGAGAACGAGGCGGAAAGATACAAGAGATTGTATTAGAAAAACACAACACAAGATACGTAAGGTCAGCAACGCTGATTGATCTATTCTATTGGTTGTGCTTGTACTTCTTCAAAGAGCTGAACGATATACCTATGTCAACAACATGGGTGTTTGTTGGTATGCTTGCAGGTAGAGAACTTGCTATTGCATCCTTCACAGGCAAGAAGAAGTTCAAGAGCGTGTTTCCGTTAGTGGCACGAGACTTCCAGAAGATGATGATAGGACTAGGCGCAAGTGTTGCCATCGTCCTAGCAATTCATTATATTATTGTTCCTAACGGATTATAATATTTGGAAAGGTTGTGTCTAAGGATGCAGCCTTTTCTCTTGACTTATATAATAGTGATGTTATAATTACAGTATGATAAAGAATTGGAGTGTTGAATATATTAAATCTGAAATAGGCAAGATATCTTTTGCTGAATCAGATACACGTATGGACGGCTTTGTTACCTGGGGGTGTAAGAAAGATTTATATGAACTTCTGTGGTTCATTGAAGATCAATTAGATAATTGTAATACATATGCAACTGAAGACGATCATATTAAAACACGAGAGCAACAGCAATTATTAAAAGTATTAGGAAAAGAATGAAAATAGGAATAGCAGGATATGGATTTGTAGGTAAAGCACACGAAGGAGTGTTAAAAGATTATCACGATTTAATTATATATGATCCTGCACTAGGACACTACGGTGACCTAAGACATGCAGATGCAATTATTGTTTGTGTTAGTACACCACAGGGGTCGCATGGCGGATGTCATATGGACAATGTACTTTCTATTATCGAAGACAATCCAAATGTACCTATACTAATTAAGAGTACAATTAGTTTAGAAGGCTGGAATATGCTCAAGCACATGTATCCAAATACACGTATAACTTTCTCACCAGAGTTCTTACGTGCGGCAACGGCACTGGAAGACTTTCAAAACACGAAGACAATATTACTAGGTAGTGGCAACACAGGCTTTTGGGCTGATATCTTTATTACAGCAATGGGCAATATTAATATTGATGTTGCAACAGCACAAGAACTTATTGTAACCAAATATGCTCGTAATAGTTTCCTAGCAACAAAGGTTAGTTTCTTTAATCAAATATATGAGTTGTGTCAAAAAGCAGGCATTGACTATGAAGCAGTTAAACAGCATACTACAGCAGATGAACGTATTGGAGACAGTCATACAACTATTACCGAAGAACGTGGATTTGGCGGACATTGTTTTCCTAAAGATACTAAAGCATTTTTAGTATCAGCTAAACTCAACGACACACAATTATCTATTTTGCAAGAAGCAGTAGACTATAATAATTCAATTAGGAAGGATCAAGTTTGAAGATGAAGATTATCACGGGAAATGCTAACCCGCAATTAGCACAACAGGTCGCAGAGCATTGTTTTGTTAATCTTGTTCCAGCAACAGTATCTACATTTGCTGACGGTGAGACTAGCGTAGAGTTTAATGAGAATGTTAGAGGCGAAGACGTTTTTATTATTCAGAGTACAAGCACCCCTGTTAATGATAGCTTGATGGAACTGTTGATAATGATTGATGCGGCAAGACGTTCAAGTGCTAGTAGAATTACAGCAGTTGTTCCTTACTTTGGGTATGCTAGACAAGACCGTAAAAGTGCTTCACGTACACCTATCACAGCAAAACTAGTTGCTAACTTATTAGTTACAGCAGGTGCTGATAGAATACTTACAATGGATTTACATGCAGGACAGATACAAGGCTTCTTTGATATACCTGTAGATGATTTAACAAGCCGTGTAGTATTTGCAAAAGACATTAAACGTAATATTGACACAACAGAAGGCACAGTATTTGTAAGCCCAGATGCAGGCGGAGTTGTTCGTGCTAGAAAGTTTGCAGACATGTTCCATGCAGACATCGCTATAGTAGACAAACGTAGACCAGAAGCAGGCAAGAGTGAAGTAATGAATCTAATTGGAGATGTTAAAGGCAAACATGCTATCCTAGTAGATGACATTATTGACTCAGGCGGCACACTATGCAATGCGGCCAAAGCAATTATGGATGCAGGTGCTCTAAGTGTTAGAGCATATATTACACACGGTGTACTGTCAGGCGAAGCATGCCAAAAGGTTGAGAAGAGCGTACTCACAGAACTAGTAGTTACGGATAGTATTAGTAATCGCTGTCCAAAGAATTGTAAAAAGACTCGATACGTAAGTGTAAGTCAACTGTTTGGTGAAGCAATACGTAGAGTAACTAACGAAGAGTCAGTGAGCAGTTTGTTTGTATGATGTATGCAGTAATGGTGTGCCTTGACGGCAAAGACGATTGGATTTATATTACTAAGCAGACAGAATACTGTTGGGATTTGCAACCTCAGTTGTTTGAAGATGCACACGAAGCAATGGAGTTCGCAAAAACATTCCAACACCCTGACAAGCCTCAAAATGTATTGGTGGTAGATTATTATGAAAGTTAGAATTGGACCATATAGAAAGAATCGTGCTACAAGAGTTGAGATAGAGCCGCACGATACTTGGAGTATGGACTGTACACTTGCTATGATTATTCATCCTATGCTTGTACAATTAAAAGCGACAACACATGGATATCCTAATGGCCTTACTGAAGAACGTTGGAACGAAATACTAGATGAAATGATTTGGGCATTTGGACACAAAGCAAAAGAAATGGACGCTGGAGACATGTGTGCTGATAAATGTTCAAATTTCGGTGATCCAGTGTGCAAGGCTTGCATGGACGAAACACAAGAACGCCTTACAAATGCATTTACGTTGTTTGGCAAATACTATGAAAACTTATGGGACTAGGTTAGTTTACTAATGTGTTTGATATATTCAACCATTGAGTGATCACCAAAGTTATCAATCTTGCCTTGTTTGATACCCATCCACATACCACGACACCTATCTTTAAACATCTGCCAGCCAGTTGGCTTTCTATACTTGCCGTAAGCATTTAGGTAATGCTGTTCACCGTGATGTACGTAGCCCATTATTGCAAGTGGAACAGTAGTAACAATATCGTTGTTATTCTTCCAGCGATGATGTACAACACCTAAACTATTACAGTACCCTCTCCAACCCACACGTGGTGAGCCAAATGTATATAACTCGACTGGATCGTTAAGTTCTACGTCATGCATACAACGGCTTGCCATAATAGTTGCCATTGCTGCTCCTAGCGAGTGTCCACAGAACCAAAGTGTCTTACCTAGGTTTGCTTTGCGATTAATGTCTTCGCATATCATTGGCCATAGCTCGTCTACTTCTGCTTTGAACCCTTGATGCACTCTACTAATAGTTTCAGCTACTACCGGTATTGCTTTTAAATCTGCACTAATATCGTTAAACTCTGTTGGTTGTGTTCCGCGACATGCTATTACTAAATCGTTCTTATTCATAAAACGATATGCTTGAGCTCCGTCTTTCTCGTAAAACTCTGTTGTTGTAAACCCTAATTTCTTTGCTTGACTCTTTGCATCTTTGATGTTACAATACGCTATACTAGCAAGATTAGCAAAAAGTAAGGAACGTTCGTTAAAAGTCATCTCTGTTATTGTCATAATGGTCTCCCTCATTGTCTATACTCATATTTATTCTTACGCTAAATACATTACGGAGCAGTAAAATGAAAAAAACTACACGAAGCCTATTACAGGAACTAACTGATATCAGTAAAAGAGATAGTTCGTTTGACGATCATCTCATTGAAGCTAAATGCAGTAATCTTATAATTAGTTGCGTAAATATTTTAGAAAAAATTGGCAACTCATATGAACCTGAAGTTGCTGCCGACCTGCAGAGAAAGTTCATGAACAGTATTAGAGCAGGTGATCCTAAGAAATTTAAACGTTCAATGGATCGAATTATTGAGAGTAAAAAATGAAACTATTTGAAGGCGGAGCAATGCCCGGAGTTGGGCCAATACATATTGACGAAATCAATCCAACCCTTTCTGCGTTAGAAAAGAAGCTAGGTATTGATCTAATTAATAATGCATTAGGTAGTGTAGGCAAAAAAGAATTTAGTGGCGACATTGATGTTGCACTTCAAATAGAACCAGATGCAATTCCAGAGTTTGTAGAAAAATTAAAGAAGTTGCCCGAAATACTTGACATTGCTAAAAGTTCTGTTATAATGACAAAAGTTAAAATAGAAAACTTTGATCAAAATAAAACAACATCAAAGCCAAGAACAGGATATGTGCAAATAGATTTTATGCCAGGGGATCCGGGTTGGATGAAAACTTATTATCATTCACCAAGTGATAAAGAATCAAAGTACAAAGGTGTGTTCCGTAACTTAATGATAGCAACCATATGTGCTATCTATCAACGCAATGATTCAGAAGAAACAATCGATGACGGCCGCCCAGTTGAAAGTGAACGTTGGATGTGGAGCCCTACAGATGGACTAGTACGTATTAAACGTACACCTGTACCAAAGAAGAACGGCGAAGGTTACACAAAGAAAAACAATAACGAAATTATTAATAAACCTATTAAAGATGCCAACGGTATTGCAAAAGGGCTAGGGTTAGATAGTGCTGCTGATCTAAACAGTTACGAAAGTTTAAAGGCTGCTATTGAAAAAAATTATGATCCTGAAATGGTAGATAAAATATTAACTAGTTTTGCTAAGAACGGAACAGTGCAAGACATAGGTGTTCCGGACGATTTAAACAACGAAGAGCTTGACCGTATTAAAGAATTAAGCGGATTAAACTTAAATAGTACTGTTATGACAGGTAATGGTATTAGGATGAATAAATGAGATATAGCGATTTCAAGATAGTTGAAAGTAAACAACGTGTTGACGAAGCCGCACGTATACAACATGCTGAAGATCTAGTGTTCTGGGAAGGTAGTAAAGGTGCAGTTCGTGCAATTGAAAGCCTAAAGAAACTAGAACAAGGAGGACACACTGACGTTACAATTAAGTGGGACGGATCACCTGCAATCATATTTGGACGTAACGAAGCAGGGGAGTTTGTTCTTACAGACAAGTCAGGATTTGATGCAAAGGGATATGATGGGAAAGCTACAAGTTCTAAAGACCTAGCACAAATGTTTATGAATCGTCCAGGCTATGCTAAGAATCCTGAAGGGTATGGAGTATTAATTGATAATATGAAGTCCGTCTTTGACAAATATGAAAAGGCAGTACCAAAGGACTTTAGGGGATATTTTAAAGGCGACCTATTATATTTTAACACACCTGAAATAATTGATGGAGAATATACATTTACTCCTAATATTGTAACATACAAAGTAGACGTTGATAGTGAACTAGGCAATCGTATTGCTAAAAGTAAAACAGCAGTGGTAGTACATAATATGCAAGACGAACAAGGTAGTCAGTTAAAATTACCAAATGATGTTAAAAACTTGTTCCAAGGTGAAGAAGTGTTTGTAGTTCCTCCTGTAACAGTTACGAAAGCCCCGCAAGTAAACAATGACGATATTACACAGTTGAAACAGATTGTATCAAAAAATGCTGCTGGAATTGATAAACTTTTAGATCAAACAACACTTACACAACTAAAGTTAAAAAACTTACCTCAAATTTTATATAATTATACTAACAGTAAAGTAGATACAGGATTAGATAATCTTGGCGCAGACTTCATGCCCTGGTTAAATTCTAAAAAAGAAAGCGATGCAAAAAAGCAGCGCATTGGCGAATATATACAACAGAATAAAGTAGGTTGGAAATCGATCTGGGACACAGTTTCGGCAATAATAAGAGTTAAAGATGATATAATCAAACAATTTGACCAACATGACACAGATGTACGAGCATCGATTGGGGACCACGGACCGGTTAATCCAGATGCACACGGCGACGGAGGAGAAGGCTATGTACTTGCTCATCCTGAAGGAGACATTAAACTTGTCTCAAGAGAGTATTTTTCAAAAGCAAACAGAGCAGTGGAGAGATAAATGAAAATTAACGAACTAATAGAAGCTAGTAGAAGTTCATTAGGAGATCTAGGCCTAAGCAAGCACGGATCAGAACTTGACAGGGATGATGACGCACCAGGATTTAAACAATCACCAATGTTTGATCAATTAGGTAAAGTACTTGATTCACGTGGTAGTCCTAAACCAGTAACTTCGGTTAAAACAGATGATGGCAAAGAACTTAACGTAACAGTTGATCAAGCAAGAATGTTACGTATGTTTGCAACTACAGACAAAGTGAAGCCAATTGTAAGAACACAATTCACCAAAGACATTCAGCACAGTAGAGGCCTACATGATTTTTTAGATATTAAAGACTATCATGAAATGCCAAAATTGTTTATGCAAAAATACTTAGGCTAATATGGATTTTTTAAAAGACTTACACGAAGCAAGGATGACTCGTAATGACTCTGATCAAAAGAGTCTTACGTACACAGATGTGTGTGAGAAACTATATCTACACCTTTTGGTCTTAGAGCTCTTAAAAAACTATGATAGTGCAAAGCCTTTTGTAAAGATGTATGCACAAAAGACAACCACACACGATTCTTATAAGCATTTTAGAATACACGCTACTGATTTGTATAATTTAATTTATTTTGCTACTGGTGATAAAGCAGCAATAGACAAACTAAAAAATCCAGGAGCAGCACAAAAACAACGAGACACTACTCAATTACCAGTATTGGCTTTGAATAGATATATCACAAATTTAAAATCTAGTAGCTCAATAAACGAATCGCAAATGTTTATGAAATTAGAAACTGCTCTTAAGGTATCACTTTATAAAGACCTTAGACGAAACATAACAAGTATTAAACGTCTCTCTCCGCAACAGTTAAAAGAAACAGTTACAAAATTATTATTTGCTTGTAGAGCAAAGCTAAGGAATAGTGATATTATTAGTGAGTTAGAAACACTTGCTGCAAATAAAGACTTAGAACGATATAATGTAAAAGATACTGAACCAAAAGTAAGCACGCCAGATCTTTTACCTAGTACAAAAGAACTTGCTCGTTATAGATATATTGTAGGACAGACTAATCTTGTGCTAACAAAACAATTAATTGATAATGCAAAAGCTGGTAGGGGTGCAACTTCACAACAACTTAAAGCATATATTCCTGCTATGGAAATTATAGATGATATTGTTAATGGCGGCCCAACTTATATACAGCAGCTAAAAAACATACAAAAACGAGCAAAAGACCGCCGATAGAGACTAATTTAAGTTTAAGATGATAAATATATATGTAAGACACAAACAATTCACTGAGCGTGAATTGCCATTAAACAACATATAGGAGAAATAAAATGGCAGGTATTGGATTTGGAACAAATTTTAATAATGATAACTACGCAGTAAGAGCAGGCAACGGTCTAGGATCGACAACATATGTATGTTCAGTAGCAACAGGTACAGTAACAGTAGAAGCAGCTTGCTTGGAAATTCAAAACGAAGGCGGCACAATCGCAGCAGTTGAAGGTCTAGCAGACGGCAATCACATCGCAGTACAAGGTGGACCAACACCAGCAGTAACTGGTGTGACAGTTGTAGCTACATTTACAGCAGAACACTAAGAATTCCTAGCTACCATAGGAACGTGATACGGCCGTAATGGCAGGCGTCACATAAAGGAGTCACTTTTTAAGTGGCTCTTTTTTTATGACTGTAAATATATTATGCAATCATTTAATTTACATACATTAGTTGACATAACAGAAACTAATGAATACAGGCCAAGTAACGGACAACTACGTTATCGACAGCAACAAAACTTTCAGACGGTAATTAATATAATTGGTCTTCGTGCAAATGTTATAACAATTAAATCTCCTGTAGTTTCTCTTAGTTCAAATTATAAATTTGGTAATCTATATAAAACCAAACAAAAAGTTTGGACATATGTATTCAGTATAGAACAAGAAGGTGCTATTGAAAAAGATATGTTAATACATGACTTTAATCATGTTCCAGTAATTATTGAGTTAGAAGAAACTGCTGAAATTAGAAATAAACTTTTTCTTACAAAAGGCGACTATACTAATATTATTTTTGATATTATTGATAAATAATATTATACAACTAAACAAGGCATTAAATTTTTATAAAGGCAATACGTTTAAAACGACTTCCATGGAGAATTTATGTCGACCCTTGCAGCAACATCATTAGAAAAAGAAAGTCTCGAAGCACATGTAGATCTATGTGCAGTTCGTTATGAACAACTTGACAATCGTTTAACTAAGGTCGAAGTTAAATTAGATGGCATTGCAGAACAAATGGCCGCAGGACAAAATAGCTTAACAAAAGTTATCATAGGTGCAACTGGAACTATTGTTGCTGGCCTACTATCAACAATCGTAGTAATACTCCTTCAACTATCATAAAGCATAAATACTTTTATGTTACTTAGATCTATATTCATAACCGAATCATTATCCG
>Ga0098051_1000977_pt1 | contig 10630 bp, 7 predicted proteins | sample 14BtaG_FD_77069 | JGI IMG/M metagenome (GOLD analysis project Ga0098051, IMG submission 77069) | Marine viral communities from the Subarctic Pacific Ocean - 14B_ETSP_OMZ_AT15311_CsCl metaG | ecosystem: Environmental > Aquatic > Marine > Oceanic | place: Pacific Ocean | collected 2015-01-18 | reverse complement strand
TGTAAAACAAATACAGCATTTTACTACTCCACGCTTAAGGCAGCCAACTCTTAGAGATCGTGTCGTTATAAAAACATCTACACACATCTGGAAGTATGGCGATAGATTTTACAATCTCGCACACCAATACTACGGAGACACTCGCTATTGGTGGGTCATTGCTTGGTGGAATGGTATCCCTACCGAAGCGGAAGCTGCAACTGGTGATATTTTGGAAATACCATTAGATTTAGAAAAAGCGCTAGTCGCTTTGGGAGCATGATAAATGTCTAAAGATTATTGTTTGAATAAAGATGGAAAGATTGCTCAATTTAAAAATATTAAAGACTTTTATGTTACAAAAGTAATAGAAATTCATGAAAGAACAAATGATGGAGATTGGAAAGCTTTATCCGACGCCGCAAGCGATTTAGGGTGGTTAGATTATGTTTCTCCTGATGTAGATGCCAAGCGCCCAAGTAGTAGTGAGTTGTTGCAAAGTTATTTTTACAAAAAATTTATTTCTCCAAAACTAAAAATTAACAAAACTCAAGATGCAAAATTAATTGTTAAAGCACAAGAAGAATACGAAGATATACGCAAAAAAGACCCCAGCCTTCCAGATAAAATTGGCAAACTTACAATAAGCGAATTAGAATCCCTATCCCAAGCAAACAGCGAGGCTAATTCATTAAAAGAATTTATTGATAACATTAATAATCTTGGCTGCCCTGATGATTTAGATCTAGAAATAAAAGTGCTATATCAAGAAGCACTCGGAGAATTTTTTAAAGAAAAATCAAAAGGATCTTCAGCTTTTTTTAGAGAAATTGCAAAATTGTTTCTGGAAGGTCCAGATGCAAGTACAGTAGGTTCTGCTGCGGGTGTAAGAGCGATCTCATCGAAAGCCGGAAGTGCTGCGGATGCCGTAGAAGAAGAAGTAGAAAACATCTTCGCAGAAGTTAAATTATATCAAGAACAATGTTTCGTGCTTTCTCAATTAAGTGAACTGATAAGATATAAGCAAACAAATAGTGCCTTGACTCCTCGGCTACCTTATCTTAAAACTGAAAAAAACGCCCCCATTCTTATGCAAGGTGAGCCATTTGGGTTTATGAATAGATTGGTTCAATATCCTAGTGCAAAGGCGCTATTCAATTTAACGACAGCACAGATCTCTTCTTTAGTTCCAACAATAAGGCTCTATAGGGTTGAAACTGATCCAACTACTGGTAAAGATATTGGAGTAACAGAAATAAAATTTGATCCAAATCCTGCGGTCAAAAGCTATGAAAATGGAAAAAGCGCACTAGACTTATTTTCAGACAAGAAGAAAAGAGGCTATGGTGTGGGCTTGCAAAGTTTTGATTTTACATTTCATGGTTCTGATCCTTTTGCTGTAAAAAAAGCAATCCAAGCAAAATTATCAATCTTTGCAACCAGCTTTGGGGATCTCATAACGGAGCGTGCTGGGTATAAATTTTCTGATCTTGCATTAAGAACTGGAAAGACTCCTGAGGACTTAAAAAACAATCTTGATATCATAGATCAGCAAAATCTTGACAAATTAAATTTTAGATTGAAAGCTGTGGTTGGGTGGGCAGTTCCAAAAGAGCTTGTTGGAAGTTTTCAGTTCTCAGAGATTGACGCAGTTAATAACTCCTTTGTTACTCTCAATCTCAGCCCTACAACACATGAGTTTAATTTTGATGAAATGGGTGGCGTTGTTTTTACAGTTAATTATCTTGCTTATATTGAAGACTATTTTAATCAAACAAAGTTTAATATTTTTGCCGATCCAAAAATAGAATCAATAAGAAATGCAAGAAAATTATTTTATGAATTTGTAAATACACAAGGCTGCGATCAAGAAAGTTTAGACATAATAAAAGATGCAGATGCAAAAATTATTCAAAATGAAAAAAGAAGATCTTTTTCTTCTATACTAAGCAACTTAAGAAAACAAAACAAGCTACTAACTTATAACATAAGCTATGATGATGTTAGTAAATTTTTAAGAACCGGAAGGGTGTCGGACTCTAATAGCCTTGTACCAAAAACTTTTGACAGTTCTTCGGGAGATGCCATACAGGCAGCGTTTAGCACATATTCAGATGCCAATTCGAGTAGTGATTCAAGTGGGCGTGACAGAGTTGCCAAGCTAACACAAGAAGATAATTCAATAACATTCTTTTTTGTTTCTGATTTGTTGTCTGTCATTATGGAATCTATCGATGACAGTTTTAAGCAAATTACCCAGACCGAAAAAGAACTAAACTTTTTAAATATGATTAAAATGCAGAATATTTACGATAATAAAGGCGAAAGACTTTTGATTAATATCAACCAAAGTCTTAATAAAAAAGAATATTTAAATTTTGTCTATAATCGAGGCGGGAAGGAATATAAGCAAAGTTTGTTAAAAGCAAAAGCTCAATTTGAAAAACTTAGATTAGTTCTGGGTCCAGTTGAAATTAGAAATCCTTTCAAAACTGCTGAAGTTCAGTTTTGTAGCATTGGCGACATTCCTCTATCTTTGAACTACTTTACAGAATTTTTAACAAAAAAGATGATAGGTAGAGATGAGACTTATTATCCTTTAACAAATTTTGTTAAAGACTTGGTAAATGATGTAATCAAGAATTTTTTAAATAATGATGGGTGCTTTGACTTTGGCATTAGGCAAAAACTAAAACTTAATAGCACTGTTGTCGCTGCTTATAATTCTACTGAAAACAGATACCATGATACTACAAACAGTGGATACGAAATAGCAAAAGAAGAATTTGAAGAAGGACAAACACCACTCGATGACATAACTTATTATATTGGAAACAACAGAATCACCAAAGGCGAGCCCGGCTTTGGTGCAGGGAATGTATTTGATTTAACAAAAACAGGAATTCAGCCAATCTTACAAGTTTCTGGACCAGATAGGTCTCCGGTTGTAAAACCTCCAATTGGTAGAGAAATGAACTACTATGTTTTTTATGCTGGGCGATCTTACCCCACAGACTTAATGACTGGCGATGAAGGGGTTGACTCTCAAAATGGCATTTTTCATTATGTTTTGGGTAAAGATAGGGGAATAGTTAAAAATATCTCACTTGATAGAACCGATATGAACGGATTGAAGGAATTAAGATTCGAAAAAGAAGGCTTTGATGGACTAACTCAACTTAGAGAAGTTTATAATGCCAGCATAGATTGCTTTTTAAATGTCTCTGCTCTCCCTGGTTCTTATATTTACGTTGATCCAAGAGGCTTCTCTCCAGAGGCAGGAGTCAATTATAGCCAATTTGGCATTGGGGGATATTATATGATAACCAGAGCAGAACACTCCATAGCGCCCGGAAAAGCTGATACTCAAATAGTTGCAAAGTGGGTTGCTGATACAAATGGAAGAATCGAAAGTGCAGAAAACGGTAATTTCAAAACGGTTGATAGAAATCCAAATAATAAAACTGCCCAAAAATGCTTAGCGAAGGTAAGAAAACCAAAGCCAAGAGTGACTACAAAATCGGCTGCGGTGGACGAAATAAATAAACGTTCTGGCGGTACGGGACTTATTCATGGTTCCGCAGGGAAAATATAATGTCAACATTTTATAAAGACAATAACAATGAAACAACTTTTGAATTATTCAATAAGAATATTTTATACAGAGCAAAGGTTTCTCAATTAGGCACCTCAAATTTAGTTGATTTTAATTTTGGAGAAAAAGCTTTTTATGGAAAAACTAATAGAAGGTTTGTTCCTGTTGTGTTGAATCCTAATGTCTCGATACTAAAGGGGTTTAAAAGCTCAGCAGTTCCAGAACAAAACTTACAGGCATTGGGTTTTGTGGTGGATTCTTTTGAAGCTTTATCACAACAATTTAAAAAAGCACAACAATTAGGAAAAATAGACTCTAATGATCAAAATCTTACTAACTTAAAAGTTTTTAAAAGTTATGTAAATTACAATATTACTTATCAAGATTATCAAAATAACTTTATTTCTGCATTACAGAATAATTTAGATATAAGGGGAATCAATAATTTTCAGCAATTCGTAAAAGAACTACTAAGGACAGTCAGTATTGTAACAAAAGCTTACCCAATGTCAATGCCTGCTTATGTAAAAAGTAAAAATAATAGTCTCACAAATACGGGATTTGCCATTGAGATTGCCGATGCTCCTTACAACAACGATGATCAAAAGATTTCTCAGTTCACGGAAAGTAAAAACTGGGAGTTTTATGTAAATGCTTGTAATTCCTATGGTTTTATGATTGACATAAATGCACCATGGAGATTGATCGCAGACATTGACTCAGAAGCAATGATAGGTTATGCTAGTAAATATGGTCTCATAAACAGTGATAGAGTATTAAATTTTAATTTCAAAACAATACATAATGAATTTTTTAATAATCTACCTTCGCTGCTCTTAAATCTTTACAATCAGATTGTTCCAAGATTCATATTAACAAATGATGATTGTGGAAGTAAAACAATAAAAACAGAAAGATATACTCTTAATACTATAAATGAAAATTATAATACTGATTTCTTCTTAGATTTTTATTTTAATCTCAGGTTCTCGGAAGAAGAGAATTCCTATTCAGAAGCTGAAAGACAAAGAATAATGAAAGATTGTAGAGAACTTGCTGTAGCCACCACAACCCGAAACGCTCTTAATGTTTTTGAGAATTATGTGAATCAACCGTTTGACTACAGAGGATCCTTGAGTTATCTTAATAAGGCAAGAAGACTTAGAGAGGACACATGATTTTCCAGACACTTGACGACAAGTCAGAGTGTGTTGGTGTTTACGTTGACGGAAAGCTTCATTTTGACGGCATTCCTGACGATTTGACGAAAACATGGCGATACACTGGCTCGGTGAAGGACGATGCTGTTGAGTATGCTTGGCTATATTGCGGAGGAAAAGACCTTCAACAAGCCTGCCCCGACGACCTAAAAGAACAACTTAACGAAGTTCAAAAGACTTTTAAAGCGTATCTCAAATCATTTCAGATTGCGAAGATCAATCTCAGGGATAACTGTTTCTTCGATCTCGTTCCAACAGACTTTCTCATGGAGTTCTGCGAGGTCCGCAACAAGATTACCCAGCATGTGTTTGATACCAATTCTCGCCCTGAAAACTATGATCATCTTGATCGAGCATATAAATTGCTTCACAAAATCAAATACCAGAAGCTGAATATCAATGTAGATGGGTGTCGCCACCTGATGAGCACCACAAGCGACCGAGAAGACATTAGGATGCTTGTAAAAAAGAAATCGCACTACGTTGATTACAATCTTTTTGGAACCGTTACGGGGCGTCTCACAACCCGTAGAGACAGCAATCCTATCTTGACCATGAAGTCAAAGTTCCGAGAACTAATCAAGCCAACCAACAGTTGGTTTATGTCTCTGGATTACAATGGTGCTGAAATCAGAACGTTCCTGGGTCTTTCTGGTCACGAACAGCCAGAAGAAGACATCCATAAATGGAACATGACCCACCTGTATGGCGGCTCTCCTATTGATCGAGAGGAAGCCAAGGTAAGGTTCTTTTCTTCATTCTATAATCATAACGATAATTCCCTCGACGGTTCGGTTTATAGCCGAAAGCAAGTTATGGATAAGTATTATGATGGTGGTAAGGTAAAAACACCCTTCGGTAGAACAATTGAGGTTGATGACCGCAGAGCCTTTAACTATGTGATCCAAAGCACCACGGCAGATCTAACAATCGATCGTGCTATTGAGCTTGATAAGGTACTTAACGGCTGTAAAACCAAGGTTGCGTTCATTATTCACGATGAAATTGTTCTTGACGTTCACGCTGAAGACAGATACAAGATACCTGAGTTAAAGGAGGTGTTCCAAAACACTAAACTTGGAAGATTTAGAGCAAATGTAAAAGCAGGCAAGAATTACGGTATGATGAAGGAGATAGAGCTATGATTTCGCTGATAGGCATAGGCGAGGCAGGCTGTAATGTGGTTTCTCTATTTGAGAACCACAAGGAATACAATTGTTTTTTGTTTTCTCCTGATCAAGAGAACACAAAATACACACGAAAGTTACCGAAAGTAGCAAAAGAAGAAGATTGTGAGGGAGAGGCACCCAAATTATCTTCATACAAGACAAAAGAGGCAATACAAGACAGAGTTCAGGTGTTCCTATGTGGTTCATCTTTCTCTGCGAACTATACATTAGCAATACTAGAGCAGATAAAGGAAAGAAAGATAGACATCTTCTACATCAAACCAGATGTAGACCTCTTGATTGGGGATGTAAGGCTACAAGAGAGAGCAATCTTCGGCATTCTACAAGAATACGCCCGTTCTGGATTGTTTAATAGTTTCACCATCTTCTCCAACCCAGCGATCGAGAAGACAATAGGCGAGATCCCAATAAAAAAATACTTTGAGATGATAAACAAAAACATTTATTATGCTGTTCATTATCTAAATGTGTTTGACCATACGACACCCCTCGTGGGTAACCTAAGCAAACCAACAGAAGTGCAAAAAATACGCACTATTGGGATCATTTCAGTAGATAAATTAAGTGAGCAATGGTACTATAAAATGCAGGAAGATCGCGATGTAGCCTACTATTTATGTATAGCAACTGAACGCTTAGAGAACGATGGAAAACTTCATTCAAAGGTGGTCCAGAGTCTCAAAAGCAAACCCCGAAATGCTTTTAAGAATGTGACTTATGCTATCTATGAGTCACCCTATGAGACCGACTTCGGATTTTGCGTAGCACACACAAACTTTATTCAAGGATTATCGCTTGACAGCAGAGGCTGAGCAAGTTACATTACAAATGAGCAAGGGAAAGCTCTAAACATCACCCAAAAGAAATACGCTTGACAGGACTTGGAGAGCGTGTTACATTGAGATGGTAAGGAACGCTTACTATACTATACCCAACAACAAGGAGACTATAATGGGAATCAACATGGAACTTATGCGGAAGAAGCTCGCCGCACTTCGTGGAGAAGGAAAGGGCGATCGAACCAGTGTGTGGTTCAAGCCAGATGAGGGAGATACTGATGTGCGTATTGTTCCTTCGCCAGATGGAGATCCACTTAAGGAAATTTTCTTTCACTATAACATTGAGGGACACAAGGGCGGCGTTATGTGCCCGAAGCGCAACTTTGGAGAAGAGTGCCCAATCTGCGACTTTGCCTCAAAGCTTTGGCGCGATGGAACCGATAACAACGACGAGGAGACCAAGAAGCTTGCTAAGAGCCTATTCGTCCGTACTCGTTACTTCTCACCTGTAGTTGTGCGTGGTCTTGAATCTGAGGGAGTCAAGGTCTATGGCTACGGCAAGACCGCTTACGAACTACTTCTCGGCTACATTCTTGACCCGGAGTACGGAGATATCACCGACCCCGAGGGTGGTACAGACATTACTATCACCTACACCAAGCCAACCCGTCCCGGTGCATATCCCCAGACCAACATGAAGATGCGTCGTAACACGAGCACTCTTCTACCGGACAAGGACGCAATCCCTGGTCTGCTCCAGAACATGCCCGACATTGACGCTCTGTTTACTCGTCATACTGCCGCCGAGGTTGGTGCTATCCTTGACTCAATGCTATCAGGCGATAGCTCCGCAGAGTCTCGTTCTCGTGAGACTACGCAGTACAGCAATACCCAGAAGTCAAGCGTTGATAAGGCATTTGACGAACTAATGGCTGGCTAGTAAAAGCGTATCGCTCCAGTCGCCCCCACCCCTAAAAAGGTGGGGGTTTTTGTTTGCACTTTTGCTTTTGCTATGTTATAATTACTAATGAGCTTCGGCTCAAAATTAAAGAAAAATAAAGAAAAGTAAAGTTAAATTAAGGAGAACTATATGGCTAAAGCAAAAGCTAAGGCTGGACGTGTATCTATGTCTGACCTTAGAGCGATGATAAATAAAAAGGCAGGTCGCAATGTCGCTCACGACCTACGAGAAGACAACCCAACAGAGGTCAAGGAGTGGATCCCAACAGGTTCACGCTGGCTTGATTCTATTATCTGCAAGGGCAAGTATGCAGGTATTCCAGTCGGTAAGGTAACAGAACTTGCAGGACTTGAGGCAACAGGCAAGTCCTTCCTCGCTGCCCAATGTGCCGCTAACGCACAGAAGATGGGTATCGGGGTTGTGTATTTTGATTCAGAGTCTGCAATTGATCCAACTTTCTTGGAGAAGGCTGGTTGTGATCTTGGAACCATGATGTATGTTCAGGCGCAATCTGTTGAATTTGTGCTTGAGACAATAGAAGAAATTCTAGGGGCAACCGATGATAAGATGCTCTTTATCTGGGACTCTCTCGCATTCACACCATCTATCTCAGATGTTGAAGGCGATTTCAACCCACAATCTTCAGTCGCAACAAAGGCACGTATTCTTGCAAAGGGTATGTCAAAGTTGATTGTGCCTCTCGCAGACAAGCGTGCAACATTCCTTGTCCTCAATCAGTTGAAGACTAACATTCCACAGGGACCAATGGCTCGCCAGATTGCAATGACAACCCCTTACATCACCCCCGGCGGTAAGGCAATGCACTACTCTTACTCTCTTCGTATCTGGCTTACAGGTCGCAAGAGTAAGGCAGCATACGTCAATGATGAAAATGGTTTCCGTATTGGATCCGAGGTCAAGGTAAAGTTAGAAAAGTCTCGCTTTGGTACACAGGGTAGAACTTGTACTTTCCGTATTCTTTGGGGCACAGACAACATCGGTGTTCAAGACGAAGAGAGTTGGTTTGAGGCTCTTAAGAACTTTATGACTGTTGCTGGTTCTTGGTATACTCTCGAACACAAAGGCTACTCCAAAAAGTTTCAGCCAAGTAAGTGGAAAGACACTCTTGAAAATGATCCAGAATTCCGTCAGCACGTTATGGACTTTATGGACGAAGTGGTCGTCCAGAAGTTCGACAAGCGCGAAGGTGAGGCATCTGATTTCTACGAAGTAGACAAAGCCTCTTGACAGCGAGCCTCCACCCTGTTACATTAAGGGTGGAGGTATTGCATGAAGCGTGTGCTAGTTATTGACGCCCTCAACATGTTCTTGAGGGCGTTTATCGTTGATCCGAGCCTGTCCAATCACGGACAGCCAATCGGTGGAATCAAGGGATCGATGAAGATTCTACAAAAGTTGGTGAGAATCACCAAGCCAAACGAGATTGTGATTTGCTGGGATGGACCAAATGGCTCCCAAAAGCGCAAGTCTCTTGATTCCAATTATAAGGAAGGGCGCAAACCTTTGCGCCTAAATCGTGCTGTTCATAATTTAACCGAGAATGAAGAACTGCAGAATAAGTTGTGGCAGCAGATGCGGACGATTGATTATTTTAATCAAATGCCGATTATCCAGCTTATGCTTGAGAGAGTAGAGGCGGACGACATCATTTCGTATGTCTGTAATTCTCAACACTACGATGGGTGGCAAAAGGTCATTGTCTCAAACGACAAAGACTTTCTACAGCTATGTGATGAAGAGACTGTTGTGTATCGCCCTACAACAGATAAGATCGAGACAAAGAAGACCGTAATTGAGAGCATGGGTGTTCATCCAACCAACATGGCTCTTGCTCGCGCAATGGACGGAGACGCCAGCGACAATTTACCGGGAGTTCCTCGTGTTGGTATGAAAACAATTGCTACAAAGCTGCCTTTCATGGGTGAAGATCGAACGATTACGATCGATGAATTGATGGAATACTGCGAGAACATAGACTCAAAATTAAAAGTCTATAAGAACATTCAAGAATCTAAGTCTCTAATTGAGCACAACTACAAGATGATGCAGTTGTATGCTCCTCTTATCTCGGTTCAGGGCAAGCAGACAATTGATTACTCGCTTGAGAACTTTGAGTGCGACTTCAACAAGACTGAACTACTGAAGCTAATGATGGAAGATGGATTTGGAGAACTTAACTGGGAAGAACTAAAGACTTTCTTGAACAAGATCTCTAGAGAGTGTAACGAGAGTTGATACTATTTATTACCGAGGTGTAGTAAATGGAAAAGCAATTCTCTAAGTTTATAGATAAGAAAGACTTCTTCTTTCAGCTAGGTCAAAAAGACGGACAGGACGGAAAGTATAGATCTCGTGAAGAGATCTCCATGCTCCCTGATGTCGGTAAAATCTCAGAAGATCAATTTCAAGAGTATCTATCTGGATACCAAGTTGGAGAAGAAGATTCCTATCATGAACTTAACGAAGCCAATCTCCTAAACTTCTTAAACGAAGAAGAACAGCTTGATGAAAAATCATCAAAGAGTGCAAAGAGAAAGCGCCGCAAGAAACGTAAGAAAAAGAAGGCTAAAAAGGATGCGTGCTATCACAAGGTTCGCGCTCGCTATGACGTGTGGCCTTCTGCTTATGCCTCTGGGGCTCTCGTTAAGTGTCGCAAAGTCGGCGCTGCAAACTGGGGCAACAGTTCCAAGAAAAAGAACGAAGGCTTAGAACTAGACGATTACTTGTTACAGGTAATTCAAGAAGAGTACCGCGCAGTCCTCGACGAAAAAAAAAAGAAACGCAAAAAGCGTAAGAAAAAGAAGGCTGGAACCGAATCAGGCAAAGAGAAATCTCTAAGAGACTGGTTTGGTCGTAAGGGCGGAAAGGGATCCTCATCTGGCTGG